>Ga0315287_10001111_pt1 | contig 24427 bp, 17 predicted proteins | sample YL17G11_0_MG_FD_205037 | JGI IMG/M metagenome (GOLD analysis project Ga0315287, IMG submission 205037) | Sediment microbial communities from Yellowstone Lake, YNP, Wyoming, USA - YL17G11_0 | ecosystem: Environmental > Aquatic > Freshwater > Lake > Sediment | place: USA: Wyoming | collected... | reverse complement strand
CCCTGACCGGCGTGTGGGTGGGGGGGGCGGCGGGGGGGCGGGCGGGGGGGGGGGCGGGGGCGGGGGGGGGGGGGGGCTGTGCGCCGTGTTGATGCGGGAGTGACCTCATCTCTTCCCAACCCTCTTCCCTTTTTTTCCCCAAAACTCTAAAAAAACTCCCCGTCCGGCGAGTGAGGAGGCGCCCGCCCGCTCGTGCATATGTCCTGCGCACCGCGCGCCCTCTCCAGATCCAGCACAGTTTTTTTATTTTTTGTCTCCTCCTCATTTCAAGGCGCCACCACCACGCGCCCCGCCTCGCTCACAACACCCCCACCTCCCCCGCCACCACCCCCACCACCACCACCACCACCGCCCTTCACCGCGCGGGCCATGCCGTACACCATCAGCCCCCGCCGGAATGCCCGGTGCATGCGTTCCAGGGTCACGATCTCGCGGAGGACGGAGTACCAGAGCCGGGGCCCGCCCCGGATGACGGGCCAGGGGTCGAAGACGCCCACCCAGTTGGAGTGGCGCCAGGAGGGCAGCGTGGGCGCCGTCCAGTCGCCCAACTCGACGCTGCGCATGCTGCGCGTGCCCGCCAGTAACCGCCCGTACGCTTCGATGGAGATGAAGAAGGGGTGCGCCCACTCGTCATACAGGAACTGGAGGGCGGCCTGCTCGCCAGGCGTCAAAGGCGCCGTCCCGGGCACGCCCGTGTCGCGCTGGCACCAGGTCGCCAAGACGAGGGTGCCGCCCGGCGCCAGGACGCGCGCCATCTCGGCGACGTACGCGCCCTTGTCCGGCATGTGCTCGCCCGACTCGCACGCCCACACCAGGTCGAAGGAGGCGTCCGGGAAGGTCATGGCCAGGGCGTCCATGACGCGGAAGGAGGCGTTCCCGAGGCCGGCGGCGTCCGCGAGCGCGCCCGCCCGGGCGACCTGTTCGGGGGAGAGCGTGATGCCGGTCACCCGCGCGCCCGGGAAGGCTTTAGCCAGGCGGCGGGACGCACCGCCGATGCCGCAGCCCACGTCTAGGATGCGGAGCGGTGCCTGCGCCCCCCCCGCCCGCAATCCCCACGCCAGCATCTCATCCACAAACGTGCCCTTGGCCACCTTGAAATCGGTCTTTAGGTAAGACTCCGCCCGTTGCTCCGGTGTGTAGTACCCCAAATGGATATGCTCGCCCCAGTAGTATTCGAGTATGCCGTCCTTGGTCCAAGCATCGTACTCGGCGCCCACGTTGGGGTTGGCCGGGTCGTAGGGGCGGGAGGGCGTGTCGAAAACGCGCTTGATGATGAGGAGGGCGGTCGCCAGGGCCAGGGCGGCCGCCACACCAGGGATCAGGGAGGGCGGCAGGGTGGCCGGGTTGAGGCCGATGGCGGCTAGGAGCGGGGAGGTGGCGGAGCGCAGGGATTCTGCGAGGGCTGAAAAGGGCAGGGCGGTGGGTGGCGGCGGCCGGGCGGGCGGCGCGCTCCGGCCGCCGGGTGCGCCCGGCGGGGTGTGTGCCTGGGAAAAGGGATTTTCAAGATGAGAAAAATGAGACGTGGTCGCAATCGAGGGAAGATGACTAGGCCAAGGGGGGGCAGGCTTGTGATCGCTTCAAGACATTTCACTCCGTGTATAGATACACCATCAGTTGCGCCACTCCGTGGAGTGTCACATTGGAGTGCCCAATGCGTGGAGCGGGTGCGACGGCGTCGAAATAAGAGGGAGCGGCCACGGCGTCGCGGTTTGTCGCTTGGCTTCCTTTTCCTTATACCTTTCGCGGTCTACTGGTCACGCCAATCACACGTGGCCTCACAGGGAGGGATGGCCGGGATAGCCGGGTGGCCAAGCGGGCGCGACACCGGGGGGCAGGGGTGTGGGCGGACACCATATTGAGGCAAAAAGTGTGATGAGGGTGGAGAGAGAGAGAAAAAGTGTTCACTCCTTTGCTCGGCTCCCGGCTGCTCAGCTTTCCTCTCTCTGCAGGAGAACGCAGAGAGATGTGGCGTGCCTGAGCCAAATAAACAAGCCCGCGTGTGCTCGGAGGACATTCTCTGCACTCACCAGGGTTCTAGGCGACGCGTGGTCTGCCCTCGGTCGCGCGCACGGCACGCTCTGCCTGTCGAAGGAAAGGCTGAACGGCGGAATTCTGGCAGGGCCGCGCCTAGCCACACGGGCCCCGCCTCTTTCAGCCGTGCGACATGCCCGTCTTCCTCATGGACATGGACCGCCAGGTGTCAACATCTAGGTGAGCGTGTGGGCGAATGGGTTGTTGGAGGTGGTGGAGTGGGTGCAATCGCCTCCCCTGCTGGCGGAAGGGGCTTTGCTCAACTGCCTGCTGCGTCTTAGCCGGGCCCCAAATGCTCTCCTCTCAATCTGCCCGCCAACTCACACGCGCACCCGCACCCACCCCAAACACACACAGCGTCGCGATGGCAACGGACTTAGGGCCCACCCCAGACAGCGGGGAGGCGTGGCACGTTGCAAGAGCCGGCGGTGCAGCCCACCAAAAGAAAATGACAGAAACGCCGCTGCCCTCCTTCCAGCAACCTCCTCCTGCCGTGCCGCCCCAGCCTGCCCCGCCCTCCGGCCTGTCCATCCCGCACGTCCGCCAAATGTACAATTGGTGAGCTTGGTTTGTTGATGCACGACAAGTCCACTTTCCAGGGGGTGCGGGGCGTTTAAAGGGTACCGGCACTCTTGCCTGGTGACGGCGGCGTCGCCCGGCGGCCAGGAAGGAGAAAAAAAAAAGGGGGGGACAAAGCTGTCGCTCGGCCAGCCACCCTCATTTCTCCTACCCTCTCTCCTCTCTCCTCCCCTCTCCCCCCACCCACACAGGGACTGCGGCCTCGCCTGCGTCCTCATGGTGCTCCGCGCCGCGGGCGCCCGGGGCCTGGACCTGCGCACCCTGCGCACGGCGGCGGGCACGCGGTCCGTCTGGACGGTCGACCTGGCGCACCTGCTCTCTGCTTTCGGGCGCGGTGGGAGTGTGAGGCAACAGCAGCCTGGCGAGGCTCATGGAGCGCCGCCACCGCCGGCCCCTGTCTTTTCCGCCATCACCCTCACCACCACCTGGGCGGGCGCCAACCCCGCCTACGCGGGCGAGGCCTTCTACGCGGCGACGCTGGAGGCGGACCGGGTGCGGGTGGGCGCCCTCTTTGCCGGCGCGCCGGCGGCCGGGGTGGCGGTCGAGACGCGCCGGGTCCCGTCCGCCGAGCTGGGCGGCCGGCTGATGGGGGGGCGCACCGCCATCATCGCCCTGGTCGACAAGTCCATCCTGGCTGCAGGCGTGCGGGCTGGGGGTGAGGCGGAGAAAGCAGCAGCAGCAGCAGCTGCATCGCCCCCCTCTCCCTCTTCCTCCCTGCGTGCACCGCCGCCACCCACGACCCCGGACCTCTCGCCGTCTGCCGCCTCGCCGCTCGCCGCCCAGGCGCCGCCCCTGTCCCCAATGGCGGCGGCCAGCTCGGGGCGGAGCAGCCCGCGCCTGGCCCGGCGCCGCCGCCTCTCCTCCAGCAGCGGCGGTGGCAGTGCCGGCCCGGATGCGCTGGCCACCGCCTCCCCGTCCGCCTCGCCCGAACCCACCGCCGGCCCCTCCCCTGGCGGCCCCCTCCTCACCGCCGAACCCCCTCTACCCGCGTGCTGGGAGGCCGCCCACCAGCCGGGGTGGGCGCGGCGGGGGTACCTGGGCCACTACGTTGTTCTGTCCGGGTATGACCCTTCAACCCGGACCTTCTCCGTGCGCGACCCCGCGGGGGGGGCCGGGGACGCGGTCGCCGTCCCGGGCGCCGCCCTGGATGCGGCGCGGTGGGCGTGGGGCACGGATGAGGATCTTCTCCTGGTAGAGCTGGCTGGGTGAGACGGTGGGCGGCTGCCAGCTCCTCCTCGCTCTCCGGCTGGACTAGGGAAGCCGGGTGGGGCGTGCATGCCGGGCCAGTTGCACTGTTCCGTGTGTGTGTTTCATTGAGTGAGAGGCGCGTTTTCAGTCTGTCTTGTTAAACTTTCCATACGCTCAGAGAGTTTTCTACCCATTTCGCCGGGCGTGCAAGGGACGCGGTGCGTACACTCTCACATCACACCTGGGTGCGCTCGGCAGGGGCGTCCCCGGCCATCGCAACCCCCCCTGTCAACAAAAATGCTGCTGCCGCGGGCCAGCCCACCGGCTGCCCACCGCCCTAGCCGGAGGACTGGCGCGCCTGGCTCGGCGCTCACACACGCTCGCCCGCCCGCCCAGCATGTGCGACGACCTCCTTGTATCCTCCCCAGGTTGGGCGCGGCCCCGTCGGGCCGGCGTAGCGACGCTGCACCCCTTTCACCTGCCAATGCGACCGACAGCGACGACGTGGATGAGACGCCGTTCCTGCCCTCTCCACTGCCGGACCACGCGGCCGCCCTGGCTGCGGATGGCCAGGCCCAGGCAGAGCAGGTGAGGAGAGGGAGAGGAAAGGATAGATTGATAGGTTGGCGTGGCGGTCGACAAAACGCGCACTCACCTCTCTATCCTCCATTTTCCCGTCACGAAGGAAGCGGCCATCGGCCCCGCCTCGCCCCTCCCCTCCCACTGGACGCCTTTTTACGAGGGCGCGACCGCGGTGGGCGGGCGGGCGGCCCGGGCAGCCGCCGCCGCTTCCGCCCGCAGCTTTGTCCGCATCGTCCGGGCGGTCAACGCCCTGGAAGCCGGGCTGGCGGGGCTGAGCGATGGCGACCTCGCCGCCCGGACGCCCGCCCTGCGCGCGCGCCTGGCCGTGGGCGCGTCCCTGGATTCCGTCCTTCCCGAAGCCTTCGCCGTCGTCCGGGAAGCCTCCCGCCGCGTCCTGGGCCTGCGCCACTTTGACGTCCAGCTCATGGGCGGCGCCGTCCTCCACGCCGGGTGCGTCGCCGAAATGAGGACGGGGGAGGGCAAGACGCTGGTCGCCCTGCTCCCCGCGTACCTCCACGCACTGCCCCCCAGCGCGGGCGCCGTCCACGTCGTGACGGTCAACGACTACCTGGCCGTCCGGGACCGGGCCTGGGTGGGGCGGGTGCTGGAGTTTCTGGGGGTGGCCGTCGACGTCGCGACGGCGGCGACGCCGCACGCGGACTTGAGGCGCGTCCTCAGCGCGCGCGTCGTGTGGGCGACCGCCCAGACGCTGGCCTTTGCCTACCTCCGCGACAATTCCGCCGCCTTTGCGCCCGATGACGTCGCCCTGGTGCGGCCTCTCGCCCTGGCCATCGTGGATGAGGCGGACTCCATCCTCATCGACGAGTGCCGGTCGCCCATGATCATCTCCGGCGCGGCGGACGCCGGAGGCGGCGAGGACGGGGACGGGGGCGAGGGCGGAGACCGAGCCCATGCCGCGTCTCCTCCCTCCTCCCGCTACACGCTCGCCCAGGCCGCCATCGCCCCGCTGCGCGGCCTGGATCTGGACCCTTCCGCGGGCGAGGATGGCGGTGGCCGGGCCGCGGCCCTGGCGGCCGCCGAAGCCGCGGGCGCCGACTTCACCGTGGACCGGCGCCGCCAAACGGTCGCCCTCACCCGGAGGGGTGCGGCGGCGGTCGTGGGCCGCCTCTTCCCTCGCGCCTCCCCCGCCTCGCCCGCCTCACTGTGGGGCGGGCCTGACCCGTGGGGGCCCTATATCACCAACGCTCTCAAAGCGAACACCCTGTACAGCCGGGACGTCCAATATCTGGTCCGGGACGGGGAGGCGCGGGTGATTGACCTGGCTACGGGGCGGGTCATGCCCCGCGCGCGCTGGACGGACGGCATCCACCAGGCAGTGGAGGCCAAGGAGGGGCTGGCCGTCCGCCCGCCCACCGTCACCCAGGGCTCCATCACCTTCCAATCCTTCTTCCGCTTTTACGGGACCCTGGCGGGGATGACGGGGACGGCGGCGGGCGAGGCGGAGGAGCTGGGCCTCGTGTACAACCTGGACGTCATCCCCATCCCCCCGCACCGCCCGCCCCGCCGGGTGGACCACCCGCCGTCCGTCTACTTCCGGCGGGCGGGCAAGGACGCCATGCTGGCCCTGCTCGTGCGCCGGGCCCAGGCGGGCGGCCGCCCCCTGCTGATCGGGACGCGCAGCGTGGAAGAGTCGGACGGGGTGAGCGCGCTGCTTGCCGGCGGCCTGGCGGGGGCGCACGCGGACGTCGCGTCCCGCTACCCCGGGGCATTTCCGCCCGACCCGCGGACGGGGCGGGCCCCGCCATTCATCCCCGTCCCCCACTGCGTCCTGAACGCGCGGCCGGAGGCGGTCGCCGCGGAAGCGCGCATCGTCGCCCAGGCGGGACTGCCGGGCGCGGTCACGGTGGCCACCAACATGGCGGGGCGGGGCACGGACATCCTGTTGGGCGGCAATGCCCGGGGCTTGGCCCTGGACGCCCTGGCCCGGGCGTTGGGCGGGCTGTTGGAGCCGGGCGGAGGTGAAGGGGTGGGAGGGGAGGGCGTGGAAGGCGGCGACGAGGACGCAGCCGGGTGGGCCGACAGCCTTGGCGCCCCCGCCCGCCGCCGGTCCGCCGCCTGGCCGGCCGCGGACGCCCTACCCTTACCTGCCGCCGCCGCCCGACCTCCCCCTGTCGGCGTGTACGGCGCCCTGAAGCGGGCGGAGGCCGTGCTCCGCGTGGCGGGGCCGCCTCCCAAAAGCCCAGGCGCGCCTGACAGCGTCTCACCTCGCACCTCGCCGGAAGAGGCGGGCGACGCCCCGCCCGGGGCGGGGGTCGTGGAGGCCGAGCTGGAGCGGGCGATGGCGGCGGCGGAGACCCTGCGCTCCCGCCTGGTACTAGAAGCGGCCCGGGCGGGGCTGCCACCCTTGGTCGGCGATTTAGAGGGGGAAACGGCGGAGGAAGCTTTCGGGCGGGCCTACCCAGCCGCGGCCGCCCTGGTGGATGGGGAGGTGTGGGGCGCGGGCGAAGGCGGCGGCGGCGGCGCCTCCCCCTTCACCCCGACCGTCGCCTCCCCGCGGGCCGCCCTCACAGCCGCCGCCCTCATTACCTGGCTCTGGTTTGACTGCCTGACTGCGCGCCTGGGGGCGGGCGTGCGCGCGCGGGGCGGCCTGATCGTGGTCTGTGCCTCCATTCTGGACACCCAGCGCTCCGTCGACCAGCTGCTGGGCCGGTGCGGGCGTCAGGGCGACCCGGGGGAGGCGTGGGTGGTCGTCTCCACGGACGACGCCGCGCCGGAGGCCGGGCTGGTGGTCGGGGTCGGGAGCGATGCAGCGAAAAGCCTGCCCCCGTCTGCGCCCGGCTTCACCGCGTCGGCATGGGCCGACGCGCTCGCGTCTGCGGCCGGCCTGGCGCCGGAGGACGAGTACGCCCCCCCGGCCGTCTCCCGCATGTTCTTGCGGGCGGTCATGCGCCGGGTGGAGGCTCACGCGTCCGGGTCGCGCATGGAGTTGAAAGCCTTTGACGGCGTGTTGGGCCCGTTGAGGGGTCACATGTATGCGCTGCGCCGCCTGGTGGTCGCGGGCGGGGCGGGCGCGCGGGCGGCGGCCGTGGCCGCCCTGCTGCGGGACGCGGGCGCGGACCTGGTGGCCGCGCACTGTGAGGTGAGGGTACGGCCGCCCAAGGCCCGCCCGGGTACGCCGTGGGAGGACACGCCCGGCTGGCGGGTCGGGGCGGCCGTGTGTGCAGCCCGCGCGCTCGTCGACGGGCCGGCCGCCGGGGTGAGGCCGGGCGGCGAAGGAGGAGCGGGCGCGCCCGTGCTCCTGCCTTTGGACGACCCCCGCCGCCCGCGCCGCCGGGCGGGGCTGGCCGGCGCGGTGACGCTGGTCTACGGTCCCACCTACGCACACGACGCGCCGGCGCTGGCGGCCGCGGCCGTCTCGGCCGCCGCCCGCGGGCGGACGGTGCTCTTTGGGTTTGGGACGGTGGGGGCAGGAGGGCTGTTTTCAGAGGGCGGCGCGCTCGATGACCCGCCCGAAGCGTCGGCCGTGGCGGCAGCCCTCATGCGCGCCGCCGCTGCAGCTATATCTCCACCCAACCCGGCCACCCACACGGGCGCAGCCGCCCTGGCGGCCGCCGGCGGGCCGGGCGCCCGGACCGCGGGCGCACTCGCGGTCGCCCTGGGAGACGCTCTAGTCGCCGCCTACGCCGACGCCCGCCGCCCCGCCATCGCCGCCGCCTTCACTGCCCACGCGGCCGCCTGGGAGGCGCAGGGTCGGGCCCTGCCCCCCTGGATGGTGGACGTCGCGTACGCGCCCGCCTCCACGGGTTTGTGGGAGAAGGAGGCCCTCCTGGGTGCGCTGGACGATGCGTGGGTGGACTTCTTGGTGGACGCCCGGGCTTTGGAGGGGGCGGCCTCCCTGCGATCTTACGCCCGGCTGGGACCCCTGGACGAGTTCCGCCTGGAGGCGGGCGCCCGGTTCAAGGGGCTACTTGTCGAGTGGCGGGCGGCGGCGGCGGGGGCGTTGTTTGCCGGGCCGGAGCTGGAGGTAGGGCCGGTGCCGCCCGCCTGATAGTTCCCAGCGACGCATAAGGCGCACCTCTCGCTGCGGCGTGTTTGACATAGAGGACGGCAGAGAGAGAATGAGAGAGAGAGAGAGAAAGACAGAGGGACTCAAAAAGCAACACGCACCTTTTTCCTATCATTTCTTCAACCCGACCGCCGCCAGCCGCCCCCGCCACCCGACACTGGCCTCAGCTTCACACTCGCCGCCTCCGCCGCACTGGGCAGCGAGGTCGGCGCCAACCCGCCACCCCCACCACCCCTCCAGGACGGACCGCGGGAGGGGGCGGCCGCCGACGCACGCGCCGCGGGCGCGGCCGCACCCGCAGGCTGCGCCACAGGCGGCGGGCCCGCCGCCGCTGCCGCGGCCATCCTGGCGTCGTCCGGGCGGGGCAGGGGGAGTTTGGCGTTGGCAATGCCGGCTGTAGACCAGCGCAGGCCCACGAGCGCGACGGTAGCGGTCGCGGTCGTCGCCGCCGCCGGTTCCTCCCCCTCCGCAACCTTTCCGGGAGAGACCATGGCCGCGGCCGCGCGCGCGACCGCGGCCTCCTCCTCGTCCCCCGCGCTCTCCGTCCGCCGCGCCATCACCGACAACGGCAGCGGCGAGGTCGCAGCAGTGCCGCTGACGCCCCGGCCCCCACCCCGCGCACGCCACGCGGCGCGGGCATCGGCGAAAGCAGAGAGCGCGGCCGAGCCGGAGGAGGGGGCGGAGGTGGAGCGGGCGCCGTCAGAGGAGGAGGCCGGGCTGAGGGGAGGGGAGGCGGCTGCGCCCGCCGCCTCGGCGGCGGCTGCATCAGAAATGACGAGGCCGCCGCCTTCTTCCTCAACCCCCGCATCACCATCCATCAGCCCGGGTAGGTGGGCAGCCAGCAGGGCGACCTGCGCCCGGGCGCCCGCGGCCTCCGCGGCCGAGGCCGCCCAGCGACGCCTGTACTCGCGCGCCCGGGCGTCGGCCGCCTCCACGGCGGCCGCCACCTCTGCCGACAAACCCGCCGCAGCGGCGGCAGCCGAGTCGAGGGAGGCCATGACCCGGCCCCGGTCGGTGGAGGAGTCGACCAGGCGGGCGCGGGTGGTGGCCAGGTCGGCGCGGAGGGCGGCACTTTTAAGGGAGGGGAGGGGAGGAGTGGTGAGAGAGCGTCGCGTCGCGCGCTCTCGAGCAGAGAGACAGCTGCCCCGTTTACTCCCTTTCCCCCATCAACTCACATCTCCACCGCCCGGCGGACGAGGACGTGGACGAGCCTGGCCGCCTCGTTGTGGTCGGATACGGGCAGGGCGGCGAGTGGAGGAGGAGGAGGCGCTTGGCTCGCCCGCCGGCGGCGCGCCGCGACCAAGCCCAGGGCCGCGACCACGACCACGCCCGCGGCGGCCAAGCCGGCCAGCTTGGCTTCTTGGCGAGTGAGACCCAGGGTGGCAGTAGGGGTATGAGCGGGGGGTGCGGGTGGAGGAGCCATTGGAAGGCGAGGTCGTCGTCGTCCGTGTGGCGGAGAGGAGAGAATGGGGATTTCAATTGCTGTTGCTGTCTTGGAAGTCTCCAAGTCAAAAAAGTCGCGACTCACTCGTCTTTCACCACGCACGCTCCTCCCAACACAACGCACACGATCTCACACCCAACGTCAGCCCCGGCACAGGTGAGTGGCTCTGCTACCATAGCCTCCTATGTGGCCCGGGTTACAGGACCGATCCAGCTCGCCCCGCACACGCCGACAAGCGAGAAAAGAGGGGGGATGAATGCTGCTCTTGCCTCGCCCCGCACCTCTCTGCTCACACGCCCCCACACACACCGCCATCCACAGCCTACCACAATGGGTGTCTCACCTACCACGCCGACAACCCTGGCCGCAGCCACTGACGATTTAACAGCCACCCTCGCCGTCACAAAGCTGGACTCAATGCCGCCCGCCGCCGCCGCTCCGTCGGCCATCTCTGCCACCCTCGGCGGCGTGCCGGGCGTGCCCTTCGCCCCACAGTCCGGGGCGCTGGGCAGCCGGACCACCCTGCCCGAGAGCGAGTCCAAGCCGTCCCCCTTCTCCCTGTGGAAATTCATCAAGGACGCGGCGGGTGAGAAAAGATACAAAGAGACGACGAGCGAAAAACGGCCTGCGGGGCGTTCCTAGCCAGCGGACCACACCTCTCTCTTCACACGCCCCTCCCCTCTCTCCTCCATCCACCTTCCCAGGCACCAACCTCTTCACCCTCCCCCTTTCCATGGGCTTCTACCTGCCCCTCACCGAAATCCAATTCCGGGCGGAGGAGCTCGAGTACTCCAGCCTGCTGGACGCGGCCGCCCAGGCGGCGCCCGGGTCGGTGCAGCGCGCGACCCTGGTGGCCGGCTTTGCCCTGTCCCACTACGCGGCCACCGTTCGCCTGGACAAGCCCTTCCTACCCATGCACGGCGAGACGTTTGACATTTACCTGCCGGAACGCGGGGTGCGGGTGCTGGCGGAGACCGTGTACACCAACTTCAAGGAAAACACGTAAGTTTAGGTTGAGTTTTTGGCTGTGGCTGAAATTTGAATGAAAAAAATAGGGGTGCTGTTCTTTTTTTGGTACCCCCTTTGCCCCGTCCTTCACCCTCTCTCTCCCTCACTTTTCATCCTACACACAGCATTAACAACGCCTGGGTCGCCCACGGCCGGGGCTGGGTCCTCGAAGCGGACGACAACCCCATCGTCAAGCTCGCGGGCGCGTCCCTCGACTTCCACCTCAACTGGCGGGACGAGATCGTCTTTGCCGACGGCGAACGCTTCTGCTACCGCAAGCCGAAAAGCGTGCTGGGCGGGGTGGTGATGGGTACAATGAATCTGAGCCACACGGTGAGAGAGATGATGGAGAGGGGGGAGAATGGACGGAGGGAGGGGCGTTTCCGCTCCAGCAGGCACAGCGCAGGACCCTAAACCCATCCCCCCCATTTATTTCTCCCCAGGGTTCCATCTGCATCCGCTCCACGTCCGGCATCGGGTGCGACCTGAACTTCCTGGGCGAGCCCGGCATGCTGTCCGGCTTCCTCCGCCGGGGCGGGCCTCCCCCCGAGAGGCACGGTGTCCGCGGTTGCTTCCTGCAGAAGCGAGGCGAAGAGTGGATCGCGCTGCTTAACACGCAGCTGTTGGTTGGCCAGTGGGACAAAGGCCTCTGGTCTCATGCCGCCGGCTCCGACGCTGCGACTGCCGTCCGCACGCCCATCTGGACGGTGGTCGGCCGCCAGGGGACGCCCAACCGCCACGACATGGCCGACTTTGCCCTGCGCCTCAATGAGCTGACGCCCGAATTGGAAAAGGTAAGAAAGAGAGGAAAAAAAAAATGGAGAGGTTCTCCTTTCCAACCTCGCCCATCCCATCCTCACTCTCTCCTCTCGCTTCCTTCCCAGGTCCTACCCCCCACCGACTCCCGCCGCCGTCCGGACATGCGGGCCCTGGAGGGCGGCCACTTTGAGGGCGCGTACGCGGCAAAATGCGCGATGGAGGCGGCCCTGATGGCGCGTGTCAAAGCGATAAACGCGACTGGCAAGGGCCGCTCCCCGCCCGCCCGCTGGTTTGAGCTGCGGTCGCCCGACGCGATGGGCGCGCTGGCGGCGGGCGACAACCTGCGGTGGAGGTACAAGGGCGGGTACTGGGAGGCCCGGGCGAGCGGGGCGTGGGGTGGGGAGGGGGCGGACATTTTCGCGGCAGCTGGGGAGGAGGGCGAGAAATGAAAAAAAACGGGGTCATGGTATTTTAGGTGTGTGTAAAAAAGATCACGCGTGGTTCCGTGCTCTGTCACATTTAGACGTCCTCCACATCCTTCCCCATCATTGAACCGCCGCCCGGGGCGCCAACAAGTCCCAGCGCAGTCCGGGCGGGCGCAGCCGGCCCGTCGCCGCACCCTCCAGGGCCGCCGCGACGCCCAGCAGGCCGGCCTCATCCCACGGCCGCCCGATGAGTTGCAGGCCGACGGGCAGCCCGCCCTCGCCGTGGCCCACGGGCACGCTCATGGCGGGCAAGCCCGCCATATTGACGGGGATGGTGAACCGCATCAGCTCGCCCGCCTGGCGCAGGTCGGTCGCGCCGTGGCGCAGCGCGGGCGGCGGGGCCTTGGGGGCGACGACCCCGCAGGTCGGGGCGACGATCAGGTCGCACACGCCGCCGCCCCTTGCGCCGTTGCCGCCGCCGCCGCCCTCCGCGGCGCCCACCCCGAACAGCCGGCCCACGTGCGTCATGAGGCGGGTGCGGATGCGCAGAGCCTGCAGGTAGTCCGTCGCGGACAGGCGGGCGGCCTGGGCCAAGGAGATGCGTGTCTCCGCGGTCAGCCGCCGGCGCTGCCGCCCGTCCGCCAGCGCCCACTTCCAGGCCTGGGCCAGTTCGGCCGCGATGGTAACGACCTGGGCGCACCGGACGAGCTCCAGTTCGGGGAGGCAGATGTCGACGAGCTGGTCGGAGAATAAAATAAAAGAGGGGTGGTGGAGACGAAAAAAGTGAGGGTGGGAAGGTATGAGAGCTCTTTTCGCGCGCGCTCTCGCACCCCCTCCCCCTTCCTCCACTCATTTTTTTACCTCTGCCCCCGCCTCCTGCAGCGCGGTCAGGCCCCACTCGCAGGACGCCACGACCCCGGGGTCCGCGTCGCCCAGCCAGGCCCGGTAGACACCCACCCGGGTCCCGGACAGCGGGCGGGCGCCCGGGAGCGGGAGGATGGAGGGTAGGGACAGCGGGGGCGGGCGCGGGACGCACCCGGCCGTGCCCGCGTTGCCTATCGCCGCGTGCACCGCCGCCGCGCACGCCGCGGTCGGGGCCAGCACGCCCAGGGCCATGATGGAGAAGGCCGTGTCGGCGGCCCCCGCGGCCGAGGTCCGCCCCACGGTGGGGCGCAGGCCGACGATGCCGCACAGGCCGGCCGGCACGCGCACAGACCCCCCGCCGTCCAGGCCGAGGGCAAAGGCTGCCAGCCCCGCCGCCACCGCGGCCGCGCTGCCCGACGAGGACCCGCCCGCGAAGCGCCCCGTGTCGTGCGGGTTGCGGGGCGTGCCCCAAACGGGGTTGAGCCCCGTCATGCCGACGCCCGCCTCGTGGCAGTTGGCCTTCCCCAGCAGGACCGCGCCGCAGGCCCGGAGGGCGGCGACTGCCGGGGCGTCGTCGTCGGCGGCCCCGCCCCGGCGGGCGGCCAGGATGGCCGACCCGCCCGTCGTCTCGTAGCCGGCCGCGTCAACCGCGTCAATGACGGCAAAGGGGATGCCGTCTAGGGGCGAGAGCGGGGCGCCCACCTCGAAGCGGCGGGCGGACTCGGCCGCCGCGCGCCGGACGGCAGCCGGATGGACCGCAATGAAGGCGCGCAGGTGGGGCGGGGGCCCGCCGTCCGAGTCCGCGATGGCCGCCAGCGCCGCTTCCGCGACCTGGGACGGGGTGGCGGCGCCAGCGGCATAGGCGGCCGCGTACTCGGCCAGCGTGCGCGGGCGGGCGGCGGAGGGGGAGGGGGCGCCCGGACGGGGCGGGCGGCCACGGCGGGCCAAGGCACGGCGAGCGTCCTCCGCGGACCCCACGGCGACGGGGGTGCCGGGCGGGGGTGTGTGCCCCGCCAGGGCCAGGATGACCCGACCGGGCGCGTCTGCGACGTAGGCGGCGTCCGCGGCGGCTGGGGTGGAGAATGTCGAAGTCGAAGCAGGCGGCAGGAGGATGGTGGGTGTCGGCCCGGCTGCGGGCGGGTGGTCGGCCGCGCTGGCCGGCCAGGCGGGGGAGTAGGTGGGCGCTTCCGGCACGTCCACCTCCCGCACAGCGGCCGGTATGCCGGAGGCCTTCCAGGCGCTGGCCAGGAGCAGGGCGGCCCAGGGCTGTTCGACCAGCCAGGCGATGATGCGCATGCGCGGGCCGGCCTGGCGGGGGACGCTTTAGGGGCGAGGGTTGAAGAGAGGGGAGGTGGTGAGCATTTTTTTTTTTTTGAAAATGCGACGACGCGCAATGGAAAGAAAAGGATTCGTATTCTCCACCACCCACCCAGACTATGCCCGCCCCTGCAAGTGTCTGCCTGGGAGGTTGAATCGGGCGAGGGCGAGGGGAGCGGGCAGCGTAGCGGGCGAACGCGTCAACGCGCCGTCGCCCGCCGCGCATGCCTGTCTCTCTCTCCAGGGCGTGCCGGGCGCGCTGACCTCGAAAGTACTTACTCAATAGTGTTGACCTCGTACGGTGTCTCGGTCACCTCGACCGCCGGCCGCAGGCGGCGGCGGCGGGTGGAGGAGGTGAGTCCCATTTTGGGTGCGAAAAAGAGGTCGAAAAAATGTGAGACTTTTTCAACCACGCTCTCCACCCAGTTCTGATCACGTCACGGAAAGCTCCACGCGCGCTCCCACCGCTTACCTCAACCCCTTCAAAAAATGCTTTGACTCGATTCCCGGGACACACACGCACGAAACACGCCCTGTGCTCTCTCTCCAGTTTTTCCAGTTTTGCCTTCAAAAGTCGTCGTACGCGCTGTGCAGCTCGCTGATGGACCGCCGCGCCTTCAGGACCGCGGAATTGCATTTGAAGCCCGACCCAAACGCAATCTGCCAGACTCGGTCGCCCTTGCGGACGGGGCGGGGCGGGGCCAAGCCCGCACACGCCGGCGGGGGCGGCACACGCAACCCTGGCCTCCCCGCCTCCTTTTCGGCCGCGGCCTTCGCCACCACGGCCGCCGCGCTCTCGATGTACGCCAGCACGTACCAGACGGAGGAGGAGGACGTGTTGCCATGCCTCCAGAGCGTGGAGATGGACGGGCGTGCGGCCTCCGGGGCGAGGCGCAAGGCGGACCCGACCTCCTCCAGCACCGCCCGCCCGCCCGTGTGCACGCAGAAATGGTCAAACGCGGTCGAAAAGTCCGGGACGTACGGGGGCGGCACCGGCCTGGCCAGCAGCCCTGCCACCCGGCGCAGGGTGCACCGGGCCAGGAAGTGGGCCTGCTCCATGAAGGGCAGGACGAGCGGTCCCAGGGTCGTGATGTTGGCCTTCAGGGCCGCTCCCGCGACTGCCATCAGGTCTTTGCTCAGCCGCACGCCCGTGATGCCTTGCTCATCGGTGGCCTGGGTCACACAGCTGAAGGCCCGGGGGTCGGATCCCTTGTGTGTGCGGACTGAATGGGAGTCGGGCGGGGAAAAATTGGCGATTCATGAGAGCCGTGAGCACGCCTGGAGAGAGAGAGAGAACAAAACCAAAGCCCCACAGTCTCCTTTTCATCCATAATTCTGCTCACCCAAATGCGTCAGCTCATACTTGGCCGCCCGCCGCAGCCGAGAGGTAGGCCCGGCATTGGTCAGGACGACGACGGAGCCGCCGACCCGGAAAATGCAAGCGGGAATGAGCTAGTGAGTGAATGAGAGAGCGGAAAAAAGTGAGGAGAGAAATAATGAAATGGGGAGAGACTACCCCCCCCCCCCCCCTCCCCATCTCAATTTCTTTCTCTCCATCCTCACCATCGCCCGGTCTGTCCCCTGGTACAGCCCCGTCGTAATGTTTTCCGTCGACAACACCAAGGCCACCTGCCCCGCCGGGCGGGAGGCTAGCAACTCGCGGGCGAGGTCCAGCGCGATCAGCCCGGCCGAACAGCCCATGCCGCCGAGCGAGTAAGAGGTGACATGCGGGCGCATGCCGAACTTGGCGACGACCATGGCGGACAGGGAGGGCGTCGGGTTGAAGAGGGAGCAGTTGACGACCAGGATGTCGACGTCCGCCGGGCGCAGGCGCGCCTTGGCCAGGGCGTCCGCGACGAGGGAAAAGAGGACGGTCTCGCTCTCCGCGCGCGCCGCGTCCAGCGAGGCCACCCACGGCGGCGGCGCCTGGCGCAGGGCGGGCGGCATGGCGGTGACGGGCCCCAGGCCGGAGACGTCCAGGATCTTGTCCATAAAGGCCACGGCGGAAGTCGGATAGGGCGAGCCCTTGGCCCGGATGATGTCCTTGAAATAACTGTGGAAAAGAGAGGTCAAGTTTTTTTTTTTTTTTTGATGGATGGGGATGGAATGGGATGGACGGGGACAGCAACCACGCCCTCTCTCCCTTTCAAAGTGCACTCACCCTGGCGACGTCTCCATCTCCGGCGGCGCCCGGAAGACCGCAAAGTCGACCAGGAACACTCGGCGCCGGGACAGGGCCCAGACGCAGGCGAAGGCGGTGAGGAGGATGGCCGACGCGAGGAGGAGGAGCTGAGGGGTGGTGGGTGAGAGAGGGTGAGGGTAGGAATCGCCGCGGGTCATGCTATCTATTTCTGTTGTGGTGCTCGCAAGTTTCCCTACTCTCTCTCTCTCTGCAGGGGGGGGGGGGGGGGGGGTGGGTGCGGGGGTTGTGGGGGGGCGGCATATAGTGTGGCGGCGGGAAGGGACAAAAAAAAAGGCGGGGTAAAAAAAGGTGCTCACGCGCGGGAAGTCGCACTCGCCAAGAATGCGGTGTTTTCTCCTTTTTAGTCCTCACCAAATTAGCCTCCACTTGGGTGTCCACCGCCGCCTGCCAGAGGGCGCCCAGTGACCCGTCACTCGCAAAGCGGGCGAGGTAGACCTGGTGGGGGCGAGCGGGAGAGTGTGAGACAGTGGGCGTAAGAGAGAATGAGAGAGACACGCTCCACCCTCTCCTCCTCTTTTCTCTTACCGACAACCCCGCGACCACCGCGCCGGCCGCCAGGGTGGCCTCGTGTTGGCAAAGGAGTTGGTAGCCCGCCCGGACGGCACGGCCGGACACGATTTCGGAGCGGAAGTCTATGGACGAGGAGAAGGAAGAGACCGTGAGAAAGAGGTGCTGGCTCCCGCCGCATGCGTCTCTCTCTGTCGCCCCCGCCCACACATGCTGTCATACCCGGTAGGGGGAGGTACCAATGGCTGGGGGAGGGCCCCCCCGACTCCCCGCCATCTCCGGACAGGGATAAGCGGGGAAATCGCATGGTTGAGCCGCGTGTGTCCGGGAACCCCCAAAGAAGAGTGAGTGTGGCAGCTACGTCGACTGTAGGGGGCAACAAAAAAAGTAAAAATATCATCACACACGGCCCCTCACACCCGCCACCTCCCCAATTTTCACACACTTCGCAGCGCAGCCGCCACTTGTCACACACACACACATGCAGGGGAAGAGAAAATAAAAAAAAACAGAGAGGCTGCCCGAATCGGATCAGAGACCGAGGAGAGCAGGAAACACCCACCCACGGAAAAACAGAGCACCAAAACCCACCCCCCTCCTCTCACCTCTCTCACGCTGCCGCCCAGTAACCGCCACGGTACGCGTACAGGAAGGCGGCCCCGACCTCGGCCTCCACGCCGCCCCGGCGAGCAAACCAGGTGGGTGCGTGCGGCGAGCGCGCGCCGCACGCAACCTTGGCCGCCTCCTCGGCTTCCAGGGCCGCTTTGGCCGCCGCGGCTGCCGGGTACCGCCCGTGCTCCAGGGCGCGCAGGTCCGGGCGGAGGCGGGAGTCGGTGGGGGGCAGGGGCGCGTGGCGGGCGGGGCAGCAGGGCGGCGGGGACTCGCCGCCGCCGCCGCCGCCGTCGCCGCCGCCACAGGCGCAGGTGCGGGCAGGCGGCGCGTTGAGGCCGGCGGTCCAGGGGCCAAACCCAAACCGGTTGTGGGGGCCCAGGCCCGCGACGAGGGCCGCCCACCCGCCGCCCGCAGTCGCTGCCCGGGACGACCACAGGAGGGTCGGCGAGCCGCTGGCGCTGTCCAGGCCCGCCGCGCGCAGGCTGGTGTCCCAGGCGCCGTCCAGGGTGACGGGCGGGGCGACGGGCGCGGCGCCGGCGCCGGCGCCGCGCACCACCACACCGCTCACCTCGCGTGCGGCCTTCCTGCCGCCCGGCCCGGCGCCCGCGCCGTGGAAGGTCAGCACGCAGGCCTCGCCCGTCAGGGCCGACGCCACCGTGCACACGCCCGTGTGCTCCAGCCGCATCTTGCCGACCAGGGCCGTCGCGTTGTGGATGGTTGTCGTCACCTTGCCCCACGAAAACGCCTCCCCATCCGGGAAGGCCGCCCTCACGAGCACGCGCGGCGTCAGCTCCACGGACGAGGCGCCAAACTTCATGCGCAGCTCGTCCTCCAGCTCAAACGTCCACCCGGCGACCCCATGCGCTATGGCGTGGTTCAGCGGGCGCGGGGCGGCCCGAACCTTCTCCGCCAGGAAACGGAAGCCGCCGCCCTGCCCCTGCCCCTGCCCCGCCCCCACTCCAACTCCCCCCCCCCCACCCACGACGAGCTCAAACGTCTCGCCCAGCACGGCCGCAAAGGGCTTGCCCGTCCGCACCACGCCCGCATAGGCGGACACGGCAAACGCCGCCACGGTGGCCAGGCGGGCCCGGGAGCCGGGCGCGCAGGCCGCCGCGGCGTCCAGGAGGGCGTGGTACTCGAGGTCCTCAGCCCGCTGCTGCAGCTCCGACAGCGGCTCGTGCATGGGCAGCGGCACCCGGGCCGCCGCCGCGTGGGGCGCCAGCACGGCCTCCCGGACCAGGGCGAGCAGGGCGGCGGGCGTGGCGCGCGGGGTGGGGGCCTCGGCAGGCGGGAGGGAGGACCGGCCGGCCGAGTGGGCGGCCCGGCGGGGGGACGCGAGCGTGGTGGCTGGGTCGGGGTCGGAGGAGGAGGAGGAGGAAGGGGCGGCGGCGCCGGGCGGTGACGGGGGGGCCGTGGTGACGGACATGGGGGTAGCGTCGTCGCCCGCCTCACAGGCGCCCGCGGCGGGCGTGTCGGGGGCGGGGTCGGCGGCGGTGGAGATGAGGAGGCTGAGGGGAGGAGAAGGGGGTGTGAGGGAAGGGCGAGTGTGCGTGCACCGCCGCGTTTTCTTCCCCTCTCTCTCCTAGCCTTGGACTAGCCGAGGGACCCACAGGGACGCGGGGACAGCATCCTTTCCCAAGTTCCGCCCCGCGCTTGTCTAGCGCCTACACTGTTTTACAGGTAGGCCTGGTCGCGCAGGCGGGGGCCTTGTAACCCAGTGCACAGCAGCTGGCAGGCGGCCCCGTTTTGTCACACTCTCAACTGCCATTGCTTTGGCTGGGCGTCCCTTACTGGCGGGTCAGGCTCAGTGGCTGGCGACCCCGACCCGGCAGGGTGAGAGCTGACGTGTGCTTACGCGGTCTAGGTAGGCGGACACCTGCGCCAAGGGGCCGGGCTCGTGCGGATGGCACGCCAGGCCCCCTCCCCCCCCCATTTTGTTTGCCTCGCCTCGCGCAGCCGCCCACCCCCAAAAGAAAAAAAAAGAGACTCACCCCTGGCCGGCCGGCGGCGCCGCCGCAGGACCACCTTTCATGCCCGCCAGGCTCAGCTTGCTGAGGAGGCCGCCCAGGCGCCCGGAGGAGGGGGGGGCCAGGGTCATTTTTTTGTTGAGCTCAACACGAGAGTTGACACGGAGAATTAAAAAAAAACGGAGAGAGCCAGGGGAAAAAGCGTGCTCTGCAAAACGGGGGGGTCGGACTCTTCACACTTTTTCTTTCCACGCGTCTTCCCTGTGCCCCGTCGTAACCCCGGCCCTCCGCCCCCTCCGCGCGGCCAGCTGCCCTCAAGCACCCGTTCAGACAGTGACCCTCAGCTGCCCTCATCATCAGGCTAGGCTGCAGCGTGCATCGACGCTTACTACCCGCCCGCCTGGCCCGTCTAGTAAAACAAGACATCCGGCGCGTGACGCGCGACGTGTGCCGACCCCCTGCCGTCTTGCGACCCCCCGCGCGTGCCCCCCCCCCCTTTTTTTTTTTTCGTTCGTCCATCCCACGCACACACCATGCGCACCAACCCCCTCTCCCTCCTCACCCTGGCCCTCGCCGCCTCCTCCCTCACCCGGGCCTCCGCGGATGGTGGTGGCGGCGGCGGCGGCGGCGGTGGTGCGGGCGTCGCACGCCCCACCCTCGCAGAGCTGGCGGCGCCCGTCGTCGCGGCTGAGGAAGCCGCGGCCGCCGCGGCGGCCACCACCCGCACCGCCACCCTGGACGTCTACGGCGAGGCCAACGAGCAGGAGGCCTTCCTGGCGCCGGACGGGCAGGCCAAGGCCGGCACCAACATCGGGCGGGAGATCCGGAGGGAGCGCACCAACCGGCGGGACGCTGGGGCGGCGCACCACCCGCCCCTCCCGCCCTCGTCCGCGGCCGCAGCTTCACAGCAGCGGGGGGGGGGCGGCGGCGCGCCCCAGCCTCCCCAGCAACAACCACAAACCTCCGCCTCCGCCTCCATGGCGCCCGCCTGCACGACCGGGCGGCGGCCGGGCGGGCCCATCGCCTACACGGTTTCCCAGCTGGCCGGCGTCAACTGCGCGCGGGCGGCGGCCGGGATTGACGACGCGGCCGCCGCGTCGGTCGGGACGGTGGCCGCCCCCCGCCCGGGCAGCGGCGGCGGCGGCGGCGGGGGGGGTGGCGCCGCCTCCGGCGGCGGCGGCCGCCCGGCCCCCGCCGCGCCAGGCGCTAGCGGCCCCGCCTTTGTGGAGCCCGCCCAGCAGGCGGCGACCTCGGCGCCCGCGTTTGGGGGTGGGGGCGCGGAACCGGTCGTGGACCCCCTGCCGGCCGCGGCCGCCCCGCTCCACCTGGGCGGCGGCGGCGGCGGCGGGGCTGCCGGCCCAGGCGCCTTTGCCCCGCCGGCCTCCGCCACCGCCCAGCCCGGTGCCGTCTCCAACCCGGTGACGGACATCCTGAACGCGCTGGGCCAGGCGGGGATGGTGGGGGGCGGGGGCGGGGGCGGCGGCGGCGGCGGCGCGGGCGCCCTGCCGGCCGGCCCCCTCGGCGACGCCGCCCGCGCGCTCGCCACCTCGCCACCAGGCCAGGCCCTGTCCGCCCTGGACGGCTTTGCACGGGGCGTGCAGGCCGCCATCTCCCAGAACCCGCTGCAGGCGGCGGCGGGCGCGATCGCCCAGGTCGCCAAGTGGAACGCTGGCGCGGTGCCAGCAGGGGCGGGCGCGATGGCGGGGCCCGGCGTGTTTGCTGTCCAGCGCGAGCCTCAGGCCGTAGCTGCCGGCCAGCAGCCGGCAATGGCAGACCTGGGGCGCAAGATGGCGGCGGCGTTGGGAGGGGCGCCCGCGGCGGCGCCCTGATGGAGGTTGTGCGCGCGTGCCCTGTCAAGTCCAGCCCTTCATCCCCACAAGGGCCCTGCTTTGTTTGTGTATGGTTTTGCTTTTTGTGGCGTGTGTGCGTGTGTGGTGTTGCTTTATGTGGCGTGTGTGCGTGTATTCCTCTTTTTTTCCCTCGAAAAAAACAAAAAAAACAACCTTCTTTTCTTTTTTGCTTGCACAGGGGGCACCAACACGTTGTTGGGCATGCCAGGGTCCTCGCCGTGACTCTTTCTCTCTCTCTCTCTCAGTACAGTAGACACGCCCTCCCTCTCCGCCACCCCACCCCATGTTCCCCCATGGGCGCGGCGCATATGCGCGGCGCGCGCACACGCGGTGGGTCAGGGAAATTAGGCGTGTAAACACACTCCACTCTCATCTCTCATCAGTCTCTCATCATCATTCCAAGGGAAACGACAGTCTCTCCACCACTCACACCCCGCCGCCGCGCGCCCCAACTCTCTCACAAGGCAAATCAGGAAGGAGGCACACACGAACACGACCCGCGGATTCGAAGGGGGCAGAAAAAAAAAAGGGCAGGGCCGGAGAACGTACACACAGAGACGCAGCAAAACGCACACACCACCCGCACCTCCCCCTCCCCCTCAATTCCACCGAGGACGGGAGCCGTGCCTCTCAATCGCCCCCGTTCACGACCGCTTCTTGGCGGACGCCCGGGTCGCCGGCTTCAACTGGGCGGCCTCCTTGGCGGCCCGCGCCTTCGCCGCGTACGCCTGGCGGTAGAAATTGTAGAAGAGTGCCATGAAGACGACCGACTGAATGAGCGCCAGCACGACCACCACCCGGGGGCGGTAGTACGTCGCCCAGAAGGTCCCATACAGGGCCTGCGCGTTGAGAAGCGCGAACTGGACCATCTGAACGGTGGTGATGGACTTCTTGACGCCCGCGGGCACGGTCACGCCCGTGGACGCAAACAGGTAGTACGCGTACATGAAGACGTGGACGGCCGAGTTGAGGGCGCAGATGAACCAGACGTCGCCGCCGGGCGCGAAGTTGATGGCCGCCCACCAGCAGGGGAAGAAGGTGGAGGCGTGGTGGTAGACGTGCAGGAAGGAGATCTGGCGCTCGTTCTTCTTGAGGATCATGATGGCCGTGTCCGTGAACTCGTACACCTTGGACAGGTAGTGCACCCAGATCACGCGCGCCAGGCGGCGGCCGGAGGGGGAGAACCGGGCGCCCGGCTCGGCGACGTTGCCCCAGGGGCGGAAGGAGTGGGCCCAGCCAAAGGTGTGGTAGGCCTAGGGAAGGGAGAGGCGGGGGAGGGAGAGAGAGACAGAGTGAGGGAGAGAGGGAAAAATGAGTGCCGAGGTTGAAAGAGAAGAAGCGCGAGCATGGCCCGCGGCCCGCAGCCCCACATCCCCTCCCATCCTCCCATACCTGCGTGCACGTCTCCACGACCATGTACAGGCTGAGCCAGAACATGACAAAGTTGTGGGCGATGGAGAAGGCCTTAACATTGACAGGCTTGCGGGGGCGCATGAAGGCCTTGCCGCCGACGACCATGGCGACGTCTGTGGAGAGAGAGAGAGAGAGAAGAGAGAAAGGTTGTGAGGGGCAAGTCAGCGTGCGAGTGCCTTTCGCGGGGGTTCTCCTCTCTCCTCTCTGTGGCGCTCGCCCCCGCCCGCCCGGCCTGGTCAAGCCGCCGTGCACGCCGCCCCCCCCACCATTGCCCTGCTGGCTGGACTAGTGCCCCACCGGGCGCGGCGCGGCGTCGCGCGGGGCCTTAACCCGACTGCACCAGCGCCCTCCCCAGGAGGGAATGGGCCGCGCGCGCCAGTCCGCCTTCCCACTTTTCTCTCTCTCCGCTTGCTCACAAGCGACGGAGATGGCGGTCGCCGCCTTCCAGTCGACGAGGGGCCAGTCCTGGACGCGGGAGTCTGCGCGCATGTGTGTGTGTGTGGAGTGGGAGGTGGTGTGTGGGGTGAGCGGGCGAGAGAAGGAGAGTAGCGTTTTTTTTTGAAAGGAGCGAGCAGAGCTGAGGGGAATTCCCCGCCGCGCACGCTAAGCCAGGCCTGCCCGATGGCCCGAGCCAACTTCTGCGCTGTGCTGGCAGACGAAGCTGCCGGGCGACAAGCAGGCTGGCGTGCCCCTCGGTCACGGGCGGCGTAGGGCGAGGCGCGCGCCTCTCTTGCTTCCCTTTTACCGCCGCCGCCACAGATTCAGGGGAGCCCCAGGGAGGCACGGCGCAACCATCGCCGCGGCCAGCCGGGTGCGTGGCCACGTCCTACCTCATACAGAGGCCATGCAGATGGAGTAGGTCCTGGCCTAGGACAGCGTGGCAGGCCAGGCGCGCCCCCCCTGCCCCCGGCGGCGACCCAAAACAGGCCAGCAGCGCCCTTCGATAGGCAGAAACGCGCGCGCTCCTTTCTGCTCGCCATCCCCGCTCCCCGCTCTCTCCTCTCTCTCTCTGTCCCAAATCAGACGCACCATAGCCCCGGGGGCCGACCATGAAGTCGGCGAACCCGTGCAGGGCCGACGACGCGGCGGCGGCGATGGACATGGTGAGGGGTAGTTAGGGCGTGGTTTCTTTTCAGGCAGAGCAAACCGACGAGTGGCGGCTCTCCCACCGAGGGCAGGCAACAGAACACTTACAACTTCTTCTCCATCTCACAACCCGGCCCCGACATCGTCTGCCTTCGGCCACACACGCACACACACGCACACACACACACGCGCGCACAAGGGAATGCCGCAACATTCCCTGACATTCACGACCCCGCCTAGTGTTGCAATCATGTGATACAGCAGCCCCGCACACACACACACACACACACCCTCTCTCCTCTTCCCCCCCCCCCCCCTCCTCAAAACTCACACGCTCCCCACCGGCGCGGGCGGCGCCCCGACCCCCTTGCGCGTCTTACCCACAAACAGGTCCCGCGACTTGATGCCCGCCACTACCATTGAGGGCAGGCTGATCCTGGCGCCCACGTGGGCGGCCCCCGCTGACGGGCCGAGCGTCACAAACATCATTTCCAGGCCGCCGTTGGCGGCCCAGGACTTTGGGAGGGGCGCGTCGGGGCGGGCGGCCAGGGCGCCGCCGCCCGCC
>Ga0315287_10001110_pt1 | contig 24428 bp, 20 predicted proteins | sample YL17G11_0_MG_FD_205037 | JGI IMG/M metagenome (GOLD analysis project Ga0315287, IMG submission 205037) | Sediment microbial communities from Yellowstone Lake, YNP, Wyoming, USA - YL17G11_0 | ecosystem: Environmental > Aquatic > Freshwater > Lake > Sediment | place: USA: Wyoming | collected... | reverse complement strand
GCCGGAGATCGAGTATTTCGCCGCCCGCGACGGTCTTTTCTCCGACACGGAAACCAGCATGGGAAACCATTCCTTGCGGCTGTACGACCGTTTCTGCGACCAGTCCCTGTGGGGCCTCCGGGATGGGTTTCGGTGCCGTCACAGTAGGCGCAGGCTCAGGTGTGACAGCAGGCTTTACCGCCGCGCCCGTAGGTGCTGACGGTTCTGTCGGTGCCGTTGGCACGGGTTCAGGCGCGGCTGCCGCGGGCGGTTCAGGTTGCGGGACCTTGACCGCCTGCACCGTCATGTTATCCCGTAGCGTCATAATGGCGCGCTGTGCACCCCGCGGGTCACGGAAGGAGATGGTTCGATGCTCCTGCCCGTGTTGATCTACCCATTTTCCCACAAAGCCACCGCGGGGCAACTTCTCGATGGTTGGTTCGTTGATTGGGGGTGGTTGCTCCGCGGCCGTTCCCTGGGTAGTTCCCGCCTGCGCCCGTCGCTCCGCGTCGAAGTAGTCCTGGCGCGCCCGCGCCGCCCGCTGTTCGTCCAACATCCGGGCGATAGGGTTCTCGGCGGCAGCCGCCTGCTGCGCGCGCCCCTCCTGGGTCGCCCGAATCCCCTCCTCTGTAGCGATTTGTTGCTGGCTGAGGCGATCCGTCTCCTGTTGCCGAGCGATGGTGCGCCGTTGCGCCGCTTCCCCTACGCCGCGCACGGTCGGCTCTGCCGCTTGCGCGGTCCGTTGCCATGCCTTCAGGTTAGCGGCCGCCACCTCTGCGGGTAAGGCCTGCGCGGGCAACGCCCGCGCCGCGTGCGTAGACTGTCGGTTGAGGACGAAGTCACGCCAAACCTGTTCGGCGATCTGGTTCTTTTGAAGGAGCGTCTGCTGCTCGCGACCGGGCGCAAACATCTCTGCGAAGGACCGCGTTGCTGGTGTCCCCGCTCGGGTCGGTGCGACCCCCGCCGCGCGGCCTCTCCTTCCAATTGCTTCCAGCCCTGCCGACGGAACGGCCAACATCCCGAACCCTTGCAGGAATGCTTGTTTGGCTTCGTCGAGTGAACCGCCCGCCACGAGGGTATCAGCCGCCCCCAACAGGCCGCCAGTTACGCCCTTGAACAGCACTCGGCCTGCTGCCCCGAGTCCCACCTCCGCGGCGGCTGCGTCAGCCATCTCCCACGGTGCTGCCGTCGCTGCCGCTAGGTTGATGCCCCGAATGAGACCGGACATTATCGGTCCGCCCTCAGCCTGCACCGCCTCTCGTTGCCCATATCGCTCGCGCTCGATAGCGACGAGTTCTGCCTGCCGAACCTTCTTTGTCGCCCGTTGCCCCGCCGCCGCCAGTTCCGTGCGAGTCGGTTGCGCGGGAGCTTTCCCGCCACGCGCTTGCGCGGCTGCCTTCAGGTATGCTTCCCCCGCGGCCGTCTGTTGCGGTCCTGCTGCGCGACCTGCCTGCTCTTCTGCCTCCAGCGCGGCGACGCGTTCCCCCGGCCCTGCCCCCATCGTCTCCTGATAGGAAAGGTGTGCGCCCTCGTGGGCCGTTCTCGCCTCCTCGGATGGCGTGAGGCCCAATGCCTCCCCGGCGATCTGGCCGAGTTCGCTCAGACGAGACGCGGGTTTCTGTGCTACCAGCACCCGTAGACGATTCCGGTTCTGCTTCACCACCGTGTTGGCGGCGCGCTGAATGGCTCCAAGGTCCCAGTCGGAATGCTGCCGGCGAATCTCAGCGACGAATGCCGCGGGCGCGCCCTGTCCCGTCAGTGCCTCCTGGTCGAAGAGTTCCGGGTGCCCGACCGCGTAGCGCGCCATCTCCTTGACCTTCGACGAAGTGAGGGTCGGGACGTAAGCGGGCGCAGTAGGATTAGCGGGGGTTGGCAGCAGGGCGCTCACGGGATACCGAGTCGATATATGCGCTTTCCTCGCCGGCGGTTCCGGACGCGCCGTCGCCACAGGCCCTTCATAAGGCGTCCCTGCGGGCGTAATCTGAACGTGGAGCAATGTGCGCTTATTGCCGGGTCCTGCGTGCGGACTGTCGGGACTCTCAACCAGCGGTGCATATCCCCGCGATGTGAAGAACGTCGAAAGTTTCTGGTAGGTCGCCGGGTCATCCTGATCGAGTTGCAGGTCGAACGCCTGTCCCTTGATCGAGTGCCGGTCAGGCTTCTGCGTCGCCGGGTCGGTTGACCCCTCCTCATAGCCGCGGGTGATCTTCAGGCCGGGGAGGTTCTTCACGGCGTACTGTACGTCGTTTATGAACTCTTCTTGCGTGGACATCAGAAACCCGCCGCCTTCCACGCGTCCTGCGTGGTAGTAATGGTTCGCTTCTTCTCACTCGTCCGCCCCGACGCCGCCGCCTTCTTCTTTGGCGCGGCCTGCTGCGGCGTCTTCGCCGTCGGTTGCGCCTTCTCGCTCCCGGTCGGCCCAGTAGTCGGCAACGCTTCGAGTTCATCGTCCACGTCGGCGATCTCCGTCGTGCGCGCCCGCACCCACTCTTTCAACTGCGCTTCGCGAGCAGGCTCTGGATGAATCCAAGTGGGTTTGGTACCGATTTGTTGTTTGTCCTTATCGAGGACCGGCACATTCCGAATGATTCCCCTGGTCAGTTCGGTGTTGTACCTGTCGGCCTCATTGATGAGTTTCTGCCTCCGGTCCTTCAACCGCTGAACCTCGGCCCACTCCTGGTGCGTCGCGATGCGATTTTCCCTGCCAACGCCAAATTCGAACCGCTGTGCGCTGAGGCCAAACTGCTTCCGGCTAAGGTCAAGCCGCTTCCCCTGCATATCCTTAGTGAAGGCGTTCATTTCCCGGCGCATATCGTAGGTGCGCCTCCAGTGATCCTCATTGGTCTCGTCGCGCCGTTGCTGTGACACCACACGGAAAGCCTTCTCGGCCGCCCCCTTGTCATTCTCGTTCATCGAAAGCAACTGGTGCAACGTGTTCGCGTAAGGGTCCGCGTAGGCATCCGCGACCCCGTATTTCTCGTAGAACTTGTTGAGGACGGTATCCTTGGCGAACGCCTCCACCTCCTCCAGCGGGACCTGCAACTGATTCGCGATGGCCTGTCGTCCGGCCGCCGATGGCGTCTCTCGGAGAGTCTTGATCCACTGGGGCGTGAGTTTCACGCGTGCCTGCGTGGTCTTTTCTGCCTTGACTTTCGCGAGGTACTCCGTGGTCGCTCCCGGTGTCGCTGGATACGTCTCGGGTTGCGCGATAGAGAGGTAGTGGTACATTTGGCGCGCGGAGGCTTCATCATAGGGGCGGGTCGCCGTGTAGAACTTCTGCGCCACGAGTTGGTATTTCGTCAATGCCGTCTCGGCAGTCACGCCCCTGCCAAGGCTGGGCCGCAGGGCCGCAGAAAACATATCGTAGGAGTTTCCCAGTCCGTCAGGCACCGCGGGCGCAGGTTGCGCGTATCCCTTGACGCGGGCGGCGTACACTTGCGATGCGTCCGCCGGCTCCCCAGGCTTACTAGTTGGCTCTGGTTGTCCCGTCGCTGTTGGCGCGGCTTCCGCCTTCAGCGGCGCTCCACCCTTGAGGCGCGCCGCGTTTGACAAGTCCCGAAGGAAGTTGTGGAAGCGGTCGCCGTGCTTCTGTTCCATCGCGCCGTATTGAGACGCGAGCCACGCATTCTGATGGTTCTCGTCCATATTGTCTCCGAGAGCCATCGCCTGCGATTGCATCTTCGACCAGTCTCCCGCGATCACGGTCTTCTGCTTGTACTCCCAGTTGATCGGGTCGGCCTGAATGCCCAACTGCGAAAGCGCGTGTATCCGGCGCGCCTGGTGATTCGCTACCGCATCGGGTGCCGCGTTCAAGTTGTTCTCATCGTTGAGCCATTGCTGCTCGTAGGAGTAGACGGGTTCCCACTGCTGCACCAGGTCTTGCGTGCGGCGCTGCTGGATCGCGTGCCGCGTCTCCTCCAGGTTCATGCGGTTGGCGATGGCCCCTTGCTCGGCCTGGTTCCAGCGTTCGGTAAAGCTCATGGCGCGCCCCCTACCACGCCCGCCGGCCGAAGGAACCGCGGCGGCGTTTGACTGGCGGCGATCCATCTACGTTCTCCGCGGAGAACGGCGTATAGCCAACGTCAATCTGCCCGCCCGGATAGTCGGGGTCGGTCGGCAGGTAGGGTTGATTCTCGCCAGAAGGCGTGTAGGTACTCGGCAACCCCGCGGAGTAGTCTGGAATCGCTGTCGCGTCGGGAGGCGTCCCGGTTCCCGGTTGCTTGTACAACTGATTCGCCCGCCAGTCCCCCTTCAGTTTCCCGCCGATGTCGGCCAGCGCGCCGAACTTGCTCGCCCCTGCCATCCCCTTCTGGCCCGTCAGGCTCGCGATCATGTTGGCCCCCTGGTTCGCGCCCCCGCTCACGCCCATAAGCGCGTTCTCGGCATCCAGGGCCGCCTGCCGCAAGTAGGCTTCCTGCTCACTCCCGTACCCCAGGTTCTCCCTATTCAGCGCCTCCTGGCCGCCCAGGCGCAGCCGCCACGCGTCTCCTCGCGCCCGCCCCACGTTCCCCCGCCGCCGCGCCCCCGCCGTCGCCGCGTTGACCGCGCCCTCCGTGGTTCTCCCGATCTGCCCGACGCTGATTCGGTGCTGCGCCGCCAGTCGCGAACTCGGCTTGCCCACTCGTGGGAGGAAGTAGCCCTGCGCCAGCCCCAGCGCGGCATTCTTCGCCGCCATGTCGGGCGCATAGTATTGCTTCAGGAAGGCCATTTGCTGCTCGATAGCCTTCTGCTGCGCGTTAGCCTCTGCGCTCGCACCAAGTAGCGAAATGGCTGCCGATATACCCTCAACCCATGCGCTCATTGTGCTGCTCCTAGTGCGACTGGCGCGTCCGCTATCTCAGCGCCGAAGGGATAGATACTGGGCGGGTGCGCCCCCGTGTACGTGACCTGCACCGCCAGCGCGTCCCCCCGCAAGGCCGCGTCCGCGCCTAAGTTGATATCATCGTGATAGCCGTACTTCGTCTGCGTCTGAATCGCCGGGACGAGGATGCCGGGCTGGCTGCTGTTGAGTTTGCCCTGCGAGTAGAAGTCCATCGTCAACAGCGCCCCGACGCTCCAGGTGTTCGCGCCGCTGGCCGTCACCGTGAACGCCCCGCCCCCCAGGGTCGCTGAGAAGGTGAAGTAGTTCGCATTCGATGCGCCGACCACGTAGTAGGGAGTCGCCGCCGTCACGCCGCCTACTGCCGACCCGAAGGTAACGAGGTCGCCCACGGATAGCCCATGCGCGGTGCAGTCCACGCGGTTGTTCGTCAGACTCATCGTGCAGGCGACGTTGACCAGACTCTGATCGGTAACGACGTTGAGGAAGCCGAAGTCGGGTTCATTCTCCTGGCCCTCGGCGGCCATCAACAGGTAGCGGACCTTCGCCGACCACACCGCCGCGCTGTCCCCGTAGTTCACCACGCCCCCGAAGACGTTCACCACCTTCCCGTCATAGGTCAGCCCGTAGACGTATCCGGTGGAATCGACGCACATCCCCGCGAACCGATAGGCCGCGCTGTGCTTGCGCCGCCATGCCCGCGTCGCCAAATCGTACTGAGCGAGGCAGTAGACGCTCCGCGCGCCCGGTTCGGAATCTGTGTAGAAGATGATGTACTTGTCCTGCGCGAACACCGCCTGGTGGGGCTTGGTGAAGTCGATCAGTGACGAGTCCACCTGCCCCCGGCTAATGGGCAACGCGTCGCCGCCCCGAAGGAGCGTGAAGTATTTGCTCTGGTTGCCGTGCCGGATGATCCCCAGGGGCGTGACCGCGACGGTCTTCGCTGAATTCGTCCCGGAGAGCGAGGCCCGCACGAAATCCCAGCCTGTGTTGGCATCGCCGCCCAGCAGCTTTTCGTCGGCGTTATCGAGCAGGATGAATTTGCTCTCAGGCATCACGGCCAGTGCCACTACCGCCATGCTGTCGGGCGCGTAATCCCCCAGGTCCTCTCCGTCCGTCGTCATGCTCTCGCCCGCGACGCCTCCCGGCGTGCCGGGGAAACTGCCATAGTCCTCGTAGTTGCTCACCGCGCCGTCAACCGGGAACGCCCACTTGGTTCCGTCCCAATGAATGCCGAAGCAGTAGAGTCTGCCGTCGGCCACCATCAGGTGATGCGCGGAGTCGGGAACGTCATGGTTGACCTGCATATACTGCGGGACCGGGTAGCCGTCGAGGGTGAGTTCCGCCGCCTCTTTGCTCCAGGTGTTGGAGCCGCCCGCAGCAATCGCGAACATGATGCTGGCATTGTTCGGGCCGTTCTCCAGGATGGTGACGGCGGCCCCGCCCAAACTGGCTGAGAAGGTGAAGTAGTTCGGGTTGGATGCTCCCACGACGTAGTAGGGAGTCGCCAAGGGCGATACCCCGCCAGTCGCCTGCTCGAAGAAAATCGCCTGCCCGACCGAGAGGCCGTGACCCGTGCAGTTCACGCGGTTGTTGGTCACATCCATCGAGCAGGCCAGATTCCCCCTGGGAGTGGCCGAGATGTAGAACGTGTTCGCGTCGATGATGGCAGCGACGTAGTAGGGCTTCCCGATGGTCACGCCTCCCGTGATAGCATCAAACGAGATCACATCCCCCACGTTCAGGCGATGCAGCGCGCTGGTCACGGTATCGGTCGTGGAGGCGTTCATGGTGCAGGTGTAGCCGACGGGCGCGGAGTCGTAGTAGATCTTCCAGCCCGACCGAAACGACGCCAGCGCCAGCGACCCGATGTATTGCCATTCGCTCCACACTCCCAGCGCCGCGTTCGGCAGCGGCGGTCCGGTAGGATGCGTGGAGCTGATAACGCCGTTGATTTCCTCGCCCAACCCGTAGAAGGTCTGCTCGTAGAGAATGATGTGAGTCGCGGCGTCCCCGTACTCATTGATGATGTTGGCGTTCGCTCCGTCGCTGGGGATGGTGACGGTGATCGCGTAGGCCACCCAAGGGTCGGCCAGTATCTCAACCGTCTGCGCCGAGGGGTTCGAGAGCATCACGTTGTACTGGGAGACGCTGAGTCGGTCCCGGCCCCGGAAGGCATAGGCATAGCGGTGCTGCGGCCGCAACGGCGCTACGTCCGCGAAAAACTCCGTCATGGTCTCCAGCACGACCGCCGAATTGCCGGTCGCGCCTGGGTTCGGCGGCAGCGAGTCATACCAGGGCGAATCGCTGAAGACCACCGCGGGCAGCAGCCCGTTCCCCTCGAAGTTCCAGTCGGCCGAGAAGGCGTAACTGTAGAGCCAAAGCACGTACTGCCCGACAATGTTGCCCGCGGTGAAATTCAGCGGCGGTGTGAATTGCGCGGTGGTGTCGATAGACAGGCCCTTGACCGTGGTGGATGAGAGCGTACCCAACGCCTCCACAACGAGGTTCAAGCGCCCGTCGCTACTGATCTGCGGGATCTGGTAACTGCGAATGACCGTCGCAGGAAGCGGAACAGCGAACGGATCGCCAGCACACGCCTGGTCGGTATGGAGTGTGATCTGAAACCCCGAAGCTTGCGTCCCCGAATTCACGAACTGCCCCGACTTGATGGTGCTGTTCGGGTCGGTGAGGAAGCATTTCAGCACCAGATGGAGCCATAGGTAGTGCTTTCCGGTGAAGTTGAGAAACACGGTATTGGCAATGTTGCCAGTGATGGTGAAGACTCCGCCACCCTTGGTGGCGGAGAATGTGAAGGTGGTACCCGCCGGGGTGGTCAGGACATAGTAGATGGTGTCTGCCGTGACGCCACCTGCGGTAGACCCGAATGTGATCGGTTCGTTGACCTGCAAATTGTGGGCGTCGCTGCAAGTCACGAGGTTGCCGCTTATCGCCATCGTGCAGGCCTTGCCCAGGTCAAACGTCGCAATCCTCGTGGCCGCAGGCGTGTTCGGCCCTATCGCGATAGGTTGCTTGTCGGTATAACTCGTGTCAGTGGTGACCTTTAGCGCGTCGCTGACCGCCGCAGGAATCTGCCAATGAGTCGCCCCGATATCGAACAGTTGCGCCTGCGGGTGCGTGGTAGGACTCACGCCGGGAACGTGTCCCGCCACGTAGTCTTCCGGCGACTTGAACCCCAGAGGTCGTAACTTCACCGAGGGGGAATCGAGTTCGATTGCCGTCAGGCCCCGGTTGGTGGTGGGGTAGATCACTAGCTGGTGAACGCGCACCGGGGCCGCGTCGGTGGGGACGTTCAGGGTCACACCTTCGATGGAAGCGATCTGGTTATCGGCCCCGCTCAACGTGATAATTGTGGTGTCGCTATTCGTGGTCGCCACGTTCATGCCGACGCCCGAAGCATTGCGCGCGTAGTAGGTGGCGCCCGCGGTCACACCTCCGGCAGTCAGCCTGAACGTCACTCGTTGCCCAGTCGCGTAGGCGTGGGGCACGTAAGTAGTAACGCAGGGAGAATCCGCTCCCAACGAGCAGGGAATCCATTTCAGATCCCCCAGTGGTCCCCAGGTCGCGCCGAGGACGTTGAAGACGTTCAGGATGTTCGAGCCATCCAGTGCCAGAATGCGGCTGCCCGACGCGTCCTGGTAGGCGAAGGGAACCTGCTCCGGGATGGTGCCGGTGAGCGCGGGGTCGCGGTCGATGCGCGTCGGCAGCAGTTCCGGCTTGAGATAGCCGAGACTGGGGTCGAACCCCTCGCAGTGGGCCAACACTCGCTCCGACAGGTGCGAGATGCGATCCTCCAGGGTTTCGCCGCCTATGACGTTGCCTGCGACGCCGATAATCATCTAGCCAGCCCCCACTTGTATCGTCGGGCAGGCCGCGCGCCACTGCGCCAGCAATACTCCTGCCAGCGCGATGTTGCCGGGAACGCGGGGCCTCGCCAGCCGCGCCCCCGCCTCGATACGATCTACTAGGAAGGTATTCGCGAACCCGTCTGGGATGGTCAATATGCTCCCGGTCGCCCCGGAATCCGCCACCATCGGGACCGAAGTTCCGTACCCGTAGATCGTGAATATCTTGCCGGTCGCGACCTTCGGGTAGTAGCCGACGGCCAACCCATGCTGCTGCCACCAGTACCTCTTCGTGCCTGCCGCGTCCGTCGCTGCGGTGGCCGGCCAGGTAGCCGAGAGGCCGGGCAAGTCCAGGAATGAGATAATGTCGAGGCGCGCCGCCGCGCAGTACACGTCCAGCACCTCGAACAGCGGCGTCGGGTCAAGCGGGTTGGTGGTGATGGATGAGGTCGTGACGGTTGCGAGGTTGCACTTCGCCACCTGCTCTGTCGCGGTGACGGCCGCCGTGATGATGGCGTTGAGTTCCGTGTCCGAGTAGTTGCCCTTGCTCGCGTCATTCAGTTTCGGCCGCACCAGGGCATTCAGTTGTGCGCGCGTGACTGCCATTGGCTAACCTCGCCGAATCTCGACGTAGGCGGTGAACGCCGCAGCGGCGGCCGCGCTCTTGCACAACATGACCCGGAAGGGAGCGGCCACACCGTCTATCACCTTCTCCTCCAGGCCCGTGATCGGGGCGGTTGATGTGCCCGCCACGAACTTCTCCACGGTGAGGGTGCCAGCGATCAGGTGTTCCTCGGCGATGCTGTAGGTATTCGCTCCGTCAGCGGCGATGTTGAAGGTCCCACCCCCCCGCGCGGTCGAGACCGTGAAGGTATCGGCGTCGGGCGTAGTAGTGACGTAATAGAGGGTCCCGACCACGAAGCCGCCAGTGGTTGTGCCGAAGGTGATCGCGTCGCCGACCTGGAGGCCGTGGGCAACCTTGGTCACGAGGTCGGTAGTGAGGGCCACCGTGCAGGCGACGGTGTTGGGAATGGGGTCCAGGGCCGTGAGTTTCCGCAGGTTCCCATAGTGCGCCACGAGGTCTACCGTGGGAGAACCGTTGCGGACCGCCAGCACTATCTTGTCCATCGGGTCCAGGATGAATCTAGCGAGATCGACGACTTCGGCGGAGTCCTCATTCGTGGTCCACGACGCTACCCCACGGGCGAGTACCTGCCCCTGTTTGTATTCCGGCATGATCTACTCCTAACCTGATAGCTGTGGATACTTCCTCAACTTCTCCGTCCACGATACCTGCGGCAGCGCGTCCGCCCACTGCTTGCGGAAGTCGGCCTGCAGCGCCACGAACGCCTGCGCCTCCAGTGCTTTCTTGTCCTCGAAGTGCGCGGGCAGATACCCCACCACGTACAGGAGCAGTCCATTCTGTCCCGCCTGCGTGAGGTAGGCGAAGGGATTCACCAGCGGCAGAGCGCTGTCGAAATGCGGGATGCTCCCGTATCCCCAGAGTTCCAAAGAGCCATCGTCGCCGGTTCCGGGGTCGCAGTCGAGATAGAGGCCCTGCGAGGTCGGCACGTACTGCGATGGCGTGCCCGGCCGCGTGCGCCATGCGGAATCCTGCGCGGTCAGTCGGTCCTCGGTCGTGACCGTCAGGGGCGTTCCCACCCAATAGACCTGCCGGATTTCCTGGAGCGATATAGGGGATGTGCAGGCGTTCCCCGACAGAGACAGGAGGCCGTTCACGAGGTCTGCCGCGTCGTTCGTCAGGTGTATCTCCACGCCGCCAACGGCGAGATTGATCTGGTCAATGGCGAAGTTGGCCAACGTCCCGTAGAGCGAGGGGTTGACCTTCGCCTCGCGCGGCACGTATTCGCGCGTGAACGCCAGTAGGTCGGCCCAGGTCATTGGAGAATCTCCTTCATCGCAGATCCCGGTCAGTCATTGGGCATCAACCTCCCCAGCACCGCGCCTAATCTGTCAGCCTCCGCCTTCGTCATATCCAGGCCCCACTTCCCCATCTGCGCCCGCAGCACTGCGCCGTCCCACCAGCACCGTGCCTTGCCCTCTGTGAAGCGGACCGGACCCTTCTCGCCGCCGAAGATGAGCGCGACCTGCTGCCACTGGTGCGCCGCCATGTGGAGGCGGAACGGAACCCACTTCCGAAGCAGGCAGATGAGCCAGTTCAGCCATCGGCGACTGCGCCAGGCGCGGATGAGACAGCCGCCGTCCTTGGTCGCTTGCAGATGCAGGATGTACGGGCCTATCGTTACCACCAGCCACCTACCCCCGGCGGTCCGACCGTCGCCCAGCCCTGTAGTGCCCCGGCATAGTCCTCAGGTTTGCCTGCCCCCGCGCCAACCGCGCTAAGGTCGTCTGCCAGATAGTATCCGGCCGACCCCTGGCCTTCGACGCAGAAATAAAGCAGGCCCGTCTCCGTCGGCGTCGAAGCCCCACTCGCGCTCACCGTCAACTGCTGCCACTTCCCTACCCAGCCTGCGCCACTGGTCGCGTTCGCCGCCGTCTGCGCGTACGTGAAGGTCGTTGTCGTCGGCGTGCTCGCGACCGTGAAAGAGCCGTCGAAGCTGGTATCGGTGACGCCCCCCACCACTACCTTGTCGCCCGTGGTGAGCGAGTGCACCGCGGTCGTCGTGATGGTCACGACGTTGGTGGTACGCGACGCACCCGGCACCCCCGCGGCCGCTACCGTCTTGGGCGCGTAGGTGTAGGAGTCGCCCACAATGTCTGCGGCGACACCCGTGAGGTAGCCGCCGAGGATGACGATGCGCGGCGCCGCGGTCCCGTCATTGGTGCCGCTGCGGGCCACCCACGCCTTGACGGTGAGCGCCTGATTGGCCTTGGCTCTCACTGAGAACGTGATATTGGGCCGGAACCACACCGCTGCGCCGCCGGTCGTGTTGTGCTGCCAGTCCAGGCCGGAGGCGGTGTGGCGCTCCAGGGTGTTCGAGAGCACGTAGCCGTACTTGTAGTAGTAGCGGTGATCGTCGGTCGCCTTGTGGAACATCACTTCGGCGGAGGACTGGCCATCATCCGCCACGATGCTGAAGTTTGGCGCGACGAAAGTGGTGTGGGCAGTGCCAATGGTGGTAACGCGAAATCCGGCAGCGATGTTCTGCTTGCCCTTGATCGTGCCGCCGAGGATAATGAGGTTTCCAAACTGGGCATAGCCATCGTAGGTAGTGCTGAATGCCGGGTCTGCGGTGATAGTGGGCGAACTCAGCCACATAGCACCATAGACTTGTACATCCTGGGTCGTATTGCCGAAAAGAACCGGCGACGCGAACCAAGTATCGTAAGATGCCGCGATTTGTATTCCAGCTCCACCATTCCGCCACGCGACTATCCCGCTAACTGAGGTCGCAAGTGTTACTTGCCCCGCGCTCAGATATATGCCGCTCCCCCCATTGCTATGACTCACCGCATTATCGAGTAACCCATCCACTACCGCCGCGCCCTCGTTGATGTAGACCCCATTCTGGACGTTGCCGATGGCGCGGAAACTAGGGAAGGTCGAGCCAACGTCGCCGAGGTTGAGACCGTACTTGGCCGCGGTGGTGGTGTATGCCCCGATGCAGTTCGTCGCGGTTAGTGCGCCCGCGCCGCTGAGAGTCAGGGCGGAGATGTTCCAGGCGTCGCCACCACTCGCGCCCCAGCCCCAAGCAATCCAGTTCGTCGGCGTGAAGGTTCCCGTGGTGAGGGCGGTGACTGCAATCCCCTGCGCGCCGTCATGGAACACGCAACCCGTGCCCGTGACGCTACCCGTCGTGGTGAGAACCGACAGGGCCCGCTTCGCAGCGGTTGTCGTGCCGCAGGAGTAGGCCTCCACATAACTCATGGCCACGACGGCTGTGGTAGCCGTGGAGATGTAGCATCGCTTGGTGTTGTCGGTGCTGAAAATCCGGAACGAGCGGGTTAGGTTCAGGACCTCCGCCCGCGCATTGGCGAGGACGCCTGCTCCGCCGGTACCCTGGTGGTTCCACTGCGGGACGGTCGCCGTACCAGCCAAGTAGGTCGGAGCGTCAGAGCTCATTTCCGCCAGCGTGTGCCAACCCTCTACCGCAACCGTCGTACTGGACGCCGCCCCGTTGAGTCTCGCCGCCTCCCAATGCGAGTAGGTTCGGCCGGTCGGAGCTATAACCACAATGTCGTGATCGAGCCAACCAGTCGGCGTGGTGGCCGTAGTGACAGAGGCCAGCGTGCCACCGAGATCATAGGCCGCGTCGCCGTCCCCCGACCAGTTTCCTACATCGTCTCCGAGGAGGACGAAGTGGGTCTTGACCGCCCCGCTGATGGCGACGTAGTTCGCCCCGGTACTTGTGATGATGACACCGGAACCGCCGTCAGTGGCGGGTACGATCGAGATGTTGCAGGTGATGCCCGCGCCCAGCGCGACCGGGTTGCCAACGGTACTACCCGCAGTTTGCATGATGCCCGCCACGGTGAACCCAACCGCGGAGTCGCCGGAGAGCGTCAGGCCGCTATTCGCGTCAACCGGGATGGTGAGGGTGCCTCCCGCCTGCACGGTGACTTGCAGGAATGCTCCCGCGGCGGGGTAGGCGCCATTGAGCGTGATCGCCACACCGTTGGGGATAATCACACTGTCGCCGGTCGCCGGGAGGGTATCAGGGCCATCCCAGTTCGCGGCAGTCCCCCAGTTGCCCGTGGTGTCAGCAGTCGCGGTGCGCGCCGCCCACGCGGGCGAGGAGACGGCCAGCAACAGGAGCAGGATCGGGAGGAAGCGTCTCATTGACTCACACCCCCGAAGTGGTAGAATGGCGCAGGAGGAAAGCCATGCGAAACGCATTCCTGTTTCTGGCGACCTGGGTATTCGTCTTTTTCGTGTTTGCGGTTGGGTATATACGTGGGGTTCGTGCGACCGAGGACCGTATCAACCGGATGTACGAGCAGAGGGCCGCGGCCATCTCCGCAGGAAACTTCGTGCAAGGAACGGTGACGATGGATGGCGCGACAACCGTAACCCCTGTCCTCACCGCTGCCGCGCGAGGGACGTTGGGACCTGGCGTGTTTACAATCTCCCATGCCTACGTTCGGACTCTCGACGGTGATTGGATAGAGCCGAAGAGACTGCACACCGAGATCAAAGCCGATGGCCTCCATGTGACCGCCGATGGACGGTCCTGGGTTCTGCCGTAGCCCCCTCATTGGCTCACCGCCTTATCGAGTTCCGCCTGCGCGACGGGAGCCATCGCGGCCGTGTAGCGCGCCGCGCATGAGGCCGCCCATGCCTGCACCCACGTCTGAAACGCCGCCCAGGTGTATTGCGTCGGGTCGGCGATGGTATAGGTGCCGAGCGTCGAGATTCCCAGGGGCGTGTAGGTCAGTCGCAGTTTCGCGGTGATGACCGGAGGGCTCAGAGTCGCGTCGGCCGCCAGGATTGTGACCTGCCAGCTTCCTTGCGTCAGCGTCGTGCCCACGCGGGTGTTCTTGAGGTCGCTGTAGGCGGCGTACATCTGCTCGTACCAGGCCACCTTCGCATTCGCCCACGCGATGATCTGCGCGGGGGTGGTGCTATTCGGCACGTCGGCAGACTCGATCACCGTCCACCCGCGGGCGGCGTTGACGAGTTTGACCTGGAGGAAGCGGACGGTCGGGAGGCGCTGCACGTCGGCCGTCACGTCTCCCTGCCACCCGCTCGCCAAGGGCGTGGAGGCGAATGCCGTGGTACAGGTAAGTAGCAGAATCAGGACTGCGAGCGCTCTATACATCTTTCACGTACCCCAGGACCGTGACGCTGTGAGTTGTCATCAGCGTCGAAGTGAATCCGAAGTTCTTGTTGGTCGCGCAGATGATCGGACTGCCGAGGTTCAACAGCGGCACGCCAGTCCCGGCGAGCACCCATAACGTCCCGGTCTTCGCCGTCTTTGCACCCGTCGTATCGTCCTCAAACAGGATCGTCCCGTCCGCGCTGGCAGGATCGTTGGAGATGATGATGTCGGTGATGACCAGGGCCTTGTTTGCGCCCGGAGCCGCCACCAGTTGCCTGTCGGTCTCCGCCACAATGGCATTGTAGATGCCCGGCGCGAACCCCACGGGCTTGACCATGGTGACGGTGCCGATGGCCGCGACACCGGCCGCGAGAACCAACGTATCATCCGTCGCGTTTAGGTGTCGCGTGTCGAGATGTGTGGCCGAGACCACCACAGCGTCGTCGGTGACATTCAAGTGTCGCGTGTCGAGGTGCGTAGCAGAAACTACCACAGCATCGTCGGTCGCATTGAGGTGCCGCGTATCGAGGTGGGTGGCCGTGACGGTAGTGGACGGCATGGAAACCACGTCCACCTGTGGATTCCCGGCCTCATCCACCAATATCGCACGGCGGTTGGTCCCATCGTCCCCCTGGATCAGCACACCCTTGCCGTAAGCCTGACCATCAGCCGCGAAGGTGTCGGATGGGTGAGACGCCACATCTACGTCGCCGATGTTGTTCGTGCCAGTGGCGATGGAGGCAATGTCTACGTTGCCGATGTTGGTATCGCCGGCGTCGATAGCCGCGATGGTGACCTTCTCCGAGTCCAGCGTCACCTTCACGTCGGCGGTCTGGCTCGCGCTACCTGTCACCGTCACTACATCGGAAGCGGTCAGGGCACGCACGGCGGGAGCGGTCTGCACGTCCACCTGAACGTGGCCATTCGCATCGCCCGCCACGCTCTGAATGTTCACCCCGTCATCGACCATCATCAACGTGCCGGTTGGGGTTCCCCTGGCCGCGCCGTCTGCGTACTGCGTCCCGCCCGCACCCGAGACGATATCTACCTGAACATGCCCGTTCGCGTCCCCAGCCATGCTCTGGAGGTTGACACCATCATCCACCAGGGCCACAGTGCCAGTAGCGGTACCCCGCGCCGCCCCATCCGCGTACTGAGTGCCCCCGGCCGCCCCCGAGAGTACGTCAACCTGTAGATGGCCGTCAGAGTCCGAGGCGACCGCCTGAATAAGAGTGCCGTCGCTAGCCATTGCCAAGGTACCGACGGAATCGCCCTTCGCATCCCCGTCCTCATACTGGGTGCCACCGAGGCCACCCGCGGGAAGTTCGTCCACCTTCACCACGAGGGTATGGACGCCACCCGTCTCGTCGGTCTTGAGTGGGACAGACTCACCGACTAACCGGACTTTGGAATCAGCCATAGAAAGTTCATCCTTCGGCCGGCGGTTGCTAGCCCTTCTCCCTGCGTCCGGTCAGTGCGGCGATGAAGCCGGTCCCCTTGGCATCCGGTTCCTTCTCCGATTCCGCGATCCGGGCGGCCTGATCGGCGACCTGCTCGGTGAGCGCCTTCACTTCGTCCTGCAACGCATAAGCGTCCGGCATCTCCATTCCCCGACTGTAGAACTCCTCGGCGGGGATGACCCGCCAGCGCGACCCCTGCGCGAGTTTGGCCCCCACGGGATAACTCGGAAACCGTATCGCCGTTCCCACAGGCACGGTGATCTGGCTGATCTCGACGGGCAGTCGCATCACCCCGAGCTTCCCGTCCGTGCTGGTGACGAAGGCACTACAATACGGATCGCGCAGAAAGCCGTCGTGCAGTACGGCGTCTTCGCCCACCGCCAACAGATAGAGGTAGCCTGGTTCCTGCAACATAGGAGTCTCCTTATTTCTTCGTCGGCGCGGCGGCCGGAGTCGGTATTTGCGGAGCAGGAGCGGCTGCGGGCGTCGGGTTTTTCCAGCCGTCAATCGTCAGGACTTGCACGTTCCCGCCGAAGCGACTCACCCGACTGGCCACCGGAACCGCCTGATTCCCGATCACCACATGTCCCGCAGGGAAGTAGTAGGCCGTTGGCCATACATAGCAGGCCAACAATGCCACCACCGCGAGTGCCAGGATCGTCAAAGCCGTCTTCTCTCTCGTCGTCATCGCTTTCGCCTCCTTGGTTGAGGGGAGGCCGGCCAGGGCGAGGAGGCGAGGCCCGGCCAACCTCCCCACAGATCGCTGGGTCTAGCCAGCGTCGGTTATCGTCATTGTGCACGAGGCGTTGACGCTATCCGCGTGCCAAAGGGAACCGTCCGACCAGAAGTGGACATGGGCACCAATGCGGTGCCCGGAGCCGAAGGTAACACTGTCGGCACTGGCGTTGTTGCCAGTGACCAAGTTGTCGGAAACCGGGGTCGCCATCACGACAGCCAGGGAGTTGTCGCCAACCAGCGCGATGTCGAACCACGATCCCGCCGGTTCAGCAGCCGCCGGAAGCGTTACCGCTACCGCGTCCGCATGGGTGAGCATCAGGAGTTTCCCGTAGTAGGCACTCGTGATGGTCACGGTGTCTGTGGAGTCCGTTGCGGTGAGTGTTACACTCGACCGCAATGCACCCGTGAGTGTGGTCGCCCCGGTCACGGCGAGCGTGCCTGCGGCCGCCGTGTTACCCGAGGTATCCACGGTGAACTTGTCGGCATTGTGCGAAGCCCCGCCGATGACGCGCAGGGCCTTGCCGGTGAAGGTGTCTGTGTCCGTGTGGATCACGACGCCATCGCCGGAGGTCACGTTGGTCTCGTCGATGGTCAAGCCAGTCGCAGTCGCCCCAGTCACCGCCGCCGGGGTGATGGTGGTAGCGCCAGAGGTCCCGACAGTCCATACGTTCTCGTTGTGTGACTGCCCGCCGATAACGTTGATGTAGGTCCCGGCGAAGGTGTCACTGTCGGAGTGCATGGAGATGCCGCCGCCCGTCGTGGTAGCATCCAAGGTCAGGGCGAGAGCAGTGGCCGAGTTCAGAACAGGGGCGATGGTGGTCACGCCATCCTCGCCGACGCTGAATACAACTGCGGCCGTGTCGAGACAAGAGATATACTTGCCGCCGTTCAACGTGGCCGCGACGGCCTTCAGGGTCACTAGGTCAGCGGTCGTCGTCACAGTACCGTCGATGTACAACGGCGAGATGGTGGCGACGTTCGGGGTGATGAGGGTCGCGCCGCCTTCGGCAAGACTCCACACGGAAGTGGCGTTCGTGCCGCCGTAGACGTTGATGTATTTACCACCGTTCAGGGTGGCGTCCACCCCGATCAACTTCATGCCGTTGCCCGAAGTGAGGGCGGTGAAGTTGAACACGCCAGCACTGGAGGTGGTCGTGGTCGGCACCCAGGAGATAACGCCCGTGGTGTCGGCGACGGTCAGGACACTCGTATCGAGCGCGATACCGCCATCGAACGCGGCCGCTCCGGTGATCGTACCCGTTCCGTCAACTACGATGCTGGCATTGGTACGAATCGCGCCGTCGGTCCCGATGTCCGCGCCACTCCCTCCATAACCACCGCCGATGTCCATGTGGCCAGCCCAGGTGGAAGCACCCGTGGTCCCTGTCACGGTGGCGGATGTGGTATTGATTGTCAGATCGCCGGTGATCTCCGTGGCCCCCGTCAGCGTGGAGGCCCCATCGACAAGAAGAGTACCGTTCGTGCGGATGGCCCCGTCCGTGCCGATGTCGGCCCCGGTCGAACCGTACCCGCCGCCGATGTCAGTGTGACCCGCTATCGCCGCGGCCCCCGACATCGTGACGGCCCCAGTCAGCGTAGAAGCGCCGCTCACCGTCAGAATCCCCGTGAGGGCGCTGGTAGTCGTGCTGAAGTCCCACCGCTTCGTGCCGGCGAGGGTCATGCCCAGGTTGTCAGCGCCAATGCGGTAGAACCCGGTGTTGGCGTCAAGCGTCCAGACCATGCCGGGGGTAGAGGCATCGCCATCGGCGAACGCGCCCGTGCTCACCCCGCCAACGACACCGCCGGTCGTCGTGATGGTGCCGGCCGTCTTGATGTTGCCGGTCGCCCCGTCGATGGTGGCCTTGGCTGCCCTTCCGAGGGTCAGCTTCTTGTTGATCGTCAGGTTATCAACTGCCGCTGGGGCCGTACTCGCGCAGGCCACCAACAGCAGGCATACAAGCAGAAACCGCTTCATCCGTAATCTCCTATCTAGTGGGACCGCAGAGGGCGAGGCGAGAAACCCCCTGCGGCCCCGAGTCGCGCTGGGCCACCCTATCTAGCGGCCTACGCGCTAAAGTCACGCTTAGGCGGCTATGTCGATTCCATCGACGACCGCACATCCATCAACGCGCGGACTATAGAGGTTGTATCTCGTCCGGCCCCAACGCTCGATAGTCAAGGCGCGGCTGCCCGGTGTAGCGAACTGGAGACTGCCAGCGCCATCCGGCGAGATGCCCTGGAGCGCCATTTTCTCCCAGATACCGATTCGGCCCATATCGACGATCAGGAAGCGACCGTCGGGAATGGCGAAGTCGGTTTTGACGGGCACGAGAATCTCGCGGCTGCCGGCATTCACCTTGAAGCCGCTCATCACCAAACCCGCCAGCACATGCCCGTTGGCGGGAATAGCCTGCATCCCGTTCTGGCGAGCAACCACCCGATCTTCGAGCCAACGTCCGCTGGGCGGGCTGCACAGGACCAGGAGACTCTCCGGGTCCGGTGTCGCGCCGCTCATAAAGAGCTGGTCGAAGGTCGAGAACAGGGTTTCGAGGGTAGCCGGGCAGAGCGCGCTGTTGTCGGACGCGCTATACCAATCCGTGGGCCGTCGCACCAGCGCCCGGAACATACTGTTGGCCGCGGCACTCCGGTCCAGGCCCTGCCACGTGGCCCCGTAGTAGGAGCCGTTGTGATAACCGGCGTCATCGTGGAACTCGTGACCCGCGGACCCGCCGTCGTCCAGTAGGCCGTGAAGGCCCATCGGCACATCCCAAGAGTTCCAGTGAGGCGTGGCATCCAACGTCACCGCGCCCGCCAAGAACACAACATCTGAATTCGCCGGAACTGCCGTGAGCGCCGAGTTCGTAACGCCGGAGATCGCCCGGACATTGAAGGTCCCGGCAGACTTGTTGACGCCATAGACCTCACCCCGGATCACCTTCTTGGTCCATGCGGCCGAGTGAGTGATCCCGTTCACCGTGAGGATGTCCACCAACATGCCATCCTCGACCAGTGCGAGTTTGTTCCAGCCGAAATCCTTGCTGGTATTGTCCACGGTCACGGTGTAGTAGGAGGTGTTATCGGTGTTCGCCGACACACGCGCCAACCGCCCCGTACCGTCGCCGAAGTCGATAGCGTTCAGGACTCCGGCAAACCCATTGAGGAACCGGTCCCAGCCGCCCAGCACGGTGTTGTGTAACTCGGTGTCGCCGGAAGTGTTCTCCAACGTCTCAAGGTCCCAACCCATAGAACCTGCGAGTTGCTTGAGGTAGACTTTGCCCTGCGCGACCGTCCCGTCAGCCGGTTCCACCACGTTGGCTTGCCGCACGCGGCCGGCCACCATGATGGGTTGGGACGTGATCTGATCGAGCAGGCCGTAGTCGGTCTTGTTTTCCGGCTTCAGGCCGCGCGCCCCGATATTTCCGCTCAGCAGGGCGTGGAAACTGGCGCGGTACTTCTTCGCCACCTCCACTCCGCCCATGCGGTTGTGCACCAGTACGTCGTCAATGAAAGTTCCGTAGGCCACCGTCGTCTCCTAAATGAGTCAACGCGCAGCCGAAGATCGTCTAGTAGTCGCGGCGGTCCATTGCGCCGACCTTCTCCACGTCGGCACGACTGACGCCATGCCGCTTGGCCATCTCCGCGGCTCTCAGGTCGATCTCGGCGCTACGCTGCTCGGGTGTCATCTTGTCGAGGTCGGGACGGGCCAGGTCCACCTGGGTACCACCCCGCTTGAGGGCTGCTGTCTCCGCTGCATCCTTGTTGGCGGCGTCCTGCGCGGCGTCGGCGACTTTGCCGTACCGCTTGTCCAGGCGCTCCAGAATGGGCTTGGAGACGGCGACTACGGTCTGCTGGGTGAAGTCCGCAGGTTCGTAGCCTTGTTCGAGTAAACCATTGAGGACGCGGCTCAAACGGAGGTAGAAGTCCTCGCGAGCATCGGCCTGCGTCACCTCATCGAGGTGCGTAAACCGCTGGTCGCATATCTTGATACCGAAGTCCTCCAAGCGTGCGATGTGGCGCTTTTCGATGGCGCTGGTGTGCGCGTCTTGCTGCTGGCTGTCCTGCTCGGTGATGCCGTCCTGGAGGGCTTGCACCTGCTCCTGAAGGGCCTTGATGGTCGCTCCCAGGCTGTCTCCGCGCTGATATGCGCCTTCGAGGAGTTCCGCCGTCGCTGTGTCCACGGGGTTCCCCTGGTAGGTCGCCTCCCCGTCCTCGCCGATCTTCAATCCGGGGATGGCCGGGGTCTTTGCGGTCGGCCGAGTCTGCTGCAGCGCCTTGACCAGCGCGTCTGCGATAGTGTCGGCCGTCAACGCCTGCGAGTCGGTCGCGGGTTGGGAACTGCGCCGCTGTCGGTTCCGGTCGCGCAGTCGGGCATTCTCAGCCCGCCGCCGATCCAGTTCCTCAGTAGTCTCGCCACTCAGCCGCTTCAGTTCGTCGATGTCCCGCTTCATCGCGAGCAGTTCATCTTCGGGCATCTCGATGGTCTTCACACCATCGGAACCCGCTTCGGCAGCCTTGGCAGCGTCTTCCGCGTCCTTCTCAAGCGTCGCGGTCCCGCCGCCTCCACCTGCCGCGGGCAGATCGTCAGCCGTATAGGTGAGGAATCTGCCTTGAGCCAACCGCATCAGTCTCTCCAACATCGCACTGTCTCTCTGGCGACTTGTTATCCCGCTGCCGTGCGGACTATGCGAGCCGATATCCCGCGGCTCCTCGGATGTGGGGCGATAGGCACGCCCCGAGCCATGAGAGCGGCCCGGCCAAAGAGAAAAGGCGGCCCCTGCCTGCGCGCAGGAACCGCCTTCCGAACATCTCTCGACTCTCCGGGGATCAGCCGGAGGGCCGGGCATATTGATGAAATTTGGTAGATCGCTAACCTAGGCTACTTGCTGCACTTCCCCTTCGACTTCTTCGCCTTCTTCGCCACGGTATCACCTCCCCCGACCGTCTCCACCGATTTGCGAATGATCTGGTGAATCTGCGCCTTGTTGTAGGAGTTCACGCAACGAAAGTCTTCACCGCGGAAGTGATCGAGCGCCAGGGTGATGTAATCGTCACCTTCCGATACGATGATGCCCGCGGATACCCCACACGTCGGCCGACACTTCTCCGCCTCAGCCCTGTCCATCTGTTCAGTCCCGTACATGGCCGAGTCCGTCCAGATGATGACGGCGATCTCGGCGACGGGAGGCACGTCCACTACGCCACTCTCCGCCTGCCGAACTTCCCCCGCTTCCGCTTGCGCGTCGGCGCGGCCGTCGCTATCGGCATACCCTCGTAGTCCACAGGCTGCACACTGGCGACGGTGTTGGCCATGTCACGCATCTCCCGCGGGTGCGCCCCGCGTCGCATATGGGCGGTGAGAGTATCTGTAACCGCGTCACGCCACGCTTTCTTTGGCATCATCGTCTCCTATGACTTCCCGCTGATATCGCGCCGCCCGAACGAGCCGCGCCTGCGCTTCTTCTTCCCCTCGGTTACATTGCTCACGCCACCATCTCCTTCGCAGATAGGCCAGCGGCGCGGCGTTCGGCAGCGAGCGCAGCATTTCGCAGTTCTTCCTGGGGGTCGAGCATAGGGCCGGCCTCTACCGCGTCCCGCCAGAGCGTCCACCGATATTGCCGTTCCGCTTCCGCCTGCATCTGCCCCACCAGCATATGGATCGCGCAGATGAGCGAGTCGAACTTGTCCTCAAAGGTACTGCGCGGCGGCGCATATTCTACCGTCAAGGCCTCAAGGTCCTGCTTGTGATCGCCCATGCTTCCTCTCGCCTCCTACCCCGCCGCCTGCGCGGCCATCTCCGGCTGCCCCTGTCCCCCCGGTCCTATCTGCCCCTGGCCCGCGCCCGGCTGCGGTTGCGGGCTCTGCAGCGCCTCCATCTCCATCTTCATCTTCATCAACACCAAGTCGGCCTGCGTCAGCCCGATCTCGTAGGCGACCTTCCACTCTTCCTCGGCCATCTTGACCTTGTCTTCCAGCGGCCCGTGCGACTCGGCAATGCTGGCTTCGTGCTCATCCAGCCCCAGGTACAGCAACTTGTTCCGAGCGTTTACCTCCGCGCGAGCGTTCGGATATGGCGGGTCGAGTCCTGCCTGCCCGGAGCTCATCACCATATTCCGCTTCTGAGCCACCGACATGTGCGGCACCACTATCGCTCGCACGCTGGTGACATTGCTGAGATTCTTCCCACGGAACGTGAACTTGCCCTGCCCCGGCCCCATGTCGATCTCTTCGCCCGTCACTCGATACTTGCGCCACAGGGCGATCTCCATGTTGGCTATCGGGACCAGGAACTGCTCCCCGAACTCCTCCACCTTCTCGTTCGATTCCGTCTGAGATTCACCGCGAGCGTCCCGCTGCGCCCCCAGCGTCTCGGCACGATCCAGCGGCTGCCCCAGGCTCGGCCGCGGCAATGCCGCCTTCTCGTGCATGTTGTCGTCGATCAGCCGCAACTCGAACTCGGCATCCCGGAAGTTCATGCCTGGGTCGCGGGGAACGATGGTGGTCATGGGCGGCACCAGGATACGTTTCGCATTCGTGCGCTTGTTGTACACGTCCTCCCGCGGCATTACGTCGGGTCCCGACTGGTAAAAGTCGCCCCTGGCCTTGATAAGCGCCGTCTCGAACCCTACCGATCTGAGGATATTGCGCGGCACCTGGTCGGACAGTAGCCGCTCGATCAACCCCACTCCGTACAGGTTGAATTCGCTCTGCTCCCATACCGCCCGCGCGAAGGGCCAGCGGCCATCCTGCAGCTTGTGTCGCCGCGGTATCTGGTCCCCCACCATGATGAAGCATTGACCTTCGGGCCACTGCTGGCACGGCGAGAAGAAGATGCGATAGACCATCGCCGCATCGGGCATGGGCGGCCGCGCCTGCACCATCCCGTGCTGGCCGACATTCACCGCCATCATGTCGTAGTATTGCGTGCGCTCCGTCAGGCCGCCCTCCGGCGTTACCCATATCCCGAAGAGGTCGTGTATCTCGTCAACGTGCCTGCAGTCCATCTCGATCAGGAACCGCGGGGGCCGCCCCACCGACTCCAACCAGATGCTGTAGGGGTCCTTCAGGCACCCGAACACGTTTACCAGTTCAGCGCTCACGTCGCCCTTTTTGCCTGCATCAGGGTCCCACTGAACCCGCGCCTGTATCTCGCCGAACAACTCCATCTGGCGCACCGCCGACATCCGCATGGCGGCCTCGTTACCGTAGTCCACTTCTTCGCGGCGCTCTAGCAATCGTGTCGCCAGTCGCCCCTGGAGCTTCGCGAGTTCCCTGTCTACCGGTCCACCATCTTCGTCCGGGGTCGCCTCCGCCCGCAACTGCGGCATCCCCAGGCGAAAGTAACTGAGGTGCTTGTTGTAGTAGATCGGCAACTGGTTATCGGTGATGCGGGCGTTTTCAACGGCGGGAGGCAGAGAGTCCGTGCGGCGGAAACTGGAACGCACCGCCCGCTCCTGGTCGCGCCACTGGTCACCCCGCAGGAATGCCACGCAGTAGGTCCACAGGTAGGTAAACGGGTCCCGCACAGCCCAGCAGGCGTTGACCATCTGGCGGAAGCCCGCGACGAGTTCCTGCTCGCTGGTGTCGGGCGCGGGCCGTTCCGGGTCCCGGTGAGTGGGCGACTGTTCGAAGTCGGTCTGTTTGGAGAGTCGCTTTTTCAGGTTGTCGAGGAAGAGCATCAGGTCTCCAAAAGCAGAGAACCCGCTCCGTCAAACGACGGAGACAGGTCCTCGGTGTGCGCTGTATTCACAGGTAGGCTAGGCCATCACCGAATCAGCACGGTCAACGTCAGCATGATTGCCGTCCATAGATTCGCCGCCACTATCAC
>Ga0315287_10001108_pt1 | contig 24439 bp, 16 predicted proteins | sample YL17G11_0_MG_FD_205037 | JGI IMG/M metagenome (GOLD analysis project Ga0315287, IMG submission 205037) | Sediment microbial communities from Yellowstone Lake, YNP, Wyoming, USA - YL17G11_0 | ecosystem: Environmental > Aquatic > Freshwater > Lake > Sediment | place: USA: Wyoming | collected... | reverse complement strand
GGGGCCCCCCCCCCCCCCCCCCCCCGGGCGCGTGCGGCGCGGGGCGGGGGGGGGGGGGGGGGGGGGGGGGGGGGGGGGGGGGGCGGGTCCGGGGGGAGGGCCTGCGGGGGGGGGGGGGGGCACGTGGGGAGGGACGGACGGGACGCAGAGACAACAGATGAGAGGGTGAGGCGGCGTCCAGTCGCAGCCGCCGCCACACTCCCCGCGCCCCCGATTCACCCCGCCCCCCTCTCCACCATGCGCCCCGCCGTGGCGACCGCGCACCCGAGCGGGCGCGCGGGCGCCACCGCCGCCCCGCGGCGCGTGCGGGCGGCCGCGTTCGCGGCCCCCGCGCCCGCGGCCGCCCCCGCGTGCCCCTGGCCCCAGCCGCCCGCCGGCGACTGGGGATGGATCGCGACCGACAACGACGCGCCGGCTGGCCGGACGCTGGGCGCTCGCCTGGCGACGCTGGGGACCAAGGTGGGGCGGCATTGGCGGCCGCGCGGCCCGCGCGGCGGTTGGGCGCCGGCCGGCCGGCCCGTCCCCAGGGGCGGCCTACCCTAACACGAGCGGCGGCTTGGTGGGGCGGGTGGGGGCGGCCGCGATCGCGCGGGGGCGGCTGGCGGCCCGCACGCGTGGCCGCCCGCGGGCCGCCACCCCGCCCACCTCCCGTCTCCACCCTCGCCCACAGGTCCTCAACGGCGACGGTCGCCCCCTGGACCCCACCGTGGAGCGCCTGGCCGGCGCCTTCTCCGACGGGTGCTCGCCGCCGCCCGCGCCGGGCGCGCCGCTCGCCGCGCGCCTCGCGTCCCTCTGGCGCTACGTCGGCCTGCGGTAGAGAGCGCGCGGCAGGACGTCGCCCCAATTTTGGCGCTCGGCGCCGCCCGCCGAGCGCCCCCCCTCGGTCAGCGCACACCCCCTGCGCCTCCCTCCCCCCTGTTTGGCACTGCCCCCGCTGCCCGCCCGTGCAACCGCTGCCCGCCACCGGTCGCGCCCCCGAACTTTCAATTGCTTCCCCCACCGCAGACCCCGCAGAGTGTGCGCGCGCGCGGCTCCCCGCTCGCTCAGCCCAGCCCCTCTCCCCCCCCTCTGTCACCCCGCACCGGTCGCGTGGTACAGGTAGAGCGAGTTGGAGGCGGCGGCCGCGAGGACGGGCGCGCCGGGGTGCCAGGCCAGGTGGAGCATTTTGCTCGACAGGTCGGCGCCGACCGCGCCGGGGCCGTCGTCGTCGGGGCCGCCCGGGGTCGCGGTGGACGCCGCGGCATCCCCATCGCCCGGCCGCGGCGGCAGCCCGAAGCGCCCGCGCGCCGGCGGCGGCCCGCCCGCGCCGCCCGCGCGCGCGCGCAGCGGGTCGCGCGACGCCTCGAGCAGGCGCCCCGGCGCGCCCGCCCGCGGGCGGGGGCCGGCGGACGACGCGGCGCCGGGGGAGCCGTCGCCGGGGCCGGGGAGGACGCGGAGGAGGGACGAGTAGGTGCCCGTCGCGGCGCTCGCGCCGTCGCCGGAGACCGCGAGGCCAAACTTGTCGAAGACGCAATCGTTCTCGTACAGGTCGCAGAGCTGTGGGGCGGCGGTTGGCGGGGGTGGGCGCGCGCGCGAGGCCCCGGCGGCCGTTCGAGGCCCCGCCCGCAAACCGCCCCCACACGCCCCGCCCCCCGCCGCCCCTCACCCGCGGCCGCAGGCACTCGTGCACCGGGTACACAGCAAGCGGCTCCCGGGGCGCCGCGGCGTCCCAGAGCGTGACGGACATGTAGTCGCGCGTCGCGATGCGCCGCGCGTCGGGGCAACCCCGCGGCCCCCCGCCCCCGCCGCCCACCCAGCGCGCGTCCGAGATCGACCCAATGATCTCGGAGAAGAACGAGCGCGCGCCGGGGGGGTCGGGCGCGGCCATGGCGAGCGCGGGGCGGTCGCACGTCGACGCCGCGCGGAGGTCGCCCAACCGGAGCACGCCCTTGCTCGACGCGTGGCAAAACAGGGCGCAGTGCGCGGGGTGGAACTCGGCCGTCGTCACGACCTCGGTGAGGTCCTCCATGCGGGGCGGCTTGAGGTCGACGAGCGTGTACGGGGGGGCCGCCGGCGCGTCGAGGTGCCAGAGGTTGACGCGCAGGTCGTCCGCCGACAGGAACGTCTCCCCGTCGGAGCAGAGGGACAGCGAGTTGACGTGGTAGGCGTGCGCGCCGGCGTAGGAGCGGGCGCAGCGGGCGGCGAGCGCGGTCTCTCGCGCGACGACGCGCGGGAGGACGAGCGGCGCGCGGCGGGCGTCCACGCCCCCGCCGCCCAGCCTCGCTTTGGACGGCGACGGCGGCGCGGGCGCGCGCGCGGCGGGGCCGGCGCGCGCGGCGATCGACCAGGACGCGGCGCCGCCGCCGGCCGACGCGCGCGCGCCCGCCGCCTTGCCGCGCGAATCCGCGTTGAAGCCCGCCAGCGTGACCACCGTCCTGTCGTACACCTTCCACAGTTTCACCGTTTTGTCGTTCGTGGACAGGAGCAGGCGCGGGCCGGGCGGCGGGCGGCCGGCGCCCGCCGCGGCGGCGTGCGGGGACCGGACCCAGCGCACGCGGTTGACCTTTTCCTCGATCTCCAGCGATTTCAGGTAGTCGAACTCGGGCTCGTGCGATTGAAACTCGGTCAGGTACCGGTAGTCGAACGCGGGGGCCGTGGCGGCGGCCGGCGCGCGGGAGTCGGGGTCGCGCGGCGGCGGGGGTCTGGCGTCGGCCCGTTCAAACAGGACGACGCGGCCGCCGCGGTCGCCGGTGGCCAGGTGGGAGCCGTCGGCGTCGAACTCGACGGCGGAGATGATGTCGGCTGAAAGAGGGGAGAGGGGGAGAGGGAGGAAAGGAGGGCGTCGGCCTCGGGCGGCGCGCGGTCGCACGCGCGGGCCACGCGGCCTCCCAATGACCCCCCCGTCGCCCGCCACGTGCGCAGCGCGTCTGTCGGCACGCGCACGGGCGGCGGCGCGGCGGGAGGGGCGCGGCGCGGCCCGCAGGCGGCGCGCCAAATTCAAGACTGCCGCGCCGCAGGCCGCGCGCGCAGGGGGCTCGGGGCGCCAGCCGCTCCGCCGCCTTCTCGGCGGCGCCGTCCTCGCTCCCGGCGCGCGCCGGGAGCGCGGCGGGGCGGCCGGGCGCGCCCCCGCGCCCGCACCCGCCCGCTCCGGGCGCCGCGCCATCCCTTCTCCTGCTCTCACCGTCCTGGATCTCCTCGCCCGGCGTCCGCTCCCCGAAGCACTGCAAAAAGCGCCAATCGTGGTCGGGGCGGGCGCCGGCAAAGCCGGCGGCGGCGCCGTCCATCGCGGCGCGCGCGCGGACCGCGCGCGCCGGGCCGGGGGGCGGAGTGGCGCTCGGCGCCCCCGCGCTCCGGTCGGCGTGTGAGAGGTTAGGCGCCGACGGCGAGGCGCGGCATTCGGCGGTCGGGAGGGGAAGGAGTGCACGCGATGGGCCGCGCGCCGGAAAGGCGCGGGCGGCAACGGCGCGGGGCGGGCCCCGGCGCGGGAGCGGATGCGGGCGCGGCGCGTCGGCGGGCCGGGCGGCGCGGCTCGGGTGTGGGGCGAGGGCGGGAGCGCGCGCGCGCGCCGCCGACCCTCTCGAGCCCCGCCGAAACCGCCAGACGCCGCCGCAGCGCACGCGTCACACACACATCCCGCCCATCATTCATGCAGCATTCACTCGCCACCGCCGCCGCTGCCGCCCGCGTCCGGCAGCTCGTCCGCGCGCACGTACGCAAACCCCGGGGGCAGCGCCCCGTTGGCGGCCGCCGCCTGGCCCGGCGTCATGAGGGCCGCGGTGTCGACCGAGACGCGCGGGGGCGGGGGCGGGGGCGGGCCGGCCGAGCCGCCGGGCGCGGGGGAGCCGCCGCGCAGGCGCGCGCGCTTGGCGCGCGCGTCGCCGGTAAGGCCGCCGGGGTCGTCCGGGGACGAGTCGCGCGGGCGGGGAGGGGCGGCCGCGGCGGCGGCTTCGCGCGCCGCGAGCGCCGGCGCCCCCGCCGCGGGGTGCGCGAGCGCGGCCTGCCACCACGCGCCCGCCACGGCCGCGGCCGCCCTCTTGACCCGCTCTCGGCGCAGCACGCGCTCGATGATGAGGCGCAGCGCTTCGAGCTCCAGGCGGGCGCCGTGCAGGGCGGCGTTGGCGGCCTCGGCCGGCGCGAGCGCGGCCGCCGCGGCGGCGAGCCGCGGGTCGCCGCCCGCCCCGCGGCTCGCCGCTGCCGCCGCCAGGCGCGCCTCCCGGTTGTGCCGCTCCCGTTCCCGGTCCCGGCTGCCGGAGGCGGGGGGGGGGCGGGGGGCGGAGGGGGGGAGGTTGGGCATGTCGGCCTCGTAGAGCGCGGCGTCGCGCGCCGCCGCCGCCTCGCCGTGCAGCGGGCAAAATATGCGGTAAGACCGCCTCGACGACCCGGGCGCCGGCGCCATGGACAGGTGCCCTCCGTGGTTGCGCGCGCAGAGCGGGTGGCACGGCGCGCCGCACCCGGCCTGCGCGCAGCGCACCACCGCGCCCTCGGTCCGCCCGCACTCGGAGCAGCGCACGCCGCGCCGGTCGGCGCGCACAGAGGTCACGCCCGTGACGGCGGCGCAGGCGGGGCCGGCGCGGACGCCGGTCTCCAGGTGCCACAGCGCGCACGGCACGTGGACCCACGCCGCGCCGTCGACCGTGCGCCGGAACGCGCCCCGCCGCACGGGGCACAGGGCGCAGGTGGTGTCCAGGGAGCCGCCCCCGGGCGGCGCGCCCGCGCCGGCGGTCGCCCAGCGCGGCGGCCGCACCTGGTCGCGCGGCACGCCGGACGCCGCCAGGGCCACTTCATGCTCCCGGCACGGCCAACAGAGCCACTCGTGCTCGGGCACGACGCCCACGCCGTAGCAGCCTTGGTGGACGGCGACGTCGCAGCGCTCGCAAAACACGATGAGGTTGGGCGGCGCCGACTCGCCAAACCCGCACACCGCGCACATCGCGTCCTCGTCCCCCGCGCGCGCGGCCAGGTGGTCGGTCAGGGCGTCGTCGGGGGGGAGGGTGGCGCCGCCGCGGGGGCGGGGGCCGGGCGCGGCGTCGGCGGCGGCGGCCGCCGCGGCGCGCGCGGCCGCGTCGCGCGCGGCGCGCTTGTGCGCGCGCCGCGCGGCGCGCAGGCGGGCGACAAAGGCGCGCCCATATTCGGCTTGGGAGGCTTGGGTCGAGCGCGCGGCGTCGTCGTCGGCCAGAGCCGTTGCCGCGCGAGAAAGGGCAGCCGCCGCGCGCGCGCGGTGCGCCGCCGCCGCCGTCCCCAGTTCCGCCTGCAGCGCAATGAGCTCCGCCTCGAGCTCGTCCGCGGGCGCGGCTGCCATGACGGCGCCCGCGGCGGCCAGGGCGGGCCACTGGGCGTCGAGGGGCGTGGCGGCGCCGCCGGCCGCGACGCACGCCGCGACGGCGGCCGCCGCGGCGCCCGCGGGGCCGCCTTCGCCCTCGCCCCGGAATGCGCCGTCCCGGCGGGCGGCAACAGGCGCTGGGGCGCGGCCGCGGCCGGCAAGGAGGGCGTAGTCGATGCGGGCGGCGTCGCCCGGCCGCGCGCGCGCAGACGCGGCGCGCGCGAGCGCCGGGGGCGGGGGCGGGGCCGCGGCCGGCGCGGCCGGGTCGAACAGGCCGCCGCCGCCCTCCCCGCCGCCCCTGTCGCGGTCGGAGGGCAGGGGCGGCGGCGCCAGGGCGTGCGCGGGGACGGGCGCCGCGAGCGCGGCGGCGGTGTGCGCGTGGGGGACCGCGCCGTCCGGCAGGGCAGCGGCGGCGCGAGGTGCGGCGGACAACGCTTCGTGCCAGGCGGCCCAGGTGGTGGCGTCGGGGGGGAGGGGGAGGACCGCGCCCGACGGAGGGCGCGCACCGGCGGGCGCGTCGGCGGCTTCCGTCCCGGGGTCGGGGCAGCCGGCGGTCGCCAGCAGCGCGGTGCCCGTGTCGGCCAACCACGCGCGCGCGGCAGCAGCGGCGGCGGGCGCGGCCACCGCGTGCCCTTCTGCCAGGCGCGCCGCGTCGGCGCGCGCCGCGCCGGCGGCGACCAGGGCGCTCACCACGCGCGCCGTGGGCACGCCCGCGAGCGCGGCCGCGAGCGGGACGGCCGCCGCGGCGTCGGCGGCGGGGCAGAGCTCGAGGAGGCAGGACGCGCGCGACCCGTCGACGCGCCGCCCACCCACCACCCCGGCGTCCGGGTCAGCCCCCGCCCGGTCCCGGTCGCGCCGCCGGTCGCGCGAGTCGCGGCGGCGGTCCTTGCGCGGCGGTTTGGCTGGAGGAGGGCCGGCCGGCGCGGTCGCGGGGGGGAGCGGGGCGTCGCCGTCGCCGCCCTCGGGCGCGGGGCTCGCCTCCGGCAGCGGCTGCGACTCGGACCGAGGCGCAGCGCCGCCGGCGGCGGGCGTGCGCGGCTCGGCGGCCGCCGGGGCGCCGACGGGGGCCAACTCCCCGCTCGGCGCCGGCAGGCGCAGCAGGGCGTCCGCCGCGCCCGCCCCGCCGGCCAGGCCGTCGGGGGGGAGCAGGTCGGCCACGTCCTCCCGCGTCAGGCGCCGGAAGTACGCCTGCAGAGGGGAGGGGAGGGACGGTGGGACGAGGACGCGCGCGCCGTCCCGCCCCCCGATCCGCCAATCGCTCCCCCACCTCGATGACCGCCCAGTACGCCCCTTTCTCGGACTCGCCCTGGGGCACCGCGCCGGGCACCTCGCACGCCGCGGCGGCGTCGCCGCCGCGCGGCCGCGCGCGGTCGGCGCGGGAGCGATCCCGGCGCCGGTCGTCCTTGCGGCGGCGTTCCTCGGCCCGGTTGGCTGCGCCAGCGAGGGCGTCGGCGAGAGATGGGGGCGGCCTGCGCGCGTCGGGGTCGGCGTGCGCGCTGGGGAGGAGCGCGGCCGCCGCGGAGCGCAGAGCGGTGGTGGATGCGTCGAGCGCGGACGCCACAGTGGCGCCGAGGAGGGCCACGGGCGGCGGGGGCCGCGTCATGGCCGCGTCGCGCTTTGCGGCGGCGTGTCCGCCGTGCCGGCCTCACACTCTTCGCCCGCCGCCCGCCCGGCATCGCGCCTGCAGCGTCGCGCGCCTGCATCGCCGCCCAAGCTGGCAGCCGCTTGGTGCGTGGTGCGTGGTGGCGCGCGGCACTGCGCGCGCATGCGACGCCGGCGCCCACCCCATCCCCCCTCCAGCGCCCAAGCCAGCATGTTGGGCGGCCTCCCCAAATCGCGCCCGAAGGCGTGCGTGCGGTTGGGGCTGCCGGCGCTCGCCCCCGGGCGCGCTGCGCGCCCTCGGCGGACAGCACCCGCTCCTCCCGTCGCCCGCGCTGCCAAAGAGCCCGGCCTCGGCGCCTCTGCCCGCGCCCAGGCGGCGGCGGCCACGAAGCCGCCGTCGGGCGCGCGCGGTGCGGTGATCGCGCGTCCGACCGTGGCTCGCCCGCGCGCGCCGCCGCGGCCGGCGCCCGGCTCGCGCGCGGCCGAAGCGGCGTTGGTGGCCGCGGCCGCGGTCGCCGCCGGGCGCCCCCTGCCGCCGCCGACCGCGCCCACGCCACCGGCGGCGGCGCCGCCGCCGCCCCTGGCGCGCGCGGCGGCGCGCGCCAGAGGGCTGATCGCCGCTGCCCCCGCCCCGCTCCGGTGTCTGACCGCCCTCGCCTCCGCCCTCTGGCTCCTCCTCCCGTTTGCCCTGCGCCGTCTGGCCTGGCCCCTGGTGGGCGCGCCGCCGCCGCCGTCCCTCCACGCGTCGCCGAGGGCCGCTGCTTTGCGCGCCGCCGCCGCGCGCGGCGACGGCGCCGCCGCCGTCCGCGCCCTCGGCTATGGCGCCGACGGCCGCCTGCTCAGCCCTCTGGACGACACCCCCCGCTGGCGCCTCGAAGCGCTCGTCGGGCGCGGCCTCTCGCGGGCCGACGCGGCGCGCCTGTGCTCGGCGCTCACGCTGCCCTCGGCCGCGGCCGCGGGGTCGGCCTTTGAGCGGTTGGAGTATTTGGGGGATGCCGTGCTGGAGCTGGCGGCGCGCCAATATGCGCTGGCCCGGTGAGAGAGAGAGAGGGGGGAGGAGGGAGCGCGCGCGCGCGCGCCCCGACACGCCCCTCCCACGACCCGCCGCCCACCCTCCTCCCTTCCCTAACCAGCTTCCCCAACGCCGCCGAGCACGTCCTCTGCAACGTGGCCCGCGGCCTCGTGTGCGGGCGCACCCTGCTCGCCGCCGCGTGCGCGACGCGCCTCGACGCCTTCGTCGCCTGCAACGCGCACGCCATGGCCGACCCGGCCTACTTGGCCACCTGGGCGGGGCTGGGCGGCGCGGGCGCGTTGGCCGACGCGTTCGAGTCGGTGCTCGGCTTCCTGTTTGACAGGTACGGCCTCGCCGCCGCCACGGCCTGGGCCCTCGCCCGCCTCGCCCCGGCCCTCGACCCCGCGACCCTGGGCCTGGATCACAACTATAAGTCCTTGCTCGCGCTGACGGCGGGCGAGGCGGGCGTCGAGTACAGCGCGCGGCACCGCCACGCGGCGGCGTGGGGGGGGCTGTCGCCGGGAGCGCCCGTCGCCGCCGGCGCGGCGTCGTTGCCGTCGGCGGCCGACCCCAGCACGCCCCGGGACGCGTGGATCTGGGTGTGCGAGTGCCGCGTGGCGGGGGAGCGCGTCGGGATCGGCGCCGACCTGCACAGGGCGACCGCCGAGCAAGCCGCCGCGCGCGCCGCGCTGGCGGCGCTCGGCGTGGACGCGGAGGGCCTGTGGCGGGCGCGGGTGGCGGATCAATTGGTGGAAGGGGGGGAAGGGAGAGGCGGCGCGGCCGGCGCGGTCGCGGCCGCGTGAGGGACGCGAGAGCGACGGACCGGGACTCGAGCCAGCACACTGTCGCCTGCATCAGCACTGCGCGCACGAGCGAGAGGCGCGCTGCCGCGCCTCGCGGCTACAGGCGCGGGCGGCGCGGCGGGAACGCACGCCCGCCGCGCGCGCGCGCCCTGCCCTCTCCCGTCCCTCTCCCGCTCACCACCACGGGTCGAGCGGGTCGAACCCGCCAAACCCGCCGCGCAGCCCCCGCCGGTCGAGGCCGCCCCCACCATACTGCCCGCCCCCTCCCCCGCCCCACCCCGGCGGCGGCGGCGGCAACTCCCGCGCGGGCGGCACGTCGACGGGTTTGCCCGTCACCGCTTCAATGTGGGCGTTGATGGTGGCCGCGAGCCAGACTTGTTCGTCGGGGGGGACGCCTTCGGCGAGGGTGAGGGTTTGGAAGCCGTGGATTAGTTCGACGCGCGTGCGCGGCACGCCGTTGACCACCGCCACGACGGCCACGCGCGCGCCCCGCAAGTCTGCCGTGTCGCCCGCGGCCGCCGGCGGGTCCCCGCGCCCCGCGCGCGCAAAGCGGCCGAGCGCGGCGCGCGACTCGAGGCGCCACGCCTTGGGGCCGACGGACAGCGTGTCGGCCGCCATCGACCCGCCGAGCGCATCCTTGGTGACCGCCGCGCCCGCGATCCAAAAGGGGAGGGAGAAGAGGGCGGCGCCGAGGGCGCCCGCCGCGAGCGCGGTCGCCGTCCACGCCGCAATCGTCCCGTTCCACACCAGCGCAAACGCGGCCGCCCCCGCCCGGTCGCCGGTCAGCAGGGGCTCGGGGGGGCAGTCGATGGTCAGGGTGCGGCCGGCGAGGGCCAGGCGGGAGCGGGCGCCGGGAGGGGGGGAGGGAGGGGCGAGGCGCGCGAGGGGCGCGCCGGCGCCGCGCTCCTCCCGCCCGTCCAGCGCGGCCAGCGCCCCTGCCGCCGTCGGCCGGTCCTCGGGCGCGGGCTCCAGGCAGGCGTCGACGAGGGTCAGCAGGGCGGGCGGCGCGGCGACGCTGGAGGGGGGGGACACGGGTCGGCCGGGTGCGCGCGTTTGCCGCGGCGCGCGGCCCCTCCACGCCCCACCCCACCCCCGCCCCACACTCGCCTCCCGGTGTCGACGCGCAGGCGGGCGCCCGCAAACGCGTTCGGGGCGCGCCCGGTCAGCGCGAATAGGACGCAGCCGCCGACGCTGTACACGTCCGACGCGGGCGTCGCCGCCCACACGGTCTCGGGCGCCATGTAGCCCGCGGAGCCGATGATGGTGGTGCCGGGCGGGGGAGGGGCGGCCAGCAGGTCCGACAGGGCGTCGCCGTCGCCGCCCGCGCCGCCGCCGACGCGTTGGACGCCCCCGAAATCGACCACAAAGGGCGCCCCCCCCCACGCCCCGCCCTCGAGCACAATGTTCGATGGCTTGATGTCGCGGTGCACGACGGGCGGGGCGCGGGAGGCCAGGTGGGCGGCGACGGCCAACAGAGAGCGCGCCAACGCTTCCACTTGCGCCGGCGACCCGCGCCCGCCCGCCGCCACGACGTCGGCCAGCGTGCGCCCCACGACGAGGCGTTGCACCAGGATGCGCAGGGCGTCGGTGGGGGTGTCGAGGTCGAAGGAGGCGATGAAGGCTGGGATGCCGGGGTGATCGAGCGAGCTCAACGCCGCCGCCTCCCTCGCCGCCATGTCGAACGCCTTCCACCCGCCCGGCCCGCGCAGGCGGGTGACCTTGAGGGCCACGAGGTCAGGGGTGGGGGAGGTGGCGTCGCCCTCTCCTTCTCCGACCCTGCGCGCAGAGTAAGTGACTCCAGTCGCCCCGCGGCCCACAACGCCCACGATCTCGTATTTTTCCGCCACGACGTCGCCCACGGCAAAGTCGGCGGGGTCGGAGGCGGCGCGGTCGCGCGACGAGGGGGGGAAGGAGAGGGTGGAAGGGGTGGGGGCGTCGAGGACTCTCTCGTCGTCGTCCGCGGCGGGTACAGCGCGCATAAAAAAGTCGATGGTGAGCCGCAGAGGGGCGTGCGGGCGGGGAAGAGCGGGCGCCGCGCCGCGGGCGGGTGTCCGATTCCGGCCTGGCGCCCTTCGGGGCGCCGACGCGCCGCCTGCGGCGAGTCCGCGATCTAGCGCGGTCATGGCGAGCCGGGCGCGGGGCGCGAAAGCGCGGCCGTCGGGCCGTCGGCCGGCTGTGAGCGGCCGCGATGCCCAGCGCGCTCGTCACTCGCCCCGCCGGCTGCCGCCCCGCGCGCAGGCGCGCCCCCGCGACCGTCCCTGCATCAGTCTTTCTGTGCACGGCCACCGCGACACGCGATGCGCGCGGCGACGATCGCGGCCCTGCTCCTGGCGGCCGCGGCGACCGCGCTCGCCGACGACAAGAATCACCGGGTGCGGAGGCGGATTGGTGGGAGGCGCTGATTTTGAAACGGGCGCGCCGGCGACCGCGCGCGCAGCGGCCCAATGGCGCGCGCCCTCTCCGCTCCTCCACAGTACGCCCCCGGCGACCCGGTCACCCTCTGGGTCAACAAAGTGGGGCCGTACAACAATCCGCAGCAGGTGGGGGCAGGAGGAGGAGGGGTGGGTGACGGGTCCCCGGAGCGCGCGGGCCGACCCGCCCTCGTCTCCTCTCTTCCAAAGACCTTCCACTACGACACCCTGCCCCTGTGCCGCCCGCCGACCCCCGGCAAACCGGCCACGCGGTGGGGCGGCCTCGGGGAGGCGCTGGGCGGAGACGCCCTCGTCGACGGCGGGCTGCCGCTCGCGTTTCGCGTGCCGGTCCCGCCGACGCCCGTCTGCGACCAGGTGTTGACGGCCGGGGACGCGGCGGCCCTGACGCATGCCGTGACGCGCCACTATTGGTATGAGATGTTCGCGGACGACTTGCCGGTGTGGGGCTTTGTCGGCCCGCCGCCGGCGGGCGGCCGCGACGCCGGCGCCCCCCCCGCCGACCCCGGCGCCCCGGTCCACGTCTACACCCACAAAGCGTTTCACGTGGCGGCCAACGGGGACCGCGTCATCCAGGTGAACCTCACCAACGAGAACCCCGTCGCGGTCGCGCCGGGCGCCGCGCTGTCCCTCACCTACTCCGTCGACTGGACCGACACCGACACCCCGTTTGGGAGGCGGTTTGACAAGTACTTGGACGCGAGCTTCTTCGAGCACCAGGCGCGCAGGGGAGGCGCGTGGCAAGAGTTTTTCTTTCCTTCGTCCGTCTCTCTCGACCCGCCCCGTTCCACCCCCACCTTTTCCACTTAGATCCACTGGTTTTCCGTCGTCAACTCGGCCATGATGGTCGCCTTCCTGACCGGCCTCGTGTCCGCCATCCTGGTCCGCACGCTGCGCGCGGATTATCGGCGCTACGCGCCCTCGCCCGGCGACGACCCCGAGTCGATCGACGGCGACGCCGGCGACGAGACCGGGTGGAAGCTGGTGCACGGCGACGTGTTTCGGGCGCCGCCAAAGCATGGCCTGCTGTGCGCCCTGGTCGGCACCGGCGCCCAACTGTGGGTCCTCGCGGCCGTCGTCGCGGCCGCGGCCGCCGCCGGCGACCTCTTCGCCGACCGCGGCGCCACCACCACCGTCGCCGTCGTCGCGTACGCGCTCACGGCGGCGGTGGGCGGGTATGTGTCGGGCGGGATGTACGCGCGCGGCGGCGGCAAAGCGTGGACTCGCACCGCGCTCACGACCGCGCTCCTGTACCCCGGCACCGTGCTGGCGATTGGTGCCGCGCTCAACACGGTGGCCCTGGCGCACCGGTCCCTCGCGGCGGTGCCGTGGGGCGGGGTCGCGGGCGTCCTGGGCCTGTGGCTCCTCCTCGCCGTCCCCCTCTCCCTCGTGGGCACCGTCGTCGGCCGCAACTGGGCCGGCGCGCCCGACGCCCCCTGCCGCGTCAAGCGCATCCCGAGCCCGGTGCCGCCCGCGCCCTGGTGGAGGAGGCCGGCGGCGGTGGTGGCCGCGTCGGGCCTGTTGCCCTTTGGATCCATTTTCATCGAAACCTACTTTGTCTTTGCCTCGTTCTGGAACTACAAGGTCTACTACGTGTACGGCTTCGCCGTGCTCGTGCTGGCCATCCTGGCCGCGGTCACGGCGTGCGTGTCGGTCGTGTCGACGTACGTCCTCCTCGCGTCGGAAAACCACCGCTGGCACTGGCCGTCCTACCTGGGCGCCGCCTCCACCGCGGTCTACGTGTTTGGGTACGCCGTGCACTACTACGTGGCCAAAACGGCGATGACCGGGTTCTTTCAGACGGTAAGAGGGAAGGGAAAGGGAGGGCGCGGCGCGCGCGCGCGGGGCGCTGGGCGCGGCCGGGGCCAGGCGCCGGGTCCGGCGCCGGCGCGCGCGCGGCCTTTCCTTGAAAGCCCCGCCCCGACCCGCCTCCGCCCCCGCTCCCCACCGCAGGCGTGGTACTTTGGGTACACCCTCATCCTGGCCCTGACCCTGGGCACCGCGACCGGCGCGCTGGGCCACCTCGGCGCGGCCGCGTTTGTGCGGAGGATCTACCGCAACATCAAGTGCGACTGAGGAATGGAGGGGCGGAGGGGGGGGGGAGGAACTGATTTGGGGGCTGCCTGCAAGCGTGGCGGTCTCTCGACGGGTTTGCAGCGCGCGCCGCCGGTCTCGCCGCACACCGCGCACCCCTTTCCCGCCCCGCCAAACCTCGCCGGAGGCTCCTCGTGCGTCCACACCCGGCCGCATATGCGCCTTCGCACGAGCGGCCCGCGCGGCGCCCCCGCGCGGCGCGCGCCGCGGCATGCGCGCTTTGAATCCCCGCGCGCGGCGCGCGCGGGGCCGGTCGACGCCCACCTGGACGCCCTGCACGAGCGCCTGGCCGAGCTGAACGCCCGGCTGGCCGGCGCCGGCCGCGCGCAAGCGGCGCAGGCCGACGCGACGCGCGCGCTGCTCGCTGCGGTCGTCGCGACCCGGGCCGAGTGGAGGACCGATGTGGCGGCCGCGGAGGAGGAGGCCGCGAAGCGTGACGCCGCGGCCGAGGCCGAGGCCGCCGCCTCGGCCGCCACGCTGCGCCGCGCGGTCGGCGCCGCGCACGGCCGCGTCGCCGACGTGGACGCCGCCCTCGCCCGCGCCGACGCGCGCGCGGACGCGCTGCGGCGGCAGCTGGAGGAGTTTGAGATCGGGGTGGAGGAGGAGGAGGAAGAGGAGGATGGCGAGCGCGAGTGGGGCGCCTTTCCGCCGCCGGCCGCCGAGCCCCCGGTCGCCGCTCCGGCCTTCGCCTCGCGGATTGCGGTCGTCGCCGCCGCCTCGCTGTCGGCCGCGCTGCCGCGGCAGGCGCCGCTCGCGCGCCGCGCGGGCGCCGCTGGCGTCGCTCTGGCCACTGCCCTGCTGGCGGCTTACGACCTCTGGCGCGCGGCGCGGGCCGACGGCGGCGCGCGCGCCACTGTCGCCGACGCCCTCGCCGCCGCGGCGGTCGTCGCCGCGGCCGCGTGGGCGGCCGCGCTCTGAGGTTTGATAAAAGGTTGCAACCCAAAACACGCCCCCCCTCTTGCCCTCACCACCCGGCGAGCTCGGCGACGGCGCCGCCAAACACGAGCGTCAGGCAGCCGATGAGGACGCTCGCGAGGAGGACGGGGAGGACGCGCGAGTCGTAGGGGCCGTCGGCCTTGTTCATCAACATGTTGCCCCGCACCACAAACGACTTGGCCGCGTACCCCGCCATGAAGATGGCCAGGCACATAACCAGGGTGGCCACGCCGCGCACGGCGGCGGCGTGGTGGGTGTAGTGCTGGCCCCACGAACGGTGGGCGACGCCCGAAACACCCAGGAGGGCCGCCGCGATCGATCCAAGGGTCACGCTCATGTTCATCCAGTGCAGGAACGTGCGCTCGTTGGCGAAGAAGGCTTTCGCTTCAGTGCGGCGCAAGGCGGCGGCGGCAGCGGACATGGCGGTCGACGGCGGGGTTGAGGTCTCGGCTTGGGGACGCTCGCGGGCACGCGCGCCTGCGGGTTGCTGGGAGGATTTTTGTTGCTGAAATGCGCGTTGGGAACGTGGGAGGGCTGCCCGCCGGCGCGGCGGGCAGCTAGGTCGGCGGCAGCGCGCGCGCGCGCGGGCGCCGGGGGCGGACTGCGGCGGCCTGTTCGAGGCCGGCCAGATTCTTTCCGTACCTGGAGGGGCGCGGGGCGGGGCGCGTGGTCTCGGCGGGTGTGAAGAGTGACGGCGTTCGGCCGGATTGTGCCTTCCACGCCGCCGGCCACCCCCACACACACTCTTCCGCAGCCCGGCCCCCACCCCAGGTGCGATGGTTGAAAGAGCCACCATCCCGGACAGAGCGCCGGCGCGTTTACGGCGCAGGGCTGCGGAGGCACCCTTCGTCGGCGTCGGAGCGCGGGGGGGGCGCGGGGCGCGCGCGCCCGCACGCTGCCCCCAGGCGGCTTGAGCGACTGATTGACGGCCATCGGCCGCCGCGGCGCCCCCAATGCCGCCCGCCACCGCGCACTAGCCGACCCCCATCCCGTCGACCTTCCCCAGCCGCGCCCGCCGCCCCCCGGGCGCCTGCCGCCATGAAATTTGGCAAATACCTGGATAGCAAGGTACAGGAAAAAGAGAGGAGAGAGGGAGAGAAAGGGAGGGCGGCCCTCGCCCATGCCGCCCTCGCCGACCCACCTCCTTCCTTGACTGCAGGCCCGCCCCGAGTGGCAGGCGTCCTACATGGACTACAAAGCCCTGAAAGACCTGATCAAGGAAGCCGCCGACGAGCTCGCGTCCGCCGGCGCGGGCACCTCCTTCTCCCCGCGCACCACCTCCCTCACCGTCGCGCGCGCCGGCGGGCGCCGCACCGCGGACGAGCGCTTTTACGAACTGCTGGAAGCCGAAGTCTCGAAGGTCAACAAGTTTACGGTCGGGCGCGTGTCCGAACTCAAGAAACGGCTGAAAGCGCTCCGCGTCGCGGCCGCCGCCGCGCGCGACGGCGACGCTGCCGCGCCGTCCGACCTGGAGGCAGCCCCGCAGGGCGCGCTGCTCGACGAGGCCAAGGCGGTCGGGGACGAATTCCTCGCGCTGGAGAAGTACGTCAACCTGAACTACCTCGGGTTCCACAAAATCCTCAAAAAGCACGACAAAAACGTGCCGCACGCGCCGTGCCAACAGTTTTACGTGGCCCACCTGCACCACCAGCCGTGGGTGCAAGGCAATTATTCGGGGCTGCTGGTGCAGCTGTCGGCAGTCTACTCGGCCCTGCGGGGCGACGCGGCCGGCACCCGCAACGAGGACGCGGCCCAAGGGTTTGTGCGTTCGACGACCAAGTACTGGGTGCGCACGGCCGACGTGTCGGCGGTGAAGCACCACATCCTGCAGCACCTCCCGGTCTTCCAATTCTCGGCGGGGGACGGCGTGGACGACGGCGCGGGGGACGCGCAACTCATCAACTCGGCGTGAGTAGCATGGAGAGGGAGGGAGAGGGAGAGAGTGTGGGGAGAGTAAGGGTTGCGCACGCCGATGCCCTCAACCCCCGACCCGGACACCCCTCTCCCGTGTCCCTCCCTCTTCCCTCTAGCTACCTGGACAACTCGTCCATGGAGCTCTACCACGGCCGCCTGGACAAGCGCCCGGGCGCCATCGCGGTGCGCGTGCGGTGGTACGGCGAGGGGCAACCCCGGCTCGCGTTCGTCGAGCGCAAGACGCACCGCGAGTCGTGGAAGGGGGAAGAATCGGTCAAGGAGCGGTTCACGCTGGCGGAGCCGTGCGTCGTGCCGTTTCTCGAGGGGCGCTACACGCCGGCGGACGCGGCCGAAGACTTGCGGGCCAAGGGGAAGTCGGAGGCCGACGTCGCGAAATTTGTCGAGCTGGTGAGATGGGGGAGGGGGGGGCGGAGGTCGGGGGCGGAGGTCGGGGGCGGAGGTCGGGGGCGGAGGTCGGGGGCGGAGGTCGGGGGCGGAGGCGGCGCGCGCGCGGCGCGCGCGCGGCTTGGCGGCCGCCGCCGCCGCCGCCGGCTTAGGGCGCGCCCAGAGCCTGGCCAGGCCCTGACCGCCCGCGGCAGGGGCGGGAGGAGGAGGCGCCGGCGCGCTCGCCGGCTTTTTTCCTTGCCCGCTCGTCTGTCCTTCTCTTTCTTATTTCGCGCGTCAACCCCCCACCCCTTCTCCCCTCTCCAGGCCGAAGAGGTCTATGCCCAAATCGACGCCAAGCAACTCACCCCGATGCTGCGCACCCAGTACTGGCGCACTGCGTTTCAAATCCCGTTCGACGCCACCGTGCGCGTCTCCCTGGACACCAACCTCGTCATGCTCAAAGAAAACCCGGACGACGGCCCCACCTGCGCGGAAGCGGGGCGCTGGTTTCGCGACCCCGCACTCCCGGTGCCGCGCACGGAGATCACGCGCTTTCCCCACGCGGTGCTCGAGGTCAAGCTGTCGCTGCCGGAGGGGCAGTCGGCGCCGGAGTGGGTGACCGACCTGATTGAGAGCGGGTTCTTGACCGAGGTGGGGGACAAAAGAGAAGAGGAGGGAAGGGTCGGCAGGGTCGGCGCCGAGCGCGCGCAGCGCGCGCGCGCGGCCGACCCTGGCCATGCCCCGGGCCACCGCTCGCACGCCCCTCGAGCCGCAACTGCGGCCCCGAGACAGCGAGTTGGAGGGCGCGCCCAAACCCCAACCCTAAAAACCCCAACCCCAACCCTCATCAGGTGCACAAATTCTCGAAGTTCATCCACGGCGGCGCGACCCTGCTCCCCGAATTGGTCCAAGCCGTCCCCTACTGGGTGGACGACGAGAGCGTGCGCCCTTCCATGCTCCAATCCGCCCCCGCGCCCGCGCTGGAAGCCCCCCCGTCGCGCTCCTCGGGCGCGGCCCCCGCGCGCGCGGCCAAGCCGCGCCGCCGCGGCGGCGGCGACGACCTCACCCACCCGCTCCTCGGCGACGCGCCCACCCTGCAGTTGCTGGCGCCGCGCGACGGCGGCGGGCGGGACGACGGCGGCGACGGCCCCGGGGGCGGGCTCCTCGGGTGGTGGTTCGGCGGGCGGTCTGCGCCGACGGCGACCGCCCCCCCCATGGCGCGCACGACCCCGATGCGCGTCGAGCCCAAGACGTTCCTGGCCAACGAGCGCACGTTCCTCTCCTGGCTCCACATGGCGGTGACGGTCGGGTCGATCGCGGCGGCGCTGCTGGGTTTCGCGGGGTCCGAACGCGCGCGCGGTTCGCACGCGGGCGCGCGCGCGTCCGCCCTCGTCGAGATCATCGCCCTCATCCTGCTCCCCGTCGCCGTGCTCATGGTCGCCTACTCGCTCACGGTGTTTGTGTGGCGGTCGAAAGCCATCCAAAAGAAGCAGGCGCGGCGGGAGGAGGGGCAGACAGGGGTCGGCGCGGCGCGCGCCCACGTCCCCTGGATTCCAACCCGCCCCCCCCCTCTCCCGTCCTTAGATCGGCTACATCGACGACCGGCGCGGCCCGCTCGGCCTCGCCGCCGTCGTAATCACGGCGCTGACCGCGATCCTCCTCGTCTCCCTGATCGACGCGGCGCGCGGCGGGGGCGGCGACGCGCCGTCGCCGCCGCCGCCGCTGCCGCCGTCGCCGCCGCTGCCGCCGGTGCCGGGGCCGCCGCCCTCATTCTCGCGCTTGACGGTGGCGTGAGGAAGGGGGGGCGGGCTGTTTTCATTGGGGGGGGGGGAGGGGCGGCGGGCGCGCCTAAAAAACAGGGGGGTGGCGGCGGGGAGGCGGGCGGGGTGCGCCGCGGGCGGGCTCCAAATGCTCTCGCGGGTGGCTGTGTTGCGGGGCGGGGCGTCTTCACACGCGCAGAGGAAAGATATCCGAGCCTCGACCGTCTCCATCTCACTCTCTCTGCGACGCCGCGCGCTGGAGGAGCCCTCCGCGCGCCCTCGCGAGCGCCGCGGCGACTGCGGGGTCCACCCCCGCCGGGCTCGCCCCCGCCACCGCGGCCGCCACGCCGTCCAGCGCGGCCGCCGCGGACATGCGCACGTCGGCGGCGCGGGCGAGGGCGCGGCGGGCGCGTACGCAGTCGGCGTCGCGCTCGGCGAGCGCGACGCTCTTGGCCACCAGGGCCTCCATCAGCGTGTCCCGCTCGTCCCGCACGAGCACGACTTCCAGTTCTTCGTCGGTCAGGCCAGGGACGGTGGCCATGGGGGAGCGAGGAAGGGGAGGGGGAGGAGGGGCGCGCCGCGGCGACGCGGCCTCGCCTTCCGCCGACTGCCGCCCCGCCGCTACCGCGCGCGCCGACAGCGCTGCCGCCGCCGTGTCCAGGGCATGCGGCGCGGCGGCCGCTGCGCCGGCGGTGGCGAGCGCGGCCTGCAGCTCCGCCCGGTCGGCCGCCGCGGCTTCCAGCGCGGCCGCCAGCTTCATCAGTTGGGCATCATCCAGGGCGAGGCGGGCTTCGAGGGCGGCGATGGTGGCGGCCGCGTCGGCGGCGGCGGGGTCGGGACTGGTTTGGGTCGAGGCGTCGGCGGTGGTCGGCGCGGCCTGGGCGGCCGCGTCCGCGCTGGACCGCGACTCTTGCAAAGGCGCCGCGTCGGGCGGCGTCGGTGCGCCGCCGCCGTCGGGGCGGGCGGCCTTTGCGGGCGACGGCGTCGCCGGCACAGAGGGCGCGCGCTCCTCCTCGCCGCCGCGCGGCGTCGCGCCCGCGTCGCAGCCGCCGCCGGTCAAGCTCTCAAACGCGACAGCCAGGCAGGCCGCGCCGCTCGAGAGCGCAGGCGCGCCGCGCCGGCCGCGCTCGGGCGCCAGCGCCGCCGCCGCTGCTCCAGCACTCTTGCCGTTCAGGTCGGCGACGAGGGACGAGACGGCGCCCGAGCCAAACGGCTCGTCGGCGAACGTGAGGGAGCCGCCACCGCGCGCGAGCTCCGCGGCCCTCTCCAGGCTCGCGCCGCTCGACGCGAGCGCGAGGCGCAGGTCGTGCAGTTGGTGGGCCAGGGAGATGGTTTCGGAGCGAGCGGCCGCGGCCGCGGCCTCGGCCGCCTGCGCCCGCGCCGCCGCGCCGGCCGCCGCGCGCCCGCTCGCCAGCCCTTCCACCTGCGCCTCCAGGTCGGCGATGCGCGCCGTCGCCGCCTCCGCTTCCGCGGCCCACGCGGCGCGGTCGGCCCGGTGGGCGACCTCGCGCTCGGCCCACGCGGACGGCGGCTTGTACCCGGGGTCGAGTACCGCCGCCTCCAGCGCCGCCAGCGCGGCGCGTGCGGCGGCCGCGTCGGCGCGCGCGGCGGCCGCATCGGCGGGGCGGGCAAGTGGCGGGGTGGCCGGCTGGGGGGGCTGGGAGGGCGTGGGGCCCGCAACCTGGCCGCGGGCTGTGGTGCCGCCGCCTCCACCACGCTTCCCCGACCCGCACCTCGCCGCTGTTCGTCATGTCGATCGACGATGCGCGATTTTCAGAGGGCACGGGGCGCAGCGGCGCGCAGGGGCCGCAGCGCGGCTGGCCCGCTGGGCGCGAATCCCCGCGCCGGGGCGCGCGCCCAGCCAGCGCCGCGCCTGCCCAGGAGAGGCGGCGCTGCCGCCGGGGAGCTTAGCGTAGGTCGCGCCGGGGGCGGCCGTGGGCGTTATTGTGGGGGGGGAAGGGGCGCATCGCCGGGCCCACACTCTCGGCGGCGGCGCGCCCGCGCGGCCGCGCGCGCCGCGCCCGCCAATCCCGGCGCGGTCATCGCGCGTGCAGCGTCCGACACAGGGCACGCGCCAAGGCGGCGGCGCCGTCCCGGCATGCGCCGCGCGCGCGCGCGCGCTCTCGCCCTCGCCCTCGCCGCCCTGTCCTCCTTCACCCATGTCGCCATGTCGCACGCGGTCGCGCCACGCCACGGCGGCGCGACGAGGGCGCTGACCGCGCCGTGGGACTGGGTGCCGGACGACCCTCCGCCTGGCGTCGGCGCCGTGGCGACAGACGTCGTGAAAGACCCGCTGGACCCCTCCTGCTACGATTGCACCCTGCTGGGGCGGCGCGGGCGGGCCGCGCCGCGCGGGCCGACGGTCGACGCGGTCGCGCCGCAAGGAGCGAGGCGTTCCGCGCCCGCGCCCGCGCCGCTCCGCGTCGTCAGGCAGGGCGCCGACGATGGTGCAGGCGACGACGCCATGGGCGCGCCCCAGCCGGCGCCGCAACTGCCGCCGCTGGGGTGAGGGAGAGACGAGCGTGGCGCCGTCGCCGGCCTTCGCGCCCGCCGCGGTCCGCGGGTGAGTGAGGGAGAGAAACTTGAGTACTGCTGATTCTGATGTTGTCGCCGCGTCGCGAGCGAGGGAGGTGCGGACGGAGGCAGCGAGCCGCGGTCGCTGCCCACACTCTCCTCCCGCCGCCGCCGCGAGCAGACCGGCGCCGCCGCCCCACAGTCGCCGCAACCAACCCTCTCTCCTGCATGGACCCCCCGCGCGCCGTGCGCTTCGCTGACGACGCGGGCGGCGCGCCCGGGCCCGCGACGCCGTCGTTCCCCGCGGGTGAGTGAGAGAGAGGGAGGTGGATGCGTGAGGCATAATGGGCGCCGTGTGAGGTGCAGGTGGCGGCGGCGGAGCCGGGAAGCAGGCCGGGCGGCCGCGCCGACCCCAATCACCCCCCTCACCACCCTCCCACCCCCACCATCTCCCCTCTCCTCAGCCGCCGGCGACGCCATGGGGTCGGACGCCGTCGTGCGCGAGTTCCACGAGGCGCTGGCGCGCGCGCCGGAAATGGCGGTCGCGGTCGCGGCGATCAAGGCAAGAGACGGGATGGGTGCCTGTGGCGGTGGTGCCGGCGACGCGTCGGCGGCGCGGCAAATCGCAGCGGCGGGGCCAGTTGTTTTTGTTTTTTTCACCCCACCCCACACCCCTCCCTCCCTCCTCAGGCCCTCACCGGCGTCATCAAGCGGTCCAAGGCATCCACCATGATGGGTCTGGAGCGCGAGCTGAAGGACGCGGCGGCGACGCTGGAGCGGTGCAACCCCACTGCGCTCTCGCTGCGCGCTGGGTGCGAACTGTTTCTGCGCTTTGCGACGCGCACGTCGGCGCTGGAGATGGCCGACTTTGCGGCGGCCAAAGCGCACATTGTGGACGTAAGAAGAGAGAGAAAAGGGGTGGAGGAATGGTTGCGGCGACGACCCCGCCCTCACGATCCACCCCCTTTCTTTCCTTCTCCGTTCCTCAGCGTGGCGTCCATTTCGCTGAAACCTCCACCCGCGCCCGCGCCACCATTGCCGACCTGGGCGCCCGCTTCGTGCGCCCCGGCGCGACGGTGTTGACGCACGGCGCGTCGCGCGTCGTGCTCGCGCTGCTCCGCCGCGCCGCCGCGCGCGGCGCGCAATTCTCCGTCCTCGTCACCGAAGGCCGCCCCGACGGCACCGGCCTGATCATGGCCCGCGCCCTGGCCGAGCTCGGCGTCCCGGTGGTCGCGATTCTCGACTGCGGCGCGGCCGCGGCTCTAGAGACGCGGCGCGTCGATTTCGCTCTCGTCGGCGCGGAAGCCGTCGTGGAATCCGGCGGCGCCGTCAACAAGCTGGGCACGTACGGCATCGCGGTCGCGTGCGCGGCGGCGGGGGTGCCGCTCTATGTCGCGGCAGAGTCGTACAAGTTTGCGCGGATCTACCCCCTGTCCCAACGCTCGCTCCCCGCCGAGCGCAAGCACGTCGACTTTGGCCCGCTCATGCCGCGGGGGGTGGAGGTGGACAACCCCAGCCGGGACTACACGCCGCCGAGTGAGTCAGAGAGGGGGAGGCGGGGAGGTGGGAGGAAGAGAAGAGAGATGGCGCGCGCCGCGCGTGCGCGAGCCCACCCCCTCCCTGTTCTTCCCTCCCCTCCATCAGAGTATATCTCCCTGCTCTTCACCGACCTGGGCGTGCTCACGCCGGCCGCGGTGTCGGATGAGCTGATCCAGCTCTACTCGTGAGAGGGAGGAGCGAGGGGCAGCGAGAAGGACGAAGGGGGCCGGCGCACGGCGACAATGTGAGATGCCCCGCGCACGCACATCACCTCCCATGTCTCTCAGTGCGGGATGCAGGTGACAACGCCTCCCAGCCAGACTGTCACTCCTGGCGCCGCCGCGACGCCGCGCCTTCCTTTTCCGCCGCGCGCTCGGCCGCCCCGCCGTCGTCCGTCAGTCCGCCCGCCCCTCCCGACGCCGCCCACAGCGCCGCGTACCGCCCGCCCGCGGCCAGCAGCTCGGCGTGGGTGCCCGCTTCCACGGCGGCGCCTGCCTCGAGGACGACGATGCGGTCGCACGCGGCGGCGGTCGAGAGGCGGTGCGCAACGAAAAGAGCGGTCCGCCCCCGCGCCGCGCTTTTGAGGCCCGCCATGACGTCCGCTTCCGTGCCGGCGTCCAGCGCCGACGTCGCCTCGTCGGCGAGGAGGAGCGGGGCGCGGCGCAGAATGGCGCGCGCGAGCGCGACGCGTTGTTTCTCTCCGCCGCTCAGTTTGAGCCCGCGCTCCCCGACGCGCGTTTCATACCCGTCGGGCAGCGCTTCGATGGCGTCGTGCACGCGGGCGGCGGCCGCGGCGGCGCGGATGTCCGAGGGGGAGGCGGCCGGGTCCGCGTACCCGATGTTGTACTCGATCGACGCATCAAACAGGGTCACATCCTGCGGCACGACCGCCAAACAAGCCCGCAGGGATTCGAGGGTGACGTCTTTGACGTTGGCGCCGGCGACGGACACGGTGCCGGCGTCCGGGTCGTAGAGGCGCGCGACGAGCCGCAAGACTGTGGATTTGCCGCTCCCCGTCCCGCCCACAATGGCGCACGACGTGCCGGGCGGTACGTGCAGGGTGAGGCCGTTGAGTACGGGGGACCCGGGGCGGTAGGCGAACGAGACGTCCGCCAGGTCGACGCTGACGCCAGACGGGGGGGGCACGAGCGTGGCGGCCCCCGCTGCGTCGCCCACCGCCGCGCGCTCGCGCAGCAGGCCGAACAGCGCCCCCATGTCGACGAGGGATTGCCGGGTCTCGCGGTAGGCGGAGCCCAGGAAGTTGAGGGGGAGGGAGAGTTGGAAGAGGAGGCCGTTGACAAGCACGACGTCCCCCACGGTCAAGTCCCCCGCCGCCACCCCGGCCGCCGCCAGCAGCATGGCCGCGGTGAGCGAGGCGGAGAAGATGGCGGCCTGCCCAAAGTTGAGCGAGGCCAGGGACGCCGCGGTCTTGAGCGACGCGCTCTCGTACGCCGCGAGCGCGGCGTCGTACCGCGCCACCTCGCGCTCCGCCCCCCCGTTCAGCGCCACGGCTTCATAGTTGATGAGGGAGTCGACGGCCAAAGCCCCGGCGGCGGCGTCGGCCGCGTTCATCTCGCGGCGAAAGCGCGTGCGCCACTGCGTCACGGCCAGGGTGAACGCGGCGTACGCCCCGACCGTGCCCGCGGTGAGGAATGCGAAGGAGGAACCGCACCGGTGGGCGAGGACGCCGGCGACGAGGGCGACCTCCAGCGCGGTCGGCGCGACGTTGAAGAGCGCGGACGAGAGCAAAAACGTGATGCCGCGCGTGCCCCGGTCGATGGCGCGGTGCAGGGCGCCGGTTTGGGTGCCCAGGTGGAATGGCAGGTCCAGAGCGTGCAGGTGGGCGAAGACGGCGCGCGCGGTGCGGCGCACGGTCGCGTGCGTAACTCGCGCGAAGACCGCGTTCCTCGCCTCGCCCGCCGCGGCCGCCGCCGCCCTCGCGGCGCCGTAACCCAGGAGCAGGGAGGAGGGCAACCAGACGCCGAGCGGCGGGAGGGCGGCGCCGGTGAGGCCGGACGGGTCGGCGGCGAGCGCGTCAACCGCGCCTTTGAACAAAAACGGGACCCCGACCCCGATCCCTTTGGCGGCGACGAGCAGCGCCACCGCGACGCCGACGCGCCAGCGCAGGTCGGCATTGTCGCGGCCCAGGA
>Ga0315287_10001107_pt1 | contig 24439 bp, 23 predicted proteins | sample YL17G11_0_MG_FD_205037 | JGI IMG/M metagenome (GOLD analysis project Ga0315287, IMG submission 205037) | Sediment microbial communities from Yellowstone Lake, YNP, Wyoming, USA - YL17G11_0 | ecosystem: Environmental > Aquatic > Freshwater > Lake > Sediment | place: USA: Wyoming | collected... | reverse complement strand
GTTCAGAGCCCGGAGCATCGCCAACCGGCAAGGCAAAATTCAAATCGTGGACACCCCTGAATCCTTGGAAATCACTACCAGCGTTGACTTTGCGGCCGATCACGCTGAAATCCACCGGACACTACTGTCCTCCAGTAAATACTCCACCGACAGAGGGACTTCATCCCGACGCGCCAAGAAAGACAATGGCCCAACGGATTCTTCCGGAGGCACCCGGCGTTGACCGTCGATACAACTCGGCGCGGCCTAGGCCGCGCCGAGTTGTCTTCGCTTCGATCATGAAAACAGCCCCCTAGCCCCAATACGGTTCACTTAAGCACGCGCACGCGGTAGCTCACCCACCGCGTGCGGCGGCGGCGCCGCGGGCGGAGGGGGAAGTTACTCATCTTGCGCTTGACGCCGCGCGGCACGACGCGGCCGCGGCTGGAGCTGACCTGCTCCGCGCGGAGCTCGCGGAGCAGCAGCTGGTGGATGCGCGGCCGGTCCCGAGGGGGGAACGGCCGCCAGATGCGGGAGCGTGCGGCGGGTAAGGCGCAGGGCGTGGGTGATGGAGATGGTGTCGGGATCGCGGGCGCGGGGGAGCGCGCCGAGCGCGGCCTCGTGCATCAGGGCACGCAGCGCGAAATGCGCGAGCAGAGAGCCCCACGATTCCTGCCGGACCAACTCGAGGGTCTTGCTGCGGAGCACGCGTCTGGGCGCCACGCAGATGCGTCTTGAACTCGTCGAGGGCGGGCTCGATCTCCCAGCGTTCGTGATAGAGGGCCGCCAGCTCCCCCGCGGGGGCGCGCGCGGACTCCAGGATCGTGGTCACGAGGCGATAGGTAGCCTCGGCGCCCGACAGCGTATACCGGATCACCCGAACCGGGATCGGCCGCCGATCGCGGCTCCGGCAATGCGATTTCCAGCGCAGCGCACTGCGGTACGATCCATCGTCGTAGCGTTCGAGCACCGGCAGGAGCATGCCGGGCCCCGCCGCCCCTTCCCGTACTGCGCGTCCTCGGCCGCATCTCGCGCCGCAGCCTGTTCCAACAGCGCGCGCACCTCCCGCTCCAGCCGCTGCTCTGTCTCGCCCATCCGCTCGTAGCTCATCGCCTTGTGCTTCGATGCATTCGCCAGGACCTTCGTCCCGTCGAGCGCCACGTGGCGCAGGGGCACCAGCCCCGCCCGCTGGCACGGCTGCAGCATCTGCAGAAACAACGCGGCCAGCGCCGGCAGATGCCGCTGCCGAAAGGCCGCAATCGTGTCGTGGTCGGGATGCTGATCGCCCGCCAGCACCCGCAGCGCCACGTCCTCGAACGTCCCCCGCTCGATCCGCCGCGAGGAGGGCATCCCGACGCAGTAGGCGTACACCAGCAGCTTGACCAACATCGCCGGGTGGTAGGCCACCGCGCCCCGCGGGTCCGCCTCCGCATGGACCCGGTAAATTGCCGACAGGTCGAGCGCATCGACCACGTCGCTCACGTAGAGCGCGAGGTGCCCCTCGGGGAGCCAGTCCCGCAGGTCCGGCGGCAAGAGCAGGTGCTGATCGAGAGAGTATGGGCGGAAGGTCTTGGCCATAGGCCCCCAGTGCCGCTTCGGCCGATTCCGTCCAGCCCCCAGTCTCACCTCATGCGCCGGTTTCTCTCCGACAGACTCCTAGCGACAGGACGCCATTGGCCCAGAAGACACCATGCTTCAAGTACTTGTAGGTGCATGGTGCGATTTCTGCCATCCGTTTGAAACTGAGGAACTGGATGAACAGAACGCCAATGCCTAATCCCAAGACGATGATCAGAAGATTGCTTGTGAGCGCGAAAGCGCCAATGACACCGCCAAAAAGAGAAGGATGTCCCTAACAACAAAAGATACCGCAGTGATGCAAAATCCAAGGAAGACAGCATCCCAGGCTTACCTGTTTGGGCAATTTCGCTCGAAACCCTTTCCCAATCGGACTGAACGAAAGCCGTCAGCAACTCCACCATCAGGAACGCAGCGATCCCCACAAGAGCTGCAGAAAGGAACACCTCCCCCTGTGCATTCGGGGGCACGCCGACCACGAGCACGCCGAAGCCGAGCCAGCCCAGAAGCGCGGAGCTCACGACGCGACCGCGGTCATGCAGGTCGTCGGGCACGCATCGGTGCGAATCTCACACGGCGGCCGGCGGGTGTGAAGGGGAAGGCCCGCGCAGCCGGATGGTGACGGTCGTGCCCCGCCCCACCGTGCTCTCGAGCGCGATGCTCGCGCCCCAGCCATCCACCAGCCGCTTCACGATGGCGAGGCCGAGCCCGCTTCCGCTCGACGTCGTGCTGAACCGCGGCTCGAAGACACGCGGCAGGACGTCGGGCGGGATCCCGCGCCCGTCGTCGGCGATGACGATCTCCGCCGCCGCCCACGCCGTCGCGGCGCTCCCGCCGCGCGGCCGCACGGCCACCTGCACGGTGCGGGCGCCAGCGTCCCGCGCGTTCTCGAAGAGGTTGACGAGCACCTCGACCAGCTCGCCGCGCCGCACCAGGGCGAGCGGCGCGCCTTCCGCGGCGAGCTGCCAGTGGAGCGGACTCTCGCCCAGACGATACAGGTCGAGGACCTCCCCCACGGTCGCGGTCAGGTCCGCGGCCTCGAGTGCGGGACCTTCGGTGACCGGGAGCGCGAAGCGGCTGAAGGTGCGCGCGATCCCGTCGAGCCGGTCGATCTCGGCGAGCAGCCGCTGTCCCGAAGCGTCCAGCGCGGATCCCAGCTCCGCGGGGCGTTCGCGGTGCACGCGCACCAGGTGCTGGATCCCGAGCCGGATCGGTGTGAGCGGGTTCTTGATCTCGTGCGCGACCTGCCGCGCCATCTCGCCCCACGCCAGGACGCGCTCGGCGCGCTGGCCGCGCTCCACGTCGGCGGCCGCCTGCTGGAGCGCGGCGTAGACGGGCTCCAGCTCGCCGGGAAGCCTCTCGAGGCGCGAGCCCAGGCCCTCACCAGCCCCCACCGCCAGCGCCGCCTCACGGAGGTCCTGGATCGGCCGGGCCAGGGCGCGGGCGGCAAAACCCGACAACGCCACCGCCGCCAGGATGCCGAGCGCCGTCGCCACGAGCGTCGCGATGCCGAGGTCCTGCTCGCGGCGGCGGAGCGAGGGATCGCTCAGCAGCTCGACCGCGCCGAGCAGCACGGCGTCCGGCGCGGCCCCGGGCCGCACGAGCCGATAGCCGGCGAGCACATCGCCGGGGGATGCGTCCTGCCGCAGCGTGAGTTCCAGTTCATCCCCGAAGGCGATGCTCCGGAACGCCGCGGCGGGCACCAGCATGTCGATCAGGCCCAGGTCGGCGAGCACCGGTGTCGACGCGGCCGCGAGCCGGCCGCCCTGGCTCAGCGCGAGGTCCGCGTCCACGCGCAGCGCCGCCGAAAAGAGCGCCGTGCCGGCGTCCCGTGTGTCGGACAGCAGCACCCCGCCGGCGTCCCGCAGCGTCTGGCGCAGCAGCAGCTCGCGCGAGCGGCGGAACTCGTCACCGAGGCGATCGTAGCCCCAGGCCGCGATCGCGACGGTCGGGATAACGAAGAAGAGCGCGAGACTGGCCGTGAGCCGTACGCGCAGCGACCGGTAGGTCCGCGGCCACTTCCGGCGCAGCGCCGCCGCGAGCCGCCCACCGACCAGCTCGATGCCGAGCCACAGGAGCGCCAGCACCGCGATGTCGAAGAGCAGGACCAGGAAACCGCGCTGCAGCAGGGCCGATGGGCCGCGCAGGTCCACCTGTGCGTGCACGTGCCGGCTGCCGCCGGGCAGCGCGAGCACCCGCTCCCCGAGGAGCATCCAGCCGGCGCGCCGCCACGACACGACCGCACTCGGCGGACGGAGCTCGGCCTCCGGCGGCGACATCGCGAGCCGGTAGGGAGCCTCCGCGCCGCCGCCGCCGGCGAGGAACCGCCCCACCCGGGTCGGCGGCACGAGGCGCGTGCGGGGTCCCACCCCGATGGTGAGCACCCGCCCGTCGGCGAGCGGCACCGCCGCGGCGAGGTGCACGCCGGGCACGCGCAGGTAGGACGCGCCGACCGGCGACTGCTCCTCCGCCGCCTGCCGCGCGAGGCTCTGCACGATCGCCGCGGGCAGATCGACGTCGGCGAGATCGAGCGTCGCCAGGCGCTCCCCCTCGCCCGTCCACAGCGCCATCGTGATCGGGTACCCCTGTCCGTCGAGCGCGCTGCGCCGGTACAGCACGTACAGGTCCCCGGGAGTCGCTGGCAGGGATGCCGCGGCGAACTGGCGGGCTGCGCGCTCGGTGAGGGCGATCGCGACAGGGTCCGCTGCCGCGCCCAGCGATTCGGCGTCGCGCGTCGCGAGCGCGAGTTGCGCGTCGGTCGTGGCGCGCCACGTGAGGAGCGCCGCCGCGGTGCCCGACACCACCGCCACGGTCGAGAGCGTGCCGCGGAGCGGCATCGGCTTGATCGCGATGAACAGAGCGGGCAGCCAGAGGTACGGGTACCAGTCCGGCCACGCGCCGCCGGGCTGCCACAGCCAGAGCCCCGCGGCGGCCAACGCGAGCGCCATCGCGCCCGCCGCCCACGGCCACGCCCCGCCGTGGCGCGGGGGTGCCGTGCCGCGCACCAGTGCCGCACCGAGCAACACCACCGCCGAGGCGGTGAGCACCAGCGCGACCTGCCAGGTCATCCACAACGTGGTCGAGGCGCCGCCGGCGGGGGGCGTGATGCCGACCGCGAGATCCTGCAGCAGGTACGGCGCCACCGCCACCAGCACCACCGCCGCACCGTTCGTCCACCACCGCGGCCGCACGCCGCGCCGCCACAGGCCGAGCGCGAGATACGCCACGACGAGGCCCGTGAGCGCGACCGCTCCAGCCGACGCCGAGAAGGGGCCGAGCAGGTCACGGTAGTAGGTGGTCGGGGAGAACACGCTGTCCGCACCGAAGGCCGCCGCGAGGGGGGCGCGCGCCACCACGATCGCCGCCACCACCGCGTTCAGGCCGACGAGCGGCAGGCCGAGGCCGAAACGCACCGCCCCCACCGCTCCGAGGACGAGGGCGAGCGCGGCGAGCAGGGCCGCCGCGCGCAGGGCCGCCGCGAGCACTTCGTCCCGCGCCGCACCCTGCTCGGGCGGGATCGGCTGCACGGCGAACAGCGTGTCGCCGTCCGGCCCCACGAAGTCGATCACCGCGGAGTCGGGCGGCAGCGCTCCCGGAGGGAGGAATCGCAGGCTCACGCCGGTCTCGTCCAGGAAGTGCTCCGTGACCGCTTCGCCGGCGAGCGGCACTCCGAGCGACCGCGCGAGCAGCACGGTGCCCGCGGCGGCGCCATCGCTCACCTGGCGGCGCGCCACGAGCCACAGGTAGAATGGAGTGGTGACGACCGAGAGCGCCGGACCGTCGGGGCCAAGGGCGACCCGCTGGATCCCCGCCCACGCCGCGGGACGCCCCTGCCCGTCGAACAGCACGACGCCGTGGGCCGGCCCGCCGCGCGCAGCGAGGCGCCGCAGCCGGTCGAACGCCTGGCCCGCCGGAAGCGCGCGTGCCGCGACGGCGCCGTCGGTGAGTTCGCGAGCCAGCGCCACCGCCGCCGACATCTCGGACTCGAGCCGCCGCGCCGCCCGCGCCCGCATGTCGACGCGCACGGCCGGCCAGTCCGACGCGATGCGCGAGAGGCGCCTCGTCGTGAGAGCGAGCAGCCCGGCGAGTACCAGCACGGCGGCGGCGCCCGCGAGCGCGGCGGCGCGCGTCACGAGCGGCCCCTCCGTCCGCAGCGCGGCCCACGCGGCAGTGAGCCCGAGGAGCAGCACGCCGCACGCCAGCACCCACCCCGGTGCGCGCATCCACTCCGCGACGAGCGCGACCGAGGCGCCGAGCGCGGCGAGCCAGACCACCGGTCCGCGCCTCACGCGAAGGCCTTCGCCATGACCGCCGGCAACCGTCCGTTCCGCATCAAGTTCCTCGTCCCCGGCGACCTCCGGCGCGCGCTGGACGCCGACCCGCGGCTCATCGTCCCCGTCGGCACCTGCGAGCACCACGGCCCGCACCTGCCGCTGGGCTGCGACACTCTCCTCGTGGAACGGCTCGCGGACGACCTGTCGGCGGAGTTCGGCATCCTCGTCGCCCCCACTATCGAATACGGCGTGAACGTCGCCACCGACGAGCCCCTCCCCGGCAACGCGAGCGTGCGGCGCAAGACGCTCCGCCGGTGGGTCAACGACCTGCTCCTCGACTGGGAGCGCGAGGGCGTGCGGGAGTTCCTCGTCCTCACCGCCCACGGCCACGCTCCGCACCAGGAGGCGCTCGGCACCGTCGTGACCGAGCACGCCCGCGTGCGGGTGATCGACGTCCTCGCCATCGAGTTCGGCGAGCTCGTCGAGCACCCGGAGGGGCCGATCCACGGCGGCGAGGTGGACACCTCGCTGGCCCTGTTCGTCGCGCCCCACCTCGTCCGGATGGACGAGGCCCGCGACTTCATCTTGCCTGATTCCACCGTGAAGCGCTACCGCCGCGGCTCCACGATGCGGCTCCCCTCCATCTCGCCGGGCAGCGTCGGCGAGCCCACCCGCGCCTCCGCCGAGAAGGGCCGCCGCATCTTCGAGTTCATCAAGGAGCGCATCCGCACCCGCGTGCTCGGCGTGAGCGCGACGCCCCCTCCAGGGTGAAACGCTGAACGCGCCGCTCCGGGCCGCCGCAGTCCTCGCCGTCCTCGCACTCGGCGGCGCGCCGCGCGCCACCGCGCAGGAGTTCCTCGACCGCGGCACCTTCGTCATCGAGCGCGCGGGCAACGAGGTCGGCCGCGAGGAGTTCGCCATCCGGCGCACCGCGGGCCGCGGCGGCGGCGGCGGTATCCTCGCCGTCGCCACGGTGCACTACCGCGACCGCGAGCTGCGCCCCGCCCTCGAGCTCACCGGCGACCTCCAGCCGCTCAGCTACCAGCTCGACGTCTCCGTCGGCGGCCGCGTCGTCGAACGCTACTCGGCGCAGTTCGCCCGCGGCCGGGTGGCCGCCCGGCTCGCGAGCCAGCAGCGCGACGTCCTCCGCGAGTTCCCCGCCGGCGCCGGCGTCGCGGTCCTCGACGACGACGCCCTCTACCAGTTCTACTTCGTGCCCCGGGCGGTGGCCGGTGAGGTGCGCGCCGTGCGCCTGCTCGTCCCGCGTGCGCCGGCCCTGGCTTCCGCGGAGGTGCGGCTCCTCGGCCAAGACACCGTGACCGTCGCCGGTCGCCCCGTCTTGGCGGACCACTTCGCGCTCCGCCTCGAGGAGGACGACGTCCGGGAGTTCTGGTTCACGCCGTCCGGCGACCTGCTACGGATCGCCATCCCCGCCCAGGACATGGTCGCCACCCGCACCGCGCTGCCGCCGCGCTGATCCCGGTCACCGGGCCGGGCAGCCCCCCTTGGCGGGCGCTGCGCTCCCCCGGTCAGCGAATCCCGCCCACTCTGCGTATCTTACTAGGTTGACTGCGGTCATCTTCGCGGCGAGTCCGTTCTGAAGTCGCTTGGCCCGAAGAGGTTGAAACTCCGCACGACCGGGTCGCGTAAGGGCACGTAATACTTGAGAGGATGCGGATACAGATGAAGGCGCGTTTGATTCTCGGGTGGCTGCTGGTGTTCTCGCTCGTGGCGGCCATCGGATACGCTCAGGCACCAGCTACGCGGCGGCTGTCGCTCGCTGAGGCGCTTACGCTCGCGCGGGCGAACAACCCCGCCTATCGCTCCACGCTCAACAACCGTTGGGCGGCGCGCTCCGAGGCGACGAGCAGCGGCTTGCGGTTGATCACGCCGTCCGCTGCGCTCACCGGCACCCACCAGCGGGAGCAGGGATCCGAGCAGTACTACACGTTCCTCCAAGCGAACGTCACGACCCCGGGCAACAGCGCCCTTGGGTGGGGGGTCGAGTTCAACTACTCCCTCTCGGGCCGGACCATCGCGGATCGTGGCCTGGCTCGCGCCGAGCTGCTCGCGACCGACGCCGATATCTCGGGCTCGCTCACCATGCTCGAGACCCTCGTGCGGCAGCAGTACCTGAACGTGCTCCAGGCGCAGGCCCAGGTCGCGCTGGCGCAGCACGTGCTGGGCCGCGCGAACGAGACGCTGAACCTGGCCCGTGCCCGGAACAGCGTCGGCCAGGGAACGCTCATCGACGTGCGTCGCGCCGAGGTGGAGAAGGGGCAGGCGGAGGTCGGGTTGCTCCGCGCCAACCAGATGGTGGAGAACCACGTGCTGGTGCTCTTCCAGCGGCTGGGCGTCCCGGCCCCCTCGCCGGCGGGCATCGTCCTCACGGACTCGTTCCCGGTCCAGGCGCCGGCGTTCGCCGCCGAATCCCTGGTGGAGCTGGCGCTGCGCGAGAACCCGGGGCTGGTGGCGCTGCGGGCCCGCGAGAACTCCGCCGCGTGGGGCGTGCGCTCGGCGTACTCCCAGTACGCGCCGAGCCTGAACGCGAACCTCGGCTACGGGCGGTACCGCTACAGCACCGCGAACCCTGTCATCGATACGGTGACCCATCTACTCACCTGGGCCGACACGACCGTGACGAGCGTCCGGCCGTGGAGCCTGAACATCGGGGTACAGCTGCCGATCTTCGACCAGTTCCAGCGGAGAGTGACCACGGCACGCGCGCGGGCCGCACAGGACGATGCCCGCCTCGGCATCCGCAGCCAGGAACTGGCGGTGCGGGCGGAGGTCACCGCCGCGTACCTCGCGCTGGTCGCCGCCTACCAGACCATCGGGATCCAGCGGAACAACAAGGCCGCTTCGGCCGAGGCGCTGAGCCTCGCGACCGAGCGCTACCGCGTGGGCAACGGGACGTTCATCGAGCTGCTGGACGCCCGCGTGACCACGGAGCGGGCCGACGCCGACTACGTCGGCGCCATCTACGACTACCACAAGGCCTACGCCGCCCTCGAGAACGCGGTCGGCCGGCCGTTGCGCTAGCAACCAGGATACGCCGCCATGACAGCCAAACGGAAGTTCCTCCTCATCGGTGCGGGCGTGGTGGTGGTCGGCGGCTTCACGGCGCTCAGCGTCGCGAAGCGCCGCCAGCCCTCCGTCGAGGTGCGCCTCGAGAAGGTCCAGAAGCGCGACCTCGTCTCCATCGTCACCGCGAGCGGCAGGGTCCAGCCGAAGCGGAAGGTGGATGTCTCCTCCGACATCACCGGCCGCATCGTGGGCTTGCCGGTGCGCGAGGGCGACATGGTCCAGCGCGGCCAGGTCTTGGTCCGCATCGACCCGACGCAGTACGAGGCCAACGTCGAGAGCCGGCAGGCCTTCCTGGCATCGTCCCAGGCCCAGGCGTCCCAGGCGCGCGCCACCAGGGACCAGGCGGAGCGGGCCTTCGTCCGCGCCCGCGACATCCGGGCGCAGAACCCGCAGCTCGTCTCCCAGGAAGCGCTCGAGCAGGCGGAGACCCAGCAGCGGATCTCAGTGGCGAACCTCGAAGGAGCGCAGCACCAGGTCGAGCAGTCGGCGGCCGCGCTGCGCGAGGCGCAGGACGCCCTCCGCAAGACGACGATCGTGGCGCCGATGTCGGGGAAGCTGACGCGGCTCGCCGTCGAGGAGGGTGAAGTGGCGGTCCCGGGGACGTTCTCCCGGGAGACCGGCCTGCTGATGACGATCTCCGATCTGTCGGTGATCGAGGTGACGGTGCAGGTGGACGAGACCGACGTGATCCGCCTCCAGCTGGGCGACTCGGCCGAGGTCTCGATCGACGCCTACCCGGACACCACCTTCACCGGACGCGTCACCGAGGTCGCGAACTCCTCCGTGCGGGGCGCCGCCGCGGCCGCCGCGGCCGGCGGGCAGGAGCAGGCGGTGGACTACGAAGTGGTCATCACGCTCGACCGGCCGCCGCGCGACGTGCGCCCCGACCTCTCGGCGACGGCCCGCATCATCACTGACACGCGCACCGGCGTGCTCACCGTGCCGATTATCGCGCTCACGGTCCGCGAGCCCGAGGCCGACAGCGCGGCGCGGCGCGATACCAGCGCAGCGCGCCGCGATACCAGCCGCGCCGCCCTCCGCGCCCAGCAGCCGGCCGCGCCGGCCGCAGGCGCCGCCCGCGACACCACGGCGCGCAGACGCGCCAAGGAGGTCGAGGGGGTGTTCGTCGTCGACACCGTCGCCAGGACGGTGCGCTTCCGGCCGGTGAAGGTCGGCATCACGGGCGACGAGTTCTTCGAGGTGGTGAGTGGAGTGCGCGAAGGCGAGACGATCGTCTCGGGGAGCTACCAGGCGATCCGCGACCTCAAGACGGGGGGACGGGTCCGCCAGGCCCGGGCGACCGGACCCGACACGACGGCGGCGCGCCGGACCGGCACGTGAACCAGAACCACGTCCTGATCCGCACCGAAGCCCTCACGCGCGACTACGAGATGGGCGTGGAGGTGGTGCGCGCCCTCCGCGGGGTGGACCTCGAGATCCAGCGCAGCGAGTACGTCGCCATCATGGGCCCGTCCGGTTCCGGCAAGTCCACGCTGATGAACCTCATCGGCTGCCTCGACACGCCGTCCGGCGGGCGGTACTGGCTCAACGGCATCGAGGTCTCGCAGATGTCGGACGACGAGCTGGCGCGCATCCGCAACAGGGAGATCGGCTTCGTCTTCCAGACGTTCAACCTGCTCCCCCGGGCGACGTCGCTGCACAATGTCGAGCTCCCGCTCATCTACGGCGGGGTCAACGCCAAGGACCGGCGTGACCGCGCCGCGGCCGCACTCGAGTCCTGCGGCCTCGGTGACCGCATGGGCCACAAGCCCTCGGAACTCTCGGGCGGGCAGCGCCAGAGGGTGGCCATCGCCCGGGCGCTCGTGACCGAGCCGAGCATCATCCTGGCCGACGAGCCGACGGGGAACCTCGACTCGCAGACCAGCGAGGAGATCATGAAGGTCTTCGCCGACATCAACGAGCGGCGGGGCCAGACCATCGTGATGGTCACCCACGAGCACGACATCGCCGCGCACGCCAGGCGCGTCGTTATGCTGCACGACGGGAAGATCTCCTCCGACCGGCAGCAGACCGCGTAGACGCCGATGCCCTTCTTCGAAGCCGTCCGCCTCGCCTTCGGGATGATCCGCGCGCAGAAGCTGAAGAGCTTCTTCTCGCTGATCGGCGCGTTCATCGGGGTCACGTTCCTCATCGGGGTCGTGACAATCGTGAACGGGATGGACCGCTACATGAAGGAGGACTTCGCCGGCAAGCTGTTCGGCGTCAACACCTTCACCCTGCGCTACCGGCCGTTCGTCCACGTCGGCGAGGAACCCTCCCGCGAGGAGCGGCGCGCCCTCCAGCGCCGTCCGCGGCTCAAGATCGCGGACTACGAGGCCCTCCAGGCGCAACTCGACCCCCGCTTCCTCGTCGGCGTCGAGAGCATGAACCAGGTGGAGGCGGTGGTCGGGACCAAGCGATCGCGGAGCATCGAGGTCCGCGGCGTGTCGGAGAGCTACTTCCGCATCAAGAAGATCGACATCGCCGAGGGGCGCGTCTTCTCGCAGCCCGAGGTGGAACACGGCGCGAACGTCGTGGTCATCGGGAGCGAGGTGGCGGAGAAGTTCTTCGAGGGACTGAACCCGGTCGGCCGCACCATCCGGGTGGCGGACTTCCCCTACCGCATCATCGGGGTCGCCGCGTCCCAGGGGAAGATCTTCGGGTTCTCGCTCGACAAGTTCGTCATCGCCCCCTACACATCGCAGATCAAGCGGGTGGTGAACCCGCACCTCGTGGTGGACGGCATCATCGTGCGCGCCCCCGACATCCCGGGGATGCACGAGGCCCAGACGCAGGTCGAGGCGATCATGCGGATGCGCCGGCACCTGCGCCCGGGGCAGCCGAACAACTTCCACTTCGAGACCGCGGACGACGTCCTGAGCTTCTGGGCGAGCATCTCGCGCATCCTCTACACCGCCCTTCCCGCGCTGGTCGGGATCTCGCTGGTCGTGGGCGGCATCGTGATCATGAACATCATGCTGATGGCCGTCTCGGAGCGAACCCGGGAGATCGGCATCCGGAAGGCGCTGGGCGCGCGCCGCCGCGACATCCTGCGGCAGTTCCTCGTCGAGGCCACCGCCCTCTCGACGCTCGGGGCCGCCCTCGGGATCCTGTTCGGCATCGGACTGGCGTACGTGGTGGACGCCACTACCCCGCTGCCGGCGAGCGTGTCGGCCGGGTCCATTCTGGTCGCGGTGTTCCTGGGCGTGGGCGTCGGGGTCGTCTCGGGCGTGTACCCCGCCACGCGAGCCGCCCGCCTGGATCCCGTGGCCGCCCTGAGGTTCGAATGACCGTCTCCGGCGTCGGCCGCGGGCTGACCGCGTTCCGCGAGGGCATCGGGATCGCCCTCGACTCCCTGCGCGCCAACAAGACGCGAGCGGCGCTGACCATCCTCGGCGTCACCATCGGCGTCGCCGTCGTCGTCACGATGGCCGCCACGGTGGACGGCATCAATAGCAGCGTCGAGGACAGCATCCGCCAGAGCGGCCCCACGACCTTCTATGTGTTCCGCTTCTTCCAGGGCGGCGTGATGGTGGACGACGGCTCGGAGGAGTCGCAGCCGTGGCGGAAGAACCCGCCGCTCACCACCGAGGAGGCCGCCGCGCTGCGGGACCTGCCCTCCATCTTCGCCGTCACCGTGCGCGAGGGAACCAACTCGGCGCTCGATGCCGGCGACGTCCACGTCAGCAGCGTGGAGGTCATCGGATTCAGCGCGACGTACATCCAGGCGATGGGGGGCGACATCAATCCCGGCCGCTCGTGGACCGCGCTCGAGGGCGCCGCCGGCGAACGGGTCGTGGTGCTGAACCAGAAGCTCGCCGGACGCATCTTCGGCGCGCGCAATCCCATCGGCCTCAAGGTGCGGATGTCGGGCCAGCAGTTCACGGTCATCGGCGTGTACGTGCCGCCGACCAACCTGTTCGGCGGCGGCAACGAGTCCCTGGCGCTCCTGCCGCACGAGACACTCCGGCGGAACCTCCAGTACTGGCACGGCTGGATGGCCTTCATGGTGCGTCCCGTCGAGTCGGCCACTCTCCAGGGGGCGATGGACGACGTCACCGCGGCGCTGCGGCGCCTCCGCGGCCTGCGGCCGGGCCAGGAGAGCACGTTCAGCATCGTGACGCAGGACGCGATGCTGAGCCTCTGGGGCCAGCTGACGGCCGTGTTCTTCGCCGTGATGATCGGCCTCTCGAGCGTCGGCCTGATGGTGGGCGGCGTCGGCGTCATCGCCATCATGATGATCAGCGTCACGGAACGCACCCGCGAGATCGGCGTCCGCAAGGCGCTCGGGGCGACGCGGCGCGAGATCCTCTGGCAGTTCCTGGTCGAGGCGGCCACGCTCACCTTCATCGGCGGTGCCATAGGACTCGCCATCGGCGGCGGGGGCGCCTGGCTCCTGCAGCACTTCACGCCCGTCCCCGCCCGCGTGCCAATGTGGTCCGTCGTGGTGGCGCTCCTGGCGTCGGTCCTCACCGGCATCGTGTTCGGACTCGTTCCGGCGAACAAGGCGTCGCGGATGGATCCGGTGGAGGCGTTGCGGTACGAGTGACGGACCCCTGGGACAGCGGGGGCATTCGAATGAAAGGTGAGGGGGTAAGAGGTAAGAGGTGAGGGGGTACGCGGGACAGGGCCCGGGGAGCAGGCGAGCTTCTTGGGCCCCTCAGCTACCAGCTTCACGGAACCGGCTGCATACTTCCCCCTTGTCCCTGTCTGGTTCCTGAACCCTGAACCCTGAACCCTGACACTGCACCAACCAGCTTCTCTGAAGAAAGGACACGCGCTTGGCTAGAACGCGCACCTCCGGCGTCGATCTCCTCGCCATCGCCGCCCATCCCGACGACGCAGAACTCACGTGCGGCGGCACGCTCGCGAAGGCGGTGCGGCAGGGCTATCGCGTCGCGATCCTCGACCTGGTGGCGGGAGAGAGCGGCACGAGTGGGTCGGCGGAGGTTCGGCTCAAGGAGGCGGAGCGGGCGGCGGCCGCGCTTGGCGTGCACGCCCGCGGCAACGCCGGGCTCCGGGACGCACACCTCCACAACACCGACGAGACGCGCCGTATCGTGGTGGAGTGGATCCGCCACTACCGGCCGCGCACCGTCATCCTCCCCTTCCCCGTCGGGCGGCACCCGGACCATCGCGTCGCGTCGGAGCTGGCACGGGACGCCTGCTACCTCGCGGGCCTGGCGCGCTACGACGCCAACGGCCGCGCGCACCGGCCGCACAAACTCCTGTACGCGCTGGCCTATCGCGAAGACCCGGTGAAGCCGACGTTCGTCGTGGACATCAGCAGCACCTTCGCTGCGAAGATGAAGGCGATCCACTGCTTCAAGTCCCAGTTCGACGGGGCGAAGCAGGCGGGGGAGATCTTTCCGACGGGGCAACATCTTTACGAATTGGTCGAGATGCAGGCGGAGCGTTATGGGTCGTTGATCCGGACCAGGTATGGAGAACCGTACTTCACGCAGGAAACGATGGACGTGGACGATGTGGTCGGGCTTGGAGTGCAGTCCATGTAGGAAGGTGAGAGGGTGAGAGGTGAGAAGTGAGAGGGGACGCGAGACATCAGTGCCTCCCCCTCTGTGCGGCGAAGCGGAGTAGGCCGTTGATCAGGGCCCTCACGCGGCGGGTGCGGGCCACGCGAAGCAGCCGGGCACCGTCTGCGCTCAGACCCCGGCCATAGCCTTCCGCGAGGTTGGCGGGGATCGATTCCGCGGCTCGCACCATCTGGGAGGCCGCCGAACCTCCAGCCAGGCCTCGGATCCGCCTCGCCGCTCCGAGCACGTCGGCTGCCAGCCGCGCCGCCTCCTGCCAAGCGAGCAAGTCCGTGAAGTCAGTGCCCATCCCGGCCCCAAGGTACGTGAGCCAGCCCCCGCGCCGATGCCGCGGCAACGCACCGTGGACCGGAATCACGCACCGTGTCCCCTCTCACCCCTGACTTCTCACCTCTCACCCTCTCACGTTAGCATTCAGATACCTTGCCAAATCCGATCTACCTCGACCACGCCGCCACAACCCCCGTCCGGCCGGAGGTGCGGGCGGCCATGCTCCCCTTCCTCGGGGATGAGGTCTTCGGCAACCCATCCTCCGCGCACGGATTCGGCCGCACCTCCCGCTCCGCCCTCGACGCCGCGCGCGAACGCGTGGCCTCGGCCGTCGGAGCCAAGGCGCGCGAGGTGCTATTCACCTCCGGCGGAACGGAGGCCGACAACCTCGCGGTCCTCGGCCTTGCCGCCACCGCAGGCGCCGGTGGCCATAGCTGGGACCGCGTGCACCTCGTCTCCTCCCCGACCGAGCACAAGGCGGTGCTCGGTGCACTCCACGAGGCCGAGCGACGCGGCGCCCGCGTGACGTTTCTCCCGGTCAGCGGTGACGGCGTGGTAGACCTCGCCGCGCTCGACGACGCGCTGGCGGGCAAGCTGTCGGGTGGGCGGCCCACGCTCGTGTCGGTGATGTGGGTGAACAACGAGGTGGGCACCATCCAGCCGATCGCCGCCGTCGCCGACCGATGCCGGGCCGCTCACGTGCCGCTGCACGTCGACGGAGTCCAGGCGCTGGGCAAGGCCCCCGTGGACCTTCGTGCCGTTCCGTGCGACGTCCTCGCCCTCTCGGCCCACAAGCTCGGTGGACCGAAGGGCGTGGGCGCGCTCGTGGTGCGCGGCGAGCTGGGACTGCACCCGCAGATCCACGGCGGAAGCCAGCAGCGCGGCGTGCGTCCCGGCACCGAGAACGTGGCCGGCATCGTGGGCTTCGGCGCGGCCGCCGAACTCGCCGCCTCCGAGCAGCCGGCAGCGGCGGCGATGCTGGCGGCTCTGCGGGACGCCTTCGCGCAGGCGCTCGTCGCCGCCGTCCCCGACGCCGTGATCCACGGCCAAGGCGCCGAACGGAGTCCGGCGATCCTGAGCATCAGTGCGCCGGGCACCGACTCCGAAGCGATGCTGATGCACCTCGACCTGGCCGGCGTGGCAGCCGCCTCCGGCTCCGCCTGCACCACCGGTTCGGTGCAGCCGTCGCACGTCCTCGAGGCGATGGGGGTCCGGCGCGAGCTGGCCGTCGCCGCGGTGCGGTTCTCGTTCGGCGCACTGTCGAGGCCGGAACAGGTGTCGCTCGTCGCCGAGACGTACGCGAAGGTCGTCGCGAGGGTGCGCGGCCTGCGGGACGCACTGGGGAGGAAGTAGGCACTGTTCGGCGGCGGCACTGGGACGAGCAGGCGAATCGCGGCGAGGCAGGCGTACGAGTATAGGAAACGGGGGCGCCGACATCGGCACCCCCGTCTTTTCAGCGTGGCTAGACGCTGATGTCCCCGCAAGACACAGCCGAGCTTAGGTGAACTCGCTCGCCGAGTCAAGACCTGGCGCGGTGGGCTGGCGCGGTGGGCCTGGCGCGGTGGGCCTGGCGCGGTGGGCCTGGCGCGGTGGGTACCGGCGGTGGGATTCGGACCCACACGGGCGTAAGCCCAATGTCTTGCGAGGACATCGCGTCTACCAATTCCGCCACGCCGGCACCCCGAATCGGGCAGGCTTCCGGTAGAGGCCTTTCGGCCACGAGACGCACCCTCGCAAGGTTCCCGAACCGCGCGGCGAAGTTGTTGTCGAGGCAGCACGGCGGCGTAACCGTTCCGTTGCGCCTCATAGGCGCCGTTCGGCGGCAGCGTGGCTGGACGCTGATGTCTTCACAAGGTGTGGCCGAGCATACGATGCCAGGCCCACCGAGTGCCATTGGTGGCGCTGTTCGCGCACCACCAACCCCGGGGGCAGTAGATTGGTGTCCGTGCCCAACCGTGTGCTGGTCGCGATGTCCGGTGGCGTGGATTCGTCCGTCGCCGCAGCCCTCCTGGTCGAGCAGGGCCACGAGGTCATCGGCGCCACGATGAAGCTCTTCTGCTACGGCGACGCTCCCATCCCCGACCGGCCCTGCTGCTCACTCGATTCCATCAACGATGCGCGAACCGTCGCCGGCCACCTGGGCATCCCGCACTACACACTCGACCTCGAGGACCACTTCCGCAACGACGTCATCGCGGACTTCGTGAGCGAGTACTCCCGCGGCCGCACGCCCATCCCCTGTGTGCGCTGCAACTCGTTCACCAAGTTCAGCGACCTCCTCGCCCACGCCGACGCGCTCGGCTGCGACGCCATCGCCACGGGGCACTACGCGCGTGCCGAGGGCGGGAGGCTCTTCCGCGGCCGCGATCGGGCGAAGGACCAGTCGTACTTCCTCTGGGGAATCCGCCGCGAGGTCGTCTCGCGGATGCTCACGCCGGTCGGCACGCTCACCAAACAGGAGACGCGCGAGGTAGCCCGCCGACTCGGCCTCGCGACCGCCGAGAAGGTCGAAAGCCAGGAGATCTGCTTCGTGCCCGACGGCGACTACGTCGCGGTGCTCGAGCGGCACCTGCCCGCCGGCACGCCCGCGCTCTCTCCGGGGCCGATCGTGACGTCCGCGGGAGAGGTGATCGGTGAGCACGCCGGGTTCGCCCGCTACACCGTCGGCCAGCGACGCGGACTGCCGGGCGGCGCGGCCAGGCCGCTCTACGTGGTCGGCATCCGGCCGGACACGCGTGAAGTGATCGTGGGATTCGACGAGGATCTGGCCGCCCGGACCCTCACCGTCGAGGGCGTCAACTGGCTCGACGAACCGCTGCAAATCGGGGCGCGGTGCGAGGTCCAGATCCGCTACCGCGCCGAGCCTCTAACTGCAGTCGTGGCTTGGGTTTGTGATGGTCGCATCAGCCTGGACTTGGGAGCGCCCGCCCGCGCGGTGGCACCGGGCCAAAGCGGCGTCTTCTACCGCGGCGAGCAGGTGCTGGGAGGGGGTGTGATCGCGTGACGGACTGGACAGATGCCGTTCGAGGCCCCAAGCTACTCATTCTATGGACGTGATCCTCATCCGCCACGCCAAGGCCGGCAACCGCGATCCCAACAGCTGGCCGGACGACGACGAGCGCCCACTCACCGCCGAAGGCCAAGTGGAGCACCGCGCGGTGATGCGCGCCGCCAAGAAGATGGGGGTCAAGTTCGATTTCCTCGTCACCAGCCCGCTCAAGCGGGCGCGGGAGTCGGCCGAGATCGTTGCGCAGGCGTATCGGTGGGCGGAGGAGCCGCAGATCGCCGCGGAACTCGGCCACGGCTACTCGGTCGCCGCGGTCGTGAAACTCCTCGCGAAGTTCCCGCCGGATAGCCGCGTGGCGCTGGTGGGACACGAGCCCGATTTCTCCGGTCTCACCACCGCCCTCATCGGCGAGAAGTCGGGGCTCGGCATTCAGCTCAAGAAGAGCGGGATCGTCGGCATCCGGTTCGAGGGACCCGCCGAGGCGGGCGCCGGTACCCTGCTCTTCCTGCTGAAGCCATCGCAACTCCGGAGGATCGGTGAATAGCCGCACCCCGATACGCGGCCGTGCCGCGACTCACGCGATCCGCCTCCGCCGGACCTTCCGGGCTTCGCCCGAGCGCGTCTTCCGCGCAGTGACGAACAGCGCCGAGATCCGTCGCTGGTGCGGTCAGTCCGGTGTCGTGTCACGGCAGCTTGGCGGCCGGTTCGCGATGTTCGATGAGTGGGTGACCGGCGAGGTGCTCGTGTACGATCCGCCGTCGCAGCTCGTGCACACCTGGCGGCCGGAGGAGTGGCCGGCCGACGTGCCGTCGTCGGAGGTGCGGTGGCGCTTCACCCCGTGCGCGAGCGGCACGCGAGTGGAACTCGCGCACCTGAGGCTGCCCAACGCCCGGGAACAGAAGAGCCACGGCAAGGGGTGGCTCCTGCACTACTTCGAGCCGCTCGAGCGATTCTTCGCGCGGCGCTGATCCCGCGAGCGGGTGACGAGGATCATCCCGCTCATCTGCGTGTGCCCGGGCGGGGCCGGCGCCCAAGGGGAGCGCCCCGGTGGGCATCCGGGTATCTTTCAGGAGTCAGGCCGCACAGGCCGCGGCCTGGAGATTGCGCTGGTTCCCGCGGACCCGGATTCGACGTGAGGAGTGGATGACCGAAGTCGTCGGCTACTGCGTGAAGTGCAAGGCGAAGCAGCCCATCGCCAACCCCCAGACGGTGACGATGGCCAATGGCCGGCCCGCGATGAAGGGCACGTGCTCGAAGTGCGGCACCGGCATGTTCAAGATCCTATCCACGGCGAAGAAATGACCAAGACCGCGAAGTTCCTCGAGGAAGTGAACCGCTGGGGCGCGAACAACTACAAACCCCTGAACGTCGTGCTCGAACGCGGCCTGGGTGCGTGGGTGTGGGACGTCGACGGGAAGAAGTACCTCGACTGCCTGAGCGCGTACTCCGCGGTGAACCAGGGGCACTGCAACCCCACGATCGCCGCCGCCGCGAAGGCCCAGCTCGACCGGATCACGCTGACCTCGCGCGCCTTCCACAACGACCAGATGGGCCCGTTCCTGCACCAGATCTGCGAGCTCGCGGGCTTCCCCAAGGCGCTCCCGATGAACACGGGTGCCGAGGGGGTCGAGACCGCGATGAAGTGCGTGCGGAAGTGGGGCTACAAGGTGAAGGGCATCCCCGAGGGGAAGGCCGAGATCATCGGCTTCGAGGGGAACTTCCACGGCCGGACCATCTCGGTGATTTCGTGGTCGTCGGAGGCGCAGTACAAGGACGGCTTCGGCCCACTGACCCCGGGGTTCAAGCTCGTGCCGTTCGGCGACGCCGCCGCGATCGAGAAGGCGATCACACCGAACACCTGCGCCATCATCGTCGAGCCGATCCAGGGTGAGGGCGGCGTGATCGTGCCGCCGCAGGGCTACCTGACGAAGATCCGGGAGCTGTGCACCAAGCACAACGTGCTGATGGTCGCCGACGAGGTGCAGACGGGCCTCGGCCGCACGGGCAAGCTGTTCGCCTGCAACTGGGAGAACGTGAAGCCCGACGCGATGATCCTCGGCAAGGCGCTGGCCGGCGGGATGTACCCGGTATCGGTGTTCCTCGCCACGGAAGCGGTGATGGGCGTCTTCAAGCCGGGGGACCACGGCTCGACCTTCGGTGGGAACCCGCTGGGCGCGGCCATCGGCCGTGCGGCCCTGAACGTGCTCGTCGAGGAGAAGCTCGCCGACCGCGCCAACGAACTGGGCGAGTGGTTCATGGACGAGTTGCGGAAGATCGGCTCGCCGCACATCAAGGACGTGCGCGGCAAGGGCCTGCTCATCGGCGTCGAGATGCGGAAGGAATCCGGTACGGCGCGGCCGTACTGCGAGGCGCTGGCGGAGCGCGGCATCCTGTGCAAGGAGACGCACGAGCAGGTGGTCCGGTTCGCACCGCCGCTCGTGGTCTCGAAAGAGGACCTGGAGTGGGCGCTGAAGCACATCGGCGAGGTTCTGTCGATGAGCTTCGCGAAGCAACCGGCGATGGCGGGCGCGCGCTAGGCGAGAGCCGTCAGCCGTCAGCCATCAGCTGTCAGAGGGGGCGGGCCGAGAGGTCCGCCCTCTGCTTTTCCCCGGCGTCTTGGCGTCTGCTCGACGAACTCGATGAATCGGTCCACCGGGACGCCGGCGACGGCTTCGCCGATGGCGTCGAGCGGCAGGTCGTCCAGCATGCGGAAGCGGACGCAGGACTTGCCGATGTCGAGCTTCTTTCCCGCCTTCTTGAACGCGTGCTTGAGCGCCGCGAGCCGCTTGGGGTTCTCGTACACGCTCATCACTGGTTAGGCCGGCGCGAGTTCAGTAGTCGAGGCCGCATCCCTCGTTGCCGCAGCGAATCACATAGACGACCAAGAACGCCGCCGGCAGCGCGAGCACGAGCGCGACACCACGGGCGACACTGAAGCGGTCCTGCTCGAGGCCCTGGATCTCGGTCAGCGGAATAGACAGCGTGTCGCGCAGGACGCGTCCGTGAAGACTGTCACCTCGGACGAACGGGGCCAGGAGGGTGGCGCGGGAACCGTCGACGCGTGTGACCCGCAGCGAATAGGGGAGTCTCGTGGGGCGTGCAGCGTCAAGGCCCTCGGCAAGGGGGCGCCATGTGGAACAGGCCGCCAGGGCAAGCGCGGTGACACAGCACAGCGGCCGAAGGCCGAAGATACGCACGAACCACATCGATCTTGCCTGATCTCCGACGGTGAGCGCTCGACCCAACGGACAGGGCTTAGGCTGCGGGCCGCCGCGGCCACAATCCCTGCGCCCGGCACCGACGCAACAGCGCCCACATCATAGCACGTTCCGCCGCGGACCGGCAGCAGCAAGCGTTAGGCAGCACCCTTCGCCGGAGCCCACCGCAACCCTGGCCGGCGCCCTGCGACGGCGCAGTCACGCAGGTACAGGTTGATGAGTGTCTGATAGGGGATCCCGGTCTCCTCCGCCAGCGCCTTGAAGTAGACGATGGTCGGCTGGTCGAGCCGGATCGTCACCGGGCGCTTTAGCCGTCGGGCATAGGGATTGGGCCGTGCCTGGCTGAAGTCGTAGTGCTCTCTCATAGCCGCCACCTCTCAGCGTACCGCGCACGCTCCTGGCGATCCGCCTTGCGCGCGCTAATGAGGCGGATGACCGCGTCATCCGCGCGATAGCAGTGCCTTCGCAGGGTCCCACGCAAACCGAAGCTGGCTCACACTGCCATTATATGTACGTAGTACGTACGACGCAAGGTAGCTGCGATGTGCTGCCTAACAAAGTCGGTTTCACCTGCGAGCCGGCCTCTCGGCCGCGCCGGTGCGCCGTTCCTGGATAACCTACCGGAAGTGCGCCGGCGCGGCCAGCCGGCTCGACAGGTGCGAACGGAGCCTGTGTGAAAACTCGCGGCACGGACTGTGCGAGCTTTCGTAGGCCGGCGCTCCCTGAGGCGGAGTTCTGTCCATGGCCTATATCGCTGGTGCCGACCGCACGCAAGCCGTGCTCCTGCCCGACGTGCTCGATGACTACGTGGGAGCGGACAATCCCGTGCGCTTCCTCGACGCCTTCGTGGCACAACTCGACCTGGCGGCGCTCGGGTTCCAGCGCGCCGTGCCGGCGGAGATGGGGCGACCGGGGTACGATCCCGGCGACCTGCTGCGGCTCTACCTGTACGGCTATCTGCACCGGATCCGCTCCAGCCGGCGTCTGGAACAGGAGACGCACCGGAACGTCGAGTTGATGTGGTTGTTGCGGCGGCTCACCCCCGACTTCAAGACGATCGCGGATTTCCGGCGGGAGCACCCTGGGGCGCTGAAGGGGGTGGGCCGGGAGTTCGTGCTGCTGTGCCGGCGCCTCGATCTGTTCGGCGGCGAGTTGCTGGCAATCGATGGGAGCAAGTTCCGGGCGGTGAACGCCCGGGATCGGAGCTACACGCCGGCGCGACTGGCTACGCTGCAGCGGGACATCGACCGCACGATCGCGCGGTATCTGCGGGAGCTCGAGCGCCAAGACGAGACGGAGACCGGAACCGAGGGGCCGAGCGTGGCGGCGCTGCGGGAGAAGATCGCGGTGCTCGAGCAGCGGCGGGCAGGGTACGAGGCTATCGGGCAGGCGCTGGCGGCGAGCGGGGAGAGCGCGATCTCGCTCACCGATCCGGACAGTCGGCCGATGCTGAGCGGAGGCCGCATCGAGGTCTGCTACAATGTCCAGACCGCGGTGGACGCCAAGCACAAGCTGATCGTGGCCGAAGATGTCACCAACGCCGCGGGCGACCGGGATCAGCTCAGTCCGATGGCGACGGCGGCGCAGGAGGTGCTGGGAGGCGCGACGCCGGTGGTGGTGGCCGACCAGGGCTACTATCACGGCACCCAGATCAAGGCCTGTCTGGACGCGGGTCTCACGCCGCTGGTCCCTCGGCCACGGACCTCCGCCAACGAGGCGCGGGGTCTGTTCACCAAGGACGACTTCGTCTACGATCCCGCCACGGACGGCTATCGCTGCCCGGCGGGCGAGACGCTGAGCTACCGAACCACGACGGTGGAGTTGGGGCGGCAGATCAAGAACTACCGCACCGCCGCCTGCGGGCGCTGCGCTCTCAGGTCGCGCTGCACCCGCAACGAGGACGGGCGCAAGATCACCCGCTGGGTGCACGAGCACCTACTTGAGGAGATGGCGGCTCACCTGCGGCGTGCTCCCGAGCTCTTCGCCCGGCGCAAGGAACTGGCCGAGCACCCCTACGGCACGATGAAGCGCGCGATGGACCAGGGCTACTTCCTGCTGAAGGGCCTGCGGAAGGTGCGGGGCGAGTTCAGCCTCACGGCGCTGGCCTACAACCTGAAGCGCGTCATCAACCTGGTGGGCGTCCCGCGACTCGTCGCGGCCCTCGCGTAAACGGGGTCTCGCCCTCGTTGCTCCTCGATGCGAGGCCCCCGAGGGTCTCGCTACGCGGCCTGCGCGCCCTGCCCACCAACTTCCCCGTCCCCGCGAGAGCTCGTCCCGACCCCACGCAGCTGCCGTGCGATTACCTCCCGCGCGCCGGGAGTTTTCACACGGCCTCTGCGCTGGTTAGGCTGCAACCTACCCGACCTCTTCGGGGTCGAACCGGCGACGGAGGTGGCGCACGGTCAGCACGGCCACACGCCGGGCTTCGATCCGATAGACGACGCGATAGCTCCCGACCAGTAGTTCGCGAATGTCCGGACGGGGGAGATCCGGTACCCGCCGACCGCGCTCCGGGAGTTGGGCCAGCGTCGCGACGACGGCGAACAACTTGTCGACCCAGCGACGCGCACCTGCCGGGCTGTCCTTGGCGATGTACGCGGCGGCCTCGACCGCCCGCTCGATGGCGAGGGGCGACCAGACAACGCGCATCAGCGGAGGTGGCCGAGCACCGCGCTGCGTGCCCGGCTATGCGTCACGCCCGCGCCCTTGGCGAGCTGCTTCTCGGCGGTCTGGACATCGTGCAGGAGTTCCAGCCGCTCGAGGAGCGCGTCGTACTCGCGGACATCGAGGAGCACGGCAGCGCTATGCCCGTGCTGCGTAAGCACGACCGGCCGGCGCGTCCGCTGCACGCGGCGGACGACGGCAGCGAGTTTCGCTCGGAACTCGGCCAGGGGCTGGATGTCGGTTGCGAGACGCGGTACGGCCATGACGACCTCAGGGAATGTGTACAGAATAGCGTACACATTGCGGCGCCGACACGCAAGAGGTCGGTTGCAGCCTAACGTAAAAGATTGTATCCGGAGTGCTCACGACCTGGCGCAGTCACGGTGGCGCCGGGTGAGGGTGCTGTGCAGCGGCGCGAGCGTGAGCATTCCGGATACAATCCTTTTAGGCTGCACCAGCTTCTGGCGTAGAGGATGTCGCCTGCCAGACCGATATGCGACAATCCTTGAAACTCGCCGGGACCCTGCCCCTCTCGTCCTATTGTCGCGATGAGCATCCCCCCGGAATCGTATACGCGGATACGCGAATCCCGTCGCTCGGAGCTGAATAGCTGCCCCTCGGGACCGATGTTGCGGAGTCGTGAACCGACGGGCCTGGGTAGGGGATTTCGGCTGAGGCGAAAGCTAGTCGTTTCGGCCATAAATACGATTACGTAATATGACTAGACTTTCGGAGCTTGGCGGTGCATCTTCTCTCCACCCGGAGGGACGCCATGCCCAGACAGAGCCCGTATCCGATTCTGCTGTCGCG
>Ga0315287_10001106_pt1 | contig 24440 bp, 17 predicted proteins | sample YL17G11_0_MG_FD_205037 | JGI IMG/M metagenome (GOLD analysis project Ga0315287, IMG submission 205037) | Sediment microbial communities from Yellowstone Lake, YNP, Wyoming, USA - YL17G11_0 | ecosystem: Environmental > Aquatic > Freshwater > Lake > Sediment | place: USA: Wyoming | collected... | reverse complement strand
CGAGCGCCGCGAGGGAGGGCGCCGGCGGCGGCGGGCGCAAGGCGAGGAGGAAGCGCGGCGGGGCGACGGCGGCGGGGGCTCTGGTCGAGGCTCCGGCGCCTCCCCCGCCTCCGCCGCCCCCGAGGGCCGCCAAGGAAGAGACGGGATGGCAGGACACGCCCGGGGGCGGTGGTGGCAGCAGCAGCAGCATCGCTCCCTCTGGGAAGGCCGCCGCTGGAGGGAAGAAGAAGGGCGGCGGCGGTGCGAAGGGCGGCGCCGGCGTTATCGGCGGCGGCTTTGCTGCGCTGAGTTAGAAAGAGTTTATTTCTTTATTTTGCTTTGACGCCGAATGATTCATGTTTTTTAAAAGAACAACGATTTTGAGAGAGAAGAGAGAGAGGGAGAGCAAAGAGAGTGTTGCGAGTGATAGAGAGAGAGATGGAGAGAGATGGAGCGCTGGGTGGCGGGGGGGGGGGGGCTCTAAAGAGTTTTCAAAAAAAAAACACAAAAGTAAAAAAATGATTGAGAAACGGGGGAAAAAAATTACAAGCAAAATCACAACCGTCGAAAATCATCTCAAAAGTACATCGAATCATTCGTCTCGTCTCGCAATCACGCGGCCACGGCCTTGATCGTGATCGAGCCGTCGCTGTCGGAAGAGAGAGCGTGGACCGCGCCGATCTTCGCGGCAGCCCTGTTCCTCTCCCTGGCGTTGTTCGCCCCTCCCTCCTCGCCCCGCCCCCTCCGGTGCTTGGACTTCAAGAGTCCGTACAGCAGCGTGCCCGCCACCGCGGACAGGTAGCCCAGCGCCCCGACGCCCGACACCGGGTTCTTGAAGACGGCCACCGAGACCACGGTCGCGAACACGCCCTTGGCGTTCCCGAGAACGTGCAGTGTCAGGGGGCTCGTCCTCTTGGTCACGACGAAGTTGGTGAGGTTGACAACGTACGAGAGCGCGGCGTTGGCCAACAGAAAACAGGCAAACCCTGTCGACCGGCGGCAGGCCGCCGCCGTGGCGGCGAGTCCCCCCGGCTCCAGAAGGAGCGTCGCCGGGAGCAGCATCGCGGCCGCGACGGGCGCCATCAGTCGCAGCAGGGCCATGGATCCCACGTGGTCCCTCCCGGAAGGGTCGGAGGAGGAGAGCAGCGCGCCCTGCAGCACGGCCTTGAGGCTCCGCGCCCCGGTCGCCGCGACGGCGGTGCCGAATCCCACGGCGTCGAAGCTGGGCTCGAAGCCCGTCGCGAGCACGACGCCCCCCACGACGGGCAGCAGCGTCGCGTAGACGCTCAGCGGCTCTCTGGCTCCGAGGAGCGCAAAGGCGAGGGCCGCGGTGAAGGCGGGAGTCGTCGAGCCGATCGCCTGCGCGAACGAGACCGGGATGAACCTGAGGGAGACGTTGCCGAGGACGACGGCGGCGCAAAAGGTGGCGGCGAGGACGGCGATTTTGGACTTTGCCGGGCCCGCGGGCGCAGAGGAGGAGGAGGAGGAGGAGGAGGAGGAGGAGGAGGAGGAAGAGGGAGGAGGAGGAGGAGGCGCGCTCGCCGCGGCTTCCTTCTCGCTCACCCTCTCGGCAAGGGAAAAGGAAGGAGGAGAGCCCCGCTGCTTCCTCTCGAGGCGCTCCTCCCAGGGCTCGCAGACCCTGCCCAGCACGGCACAGGCCGTCATGTGCAGCAGCGTCAGCAGCAGCGGCCTCCTGAACCCGAAGTTGGACAGCAGCGCGCGGTTCATCAGCAGGATGCCCGTGTTGGCTGCGTACCAGGCGGCCACGACCAAGAAAGTGAGGACGGCGTCTCGCGAGAGAAAGGAGGCGAAAGAGGAGGAGGGGGAAGGAGGAGCCAAGGAGGTTTTCGTCTGGCGGCTGCGGAACGAGGCCGACGCCGACAAAGACGACGGGAACGGCTTGCCGAAGAACGCCGCGACCGAGCTCACGAGCGAGGCAGAAGCAGCCAAAGGGCCGACGCGCGCAGGGGACAGGGGGGGAGGCAGGAAAGACGACGGCGACGGCTTCTCCTGAGGCGGCGGAGCAGCGGCGGGGAACGCCGAGGCCAGCAGCCCGCCCCTCGCCGGCGTTCCCCTGGTGCCAGCGTGTGCAGCATTGTTGGTGGTGCCCTGACTCGAGGCGGGGAGTCGCTGCTGCTGCTGCTGCTGCTGCTGCTGCTGTTGTCCTCCCGACACTCCTCCTCCGACTCGCAGCTGCGCGCCTCCTCCTCCTCCCGCCGACGACGACGAAGCCAGAGCAGTAGCAGAGGAGGAAAGGGAACCAGGAAGGAGAACGGAAGCTTCTTCGCCGTCGTCGCCGCGCGCGCCGTTTGAAGAAGAAGAGGCCATCGAGCGCAGTCGCGCAAAGGCGTCCCTCACCGACTGAGGGGCGAAGTCCATGGTGTTGCTTGGAAAACTTCAGAAGCCCTGAACGACTAGGCGGACTCGTCGATCTCGGCGCAGGGGTCGAACGAGCGCGGGTCCGAGGCGAGCGACGCGACGGAGGAGCAGCGCCTGACGACGGTGAGCGCGAGCGGCTGCGGGGGGAGGGTTTTCTCAGCGCCAACCCCTGCTGCTGCGGCTGAGTCCGCGGAGGAAAATACCAGCAGCTGCGGGGAGCGGGTGACGCAGGCGAGCGACGCGACGAGGGCCGCGACGGGGTCGACAGAATTCGAGTAACTGCCGCCGCTCGCTCCTCCCTTGCGCCGCCTCGAGACGCGGACGGTCGCGGTCGAGGCCTCCGAGTCGACGGAGAGCAGGACAAAGGGGAGAGCTGCTCCGCCCGAAGAGCCGTGCAGGGTCTTGGTCGCGGAGCGCAAGGTGGCTGCCGCGATCTCGGGCGTGAGCCTGAGGGACCGGTCGCCGTCGAAGGCGCTGAAACGAGTTGGAGAGAGAGGGAGAGTTGAAAGAGGGAGCGGGTGAGAGCAAGTTTTTCGAGTTTTCCCGGCTGATCGACGTTTCGAAAAAAAACACGAGTTCGTCGTTCCGTGTTTTCATGAACTCTCATCCCCTCATAACGCGTGGAAATCAGAGAAAGATTCAGATTGGACCCAACGCGCGAGAGATCGAGGCAAGGAAGAGGAGGGATCACGAGGGGAAAGGGGGGCATCGATTGAAGACGCCGGGCTTCAACGTCGTCGTCTGCGGTGACGGCATCGCTCGCTTTGTTCTCTCTCTCTCTCTTTCTGAAACACTCACAAGTGGACGACCAGGTAGACGTCCGGGAGGCTCGCGTGCGTCGTCGTTGTCGTCACCGAGGCCGCGCGCTGGCGCATGAATAGACGAGACAGAGATAAGAGGAAGAAAGAAAAAAGGAGGAGGCTTCGAAGAAAAGCAAGCAAGCAAGATGGATTCTGATTTTTTTTTGTTGCTTTTTTTGATTGATTTCATTTTTTGCTAACCCTCTCTCTCTCCGAAAACTCAGTCTCTTTCCTCCTCCTCCTCTCCTTTCTTCTCCTACCTCCTCACGCTCTGCCTCTCCGCGGCCATCTGCCACTCCTTGAAGTCGACCATGAACCTCGCCAGGAACGCCTCGATATGGAAGACGGGCTTGGACCCCTGCGCCATCCTGTGCTCGAACCGCGCGCACGACCTCGCGACCTTGGCCTTGAGCGGGTCGAGCGCCGCGTCGGTCGCGGGCCCCGGCGCGGCGATGCCCGCCGAGGAGCCCCCGGCCGTGGCGGCGCGCGACCTCTCCGCGGCCCTGTCGGCGGCCTCGCGCAGTCTGTTCCTGATCTCGCGGGCCAGGGTCCGCAGCACCAGGTCGGGGGGCACGCAGTTGACCAGCAGCTCGTAGACCTTGCCGCGCGCAACGTAGAGCGCGCGCGGGGACTGCTCGAGCAGCACCTCCGCGGCCGTCTCCCTGGCGTAGAGCTCCCAGTCCGGGAGCTCGACCTCCTGCGCGTCCGTGAAAGGGTAGCACGCGACGCGGGCCGTCTCCAGCGCCAGCAGGGCGCGCCTGGCCGACCGGCCCGAGGCGGCGACGACCCGCCGCGCCAGCGGCCCCGGCAGCGACAGCGACTCGCGCTTGGCGACGTGCGCGAGCAGCGTCTCCAGGTCCGCCTCCGTCGGCGCGGGCACGCGCACGCAGAGGCACCGCGACCGCAGCGGCTCGATCACCCGCGACAGGCTCGAGCTCGCCAGCAGCAGCCGGCACGCGCCCGAGTGCTGCTCCATCGTGCGCCGCAGCGCCGCCTGCGCGTCGCGCGACAGGCGGTCGACCTCGTGCAGCACGAGCACCTTGAAGCTGCGGTTGCCCCGCGCGTCGACCGGCCTGGCCCGCGCGATCTCCTTGATGACCTCCTGCACGACGTAGCGGTCGTGCGTCCCGGCATCCGCGGGCGTGAGCTCGACGTGCACCGCGGACGAGACCGTCGTCAGCTCGACCTCGAGCGAGCGCGAGGGGGTCGTGATCTTCCAGGGGGCCGTCTCGACCTTGACGCGGTCGGCCGAGGCGCCGAAGAGCTCGCGGAGGGTGGCCTTGAGGAGCGTCGTCTTCCCGGCGCCGGGGGGCCCGTAGAAGAGGGTGTGCGGGCAGTCGCCGGCGGAGACCTGGAGGAGTTGAGAGAGAGGGGGGGAGAGAGAGAAAGAGAGGGGGGGAGAGAGGTTTGTGCAGGAGGTCGAAGGAGTGAGTTTTTTTTTTTTTTTTTTTCGAACGCGACGACGAACAAAGGCACGACGTCGCTCTCTCCTTTTTTCTATCCCTTCCTTCCAAGACCACTCTCTGTTACCAGTTTCTGCAGAGCCTCGCCGATATCCGAGTGGAAGACGAGCTTGTCGAGGCGCGTGGGGCGGTACTGAGTGAGTTTGAGACGGGGGGGGTGGTAGGAGAGGAGAGAGGAGGAGAAGATGGCGTGAGCATTGAGTTTTTTGATGCCATCGATGGGGGGCGTCGATGGCTCCACGACGTCCCTCATTCACTCTCTCCTTAAAGAAGAGCGCCGCTACGGCGACAGGAGAGATCTCTTGGCGCACCTTGTCGACCCACAGCATGCTGGGCCAAATGAAGCGAAGGCGCGGAGGACGAAAACAAGAGGAAGGAGCTGGCAAAGGGAAGAACGCCGCGTCTCGCTTTTTTTCTCTCTCATTCGCCGGCGACGGTTTCTGATTTCTCCACACTCTCTGATCGACCGGAGAAAATAAAAACGCAAAACATGGCCGACGTCCTCGCGCGCCTCGAGGACGGCTCGCTCGCCGCCGTCGACGGCGGCCTTCTCGCGGAGAAGGTTGAGTCTGCCGTGAGCCTGCTCGACCGTACGCTGGACCTTTACGGGTAAGGAGGGAGGGAGAGAGAAGAAGAAGAAGAGTTTCGGTCGGCCACCATCGACAAAGTGGTGGCCGTCTACGCCCTTCTTCTCTGAATTCGGAACCTCCTCGACCTCATCAAAATCACACACACAAAAAAAAACAGGCCCTCCCGCGTCGCCCTCTCCTTCAACGGCGGCAAGGACTCGACGGTCCTCCTGCACCTGCTCCGAGCCGCGGTAGAGAGGAGGCGAAGGCGAAGGCGGAGCGGCGACGAAGCTGACGAAGAGGAGGAGAAGGAAGAGGAAGACGAGGGCGACCTCGACGGCGTCCGCTCCTTCACCTTTGAGCGCGACGACGACTTCCCCGAGATCTCCCAGTTCGTCTGCCAGGCAGACCGAGAGCACCGCCTGCGGCTCGAGAGGATCACCAGCCCCGCCGCCACCGGCAGCGGCTACGAGGATCTCCTCTCGGCGCTCTCTGCCTACCTCGCTCGGACGGGCGTCGCGGCCGTCGTGCTGGGCACGAGGCGCGGGGACCCGAACGCCGGGGGGCAGGACGCCCTGTGCGCCTCTTCGCCCGGGTGGCCGCCCTTTCTCAGGGTCAACCCCGTGCTGGAGTGGGGCTACGGTGACGTGTGGGGCTTCCTGGATACCGTCGGGGCCCCCTACTGCTCGCTCTACGACCGCGGGTTCACGAGCGTCGGCGCCGCGCCGTCGACGAGCCCCAACCCGGCGCTGAGGAGGCCCGACGGGTCCTACGCCCCGGCGAGGGAGCTCTCCGATGGGAGGACGGAGAGGGCAGGGAGAGAGAGGAAGGGCGGCGGAAGCAGCGGAGGAGGCGGGAAGAAGGAGGCAGAGGAAGGGGAAGAGGAGGCGGGGGAAGCAAAAGCGGAGGAAGCAAAACAGGAGCGACGGCCCCGACTCCCCACCAGTCCCCCTCTCGCCCTCAGCTCCAGCCCCTCCCTGCTCGCCCCCTCCGCCGCCATTGTGCTGGTCGGCGACGAGCTCCTCTCCGGCCGCGTCGCCGACGCCAACGGCCTCTGGCTCTGCCGCAGGCTCCGCGAGGCGGGCTGGCTCCCGCGCAGGCTGTCGGTGGTGCCCGACGATGCCGCGGCGATCGCGTCCGAGGTCGCCGCCGCGGCCCGCGCGCACCCGGTGGTGCTCGTGGCCGGGGGCGTGGGCCCCACGGACGACGACGTGACCGCCGCGGGCGTCGCCGAGGCGCTGCGGGTGCCCCTCGTGCGGGACCCCGACCTGGCAGAGAGGCTGCGCTCGCACTTTGGGGAGCGGCTGCGGCCCGCGCACCTGAAGATGGCGGACGCGCCGGCGAGGGGTCTGACGGCGCTGGACGCTTTCCAGAGCGACGACGACGACGGCGGCGGCGGCGGCGGCGAAACGAAGAGGCGCTCCCCCTTTCCTCTCCTCGCGGTGGCGTGCGCCGCGACCAACGCCACGGTCTACATCCTGCCCGGCGTCCCCCACCTGCTCAGGAGGAAATGGCCAGCCCTGGAGGCTCATTTGGGCACGCTGCCTGCCGCAGGAGGAGGAGGGGGAGGAGGGGGGGGAAAGAAGAGCTCTGGCGGCGAAGAAACAGCAGCAGCAGCACCAGCCGCCAACGGCGACGACGGAGCCAAAAAACTCGGCAACGACAGAGCCAAAAAACTCTCACCTTTCCACGCTGCCGCCCTCCGGCTCCTGCTCGACGACGAGACCGCCGCCGCTCCAGCGATGGCCGCTGCCTCCGCAGCCGGGGGAGCGATCGTAAGCGTCGGGTCTTACCCCCTGGCGGCGGCCTCGTGCGACGACGGCTGGGGGAGAAGAGGGCAAGGAAGGCGAAGGACGAGTGAAGAGGCCGACACTGCCACGCCGCGCGGCGGCAAGGGCGGCGACGGCGCGACGGTCTGCCTCCTGCTCGAGTCCAAGGACGCCGCGGCCCTCTCCGCCGCGGTCGAGGCCGCAATCGGGGCCCTGCCCGCGGAGGCGCTGGTGGCGGCGGAGAGGGACCCGGAGGGGCTCGGCGGCGGGGGAGCAGAGCAGGCGAGGTAGATAGGAAGCGAAGGATGGGAAAGAACATGAAGAGATCGAGTTCGTTTGTGTAGTTTTCTTTGCAAAAGTGTGACGTTGAGTGTACAGATTTATATCCCCAAAGGCGAAAGCGAAATCACAAATCAGAGCTCCTCGATGAGCAGGGAAGAACCAGGCGCGCTGCTGCTGCTGTTATTTCTTGGGGCCGAAGAGGAAACCGAAGACAGGACTTCGAGCGCGCTCTTTCTCCCTCCTTGTCCATCTTCTTTCGCTCTCCCCGTTTCTGGCGGCGGCGGCACGGTCGCCGCGGCCTCCTCCAGGGCGGCGCCCACGGCCTCTGCCGTCGCCGAGAGAATCTCGGAAGGGGCCTCATTGGACCAACACGTCAGGAACAGGACCCTCTTGGCGGCGAGCTTGAGCACGGAAGCAGTCGAGGAGGAGAAGGAGGAGGAGGGCCCCTTTGTCGCCGCCGCCGCCGTCGCCGCCACCGACGGCACGTGCGAGGCCGCTCTCGTTCTTCCCAGAGCCGCCGGCACCCTCTCCTCGGGCAGGCTCATATCCCGGGCCTGCTCCGCGGCAGCGGCAGCCGCCCTCTTGGCGCGCAGGGCCGCGAGCTTTCCGCCAGGAGACGACGAGGGCGACGCCGGCGCCCCTCGCGCTTCTCCTTCTCCTCCTCCCTCCTCCCGCTTCTTCAGAGCAACGGAAGGAGCGCTCGCCGCCGTCGCACCTTCAAGCAGCAGCCCCCGCAGGTCCTCGAGCGCGAGCACGCACGCCACCCGCCCGGCGGAAAGGATGGCCCGAACGTCGGCGATGCCAGCAATCGCCGAGGCGCGCCGCGCTGCCGGGGAAGAAGACGATGACGACGAAAAAGACGACAAAGCCGAGTTTCCCCCTCCTCCTCCGACAACGTCGTTGGCCGCTCGCTCCACGCACCCGGAGAGAGCGGCGCGCAGAGGCGGCGGAGGGACCCCGGGCTGCGGGGGCTGCGAGAGCCCGCTGATGATAAGCGCGGTCTCGGAGAGAAGAGAGGAGGAGGAACCAGGGAGGCGGAGAAGAAAAGAAGCAGCGCCAGCGCCGCAGCCGGGGTCGTCGTCGCTGCGCCCTCGCTCTTCTTCCCCTCCCTTCCCTCCCTCCCCCCTCCTCCTCCACTCCCCGCGGCACCCCCGCATCGCCCAGCAGTAGCCGAAGAGGGCGCAGACGACCATGGCCTCGACCCCCGGGGCCGGGACCCCGTTTGCTCGGGTCGGGAGCAGCGACGCCAGGCGGGGCAGCGGCGAGCGAGGAGGCGGAGGGGGAGGAGGCGGAACGGAGGGAGAGGAAGAGGGAGCAGCCTCTTTGTCGTCGTCGGCGTCGTCGTCGTCGTCGTCGTCGTCATCTTCGTCCAGATCATCGCCGCCAATCTCAGAGACGAGCGCCGTCCCGTCTTTCGAAAGGGCCGGGAGGTGAAGGAGGCAACCGCTTAGAGATTCAGAGGAAGCTTGCCACCAAGGGATCCAGGGCTCCTCTCGTTCGCTCTCTCCCTCCGCCTCTTCCCTCCTCCCGGGCCCCTCCTCCGTTGCCGCGACGGCCTCGAAGAAAGCCAGACGCTCCTCTTCGCTCAGCGCGGCAAAGACGGCTTCTTCTGGGGGGCCTTCGGCAGAGCCGGCGTGCTCCCTGTCGAGCTCACGGAGCCTGCGGGAGGTTTCGGCTGAGAGAGTGATGCCGAGGGTCTCGAGGGGGAGAGGGGCGGTTTCGTCGAAGTCGCCTCCTTCGAGGTCGTCGCCGAGGCCGTCGTCGTCGTCGCCGTCGCCGTCGCCGGAGCTCTCTCCCCCTCCTTCCTCTTCGTCGTCTTCAGTATCATCGCCCAGCGTCATCTTCCCCCGCAGAGACGCCACCAGCGCCTGCTCCGGATCCAGGGGCGCCGAGGCGTCCGCCTCGCGAATCCTCTTGAGGACCCGGAGCATCGCCCCCCGAGCGGTTTCGTTGCCGTTGCCGTTGCTGCCGGCGACAAACCCGCCCCCGTCGCCGTTGCCGCCATCCGTCGCCGTCATGCCTCGGAGCTCCTGAACGATGTGCTCCCTCGCAAAGGCCTCGGTGCACTGCTCCGAGTGCCGCTGGTAGCACCCCGATGAGCAGTAGCGGGCGTTGCAGCGCGGGCACGAGTAGGGCGGGTCGGGGCGGGAGCAGCTGGTGGAGTAAAAAGTTGAGGTTGAAAATAAAAGAATGAAGGGTTAAGGGTTGCGATTTGTTTTTGTTTTTGTTTTTTTGAAGGAAGAGAGAGAGAGTGAGCGCAACGAGCACGGGTCCGACGCCCGGAGAGTGCAGCCTGCAAGTTGATGACGTCTCTTCGATAGCTCTCGTCGCTCGCCGATGGGAAACAGGCAACGCAAAAAAGCGGAACAGGAAGATGGAAAGCGACGGGGTTTCAATGCTTCTTCTTCTTCGACGGCTAGACAGGCTGTTTCGGCAGCTTTCTTTCCGCCTCTCTCACGACGGAAACTCACACACGGCACACGCCGCTATCTTTGAGGCCCTCTGCTGAACGCGCCATCGCGGGGACGCTCTGGCTGCCCCTGGCGACGTTCAGATAGAGAGAGCGTGCTCAAGGAAAGATGCGATTCACGGCATCGTGTTCTTTCGTCGAAGCCGTTCTTTTCTTTTCTTCTTTTTCGATTCTGAAGAATTGTTTCCCGTTTTTTTTACAGCAACCTCAGCTCGCACATCGCCTCCCTGCGAGCCGGGGACCACCACCCGCAGAGCCTCAGCGTCCCTTCCGTGCCAGGCAACACGTAATCCGCTCCAAAAACCGTCTCGAGCCTCGCAGGGCGGATCCTCCTGGCCGCGTCTGCCGCGGTCGAGGCTGCCGACGCCAGCGCGCCAGCGGCGCCCCCTCCGAGGCTGCGCCAGTTGAATCCAGGACTATTGCCTCCCCCTCCGCCGCCGTTCGAGGACCCGAAGCCGAAGACGCCGCCGCCCCCTCGCCGCCCACCATAGCCTCCCGTGGAAGAACTCGGCCTGCTGTTGTACCTTACGGGCGTCGCGGGCCTCCTCAGCGGCGAGAGCGGCGGCAGCAGCAGCCCGCCGCCGACGCCGTCGCCGCCGAGGCACCCGGCGTCGGCCGGCACGGCCTCCAGCGCAAACCTCGCGTCCGCCCTGACCCGCAGGGGCCCCGCGACCTGCTGGACGGCCGAAACGGAGAGGGCGTGCCACGTTCCCCTCCCGTGCAGAGGGTGCGACCTCCCTCCGTGCAGCAGGGCAGGAGGAGGAGCGGAAGAAGGGTCTGACGACGACGAGCTGTTTTGGCCGCCGACGAGGCCGGAGAGGGCGCCGTGGCTCGCGAAGCCGCCGATCCCTCCGATCGCGCCCCCGTTCTCGTTCTCGCCTGTCCCGGCGCTCGTCAGGCCCAGGTCCAGCCGGGCGGACAGGTGCGTGTAATCTAAGACGGGGCGGATGAACCTACCGAGCTGCAGCGCGGCGCCGACGGAGCCAAATGCCCGCAGGGCGGTGTGCCTGAGGTACGGGGTCCAGGCGTCGCCGTCGAGCGCCGCCGCGGCCGCCGCGGCCGCGGCCGTGGCCGTGGCGACCGGGGCGCGAAGCAAAGAAGCTGCTGCGGCGGCGACTCGGCGAGGAGGGGAAGGGGCCGAGAGGGAGGTTGTGGCTCCTCTTTCTCCTCCTCGGGGAGAAGAAGAAGGAGAAGCGGAAGAAGCGGTGGCACAAGCGCCGACGGCGTCGTGCTGCTGCTGCGAGGGCGACAGCGGCGGCCTCCCGGAAGCGGGGCGGCGCCGCCTCTGCGCCTCTTCCGCTGCTGCGGAAGCGAGAGCGGAAGCAGAATCGGGGGCAGAACTGGCTCTTGCCCGGCCCCCAGCTCCTCCTCCCCCCCTCCCGACGGCGAAGAGCGCGCCCGGGAGCGGGATCCTCGCGAGACAGCCGACGGCGCCAAAGAGCCTCGCGCCGGGCTGGCCCACCCCGGGCGCGTAGGGCGTCGTTCGGGCGCCGCCGCCATCGTCGTCCAGCGGGGGGACGCGAGCCGCGGCCGCGGCCCTCATCGCCCTGCGGAGGCGTCCCGTGAGCGAGCGGGCGGCCGTCGCGGCCGAGGCGGCGGAGCGGACCCTCGCCTCGACGTCGGCGGCGGAAAAGGGGATCGTCGGAGGTGTCGCCCTCGTCGCGGCGGCGGCCTCCTTCTGCTTCTTTCTCTTCGACGGCGAGGAGGCGACGGGAGCGCTCCCGTCGGCGCCCAGATCGATCACAAAGTCCGCGCCGACGAGGGAGGCGAGCGGGTCGTCGCTTCCGGAGGAGCAGCTGTTTCCCTCCTTCCCATCGTCGCCTTCGCCGTCGTCGTCGCTCGAGGCAGAGGCGGCGACGGCGACCCCGCTGGCCTTGAGCTGCCTGCGCTGCCTCCTCTCGGCCGCCTCGAGGCGACCCCCTGGCAGGGGGGGTTGCCTCAGGCGCGGCGGGCTGCCAAAGGGCGCGTAGCGCGGCCAGATCGAAGGAGAGGTTGCGTCCGAGGAGGAGGCGGAGGAGGAAGAAACCGCGACAGCGGCTGCCCTCGAGTCGGCTTCGTCGGCGTCGTCGTCATCATCTTCGTCGTCTTCCTCGTCGTCCCTGCTCGTCGCCGCCGTCGCGCGAATGAAAGTGCTCTTCTTGGCGGAGAGCGAAGACAGGGAGAGGAGAGGAGCAGAAGAAGAAGAAGGAGGAGAAGAAGAAGACGAGGGGGAAGAGTTTTCGTCTCTCTTTTCCTCTGCTGCTGCCGTCGCCGCTTTCTCCTCTTCCTTGCCTTTTTCTGCTCCCGCTCCGGCAACACTCGTATCAGCTGCTGCAGCGTCAGCAGCGACTGCCGCCTCCACAGCAGCCGCGGCGGCCTCTGCCGCCGCAGCAGCAGCCGCAGCAGCCGCGTTCTTAGCCCTCCACCCTCTCCTCCTCGGCGGAGGGGCGCGCCACAGGGTGGCCTCCCCCTCGACGGCGACGGCCCCCTGCAGGTGCGTCGTCGGGGGCAGCAGCGCGGAGGGGCGGGAGGAGGAAGAGCGGCGGCGGCCAAACCCGCGCAGCATCCTCCCCTTCCCGTCGTCGTCGCCCTCCTCCGCACCGTCGTCTTCGGCAGAGGCCCAGACCTGGTGGAGCCCCACGCGGTACTGGATCCCGTCCGCCCTGGGGCGGGACGCGACGTCGGCGGCGACGGCCAGCGGGACGACCTCGTAGCTCGCGGCGCCGTCGACGAACGGGCAGCCCTTGGCGACCGAGAGGCGCGCGTCGTGGCCGGCGGGCAGGGGGGCCGTGAGCCAGACCCGGCCGCGAGGGGCCAGGTCCTGCGCAGGAGGGAGAGAGGTCGGGGCGGGGAGGAGCCTGCGGCTCTGCTGTCGCCCCCGGCCGCTTTCGCCCCGCGGCCCCTCTTCGGCGCCGCCCGTTCCACCGCCGCTGCTGCGCCTCTTGCTGACCGCCTTGAGCCCGCGGAGGGAGCGCGCGTCCGGGGCCTCGAGCATGATGTTGAGGGCCGGACCCGAGGTTCCCGAGCCCCCAAAGGCGCCCCCGGCTGCGGCAGAGTTGGAGGAATAGGTGCTCCTGCTGGAGCTGCTGCTGCTGCTGCGGTTGCCGAGGCGGATGCGGGCTCGGAGGGCCAGGGAGTAGGCAGAGAGGTCCTGGAGGGCCTCGGACTGAAAAAGGAGAGGAGGAGGGTTTGATTGGGCGAGAGAGAGATAATGAGAGAACGAGAGAAGGAGGGAAGCAGAGCGGGGGCGTGAACGAGAATGAGGGGAGAGAAGAAAAAGAAAGAGAAGAGGGGAAGGAAAACGAAAAAGAAAACCTCCTCTTTCTTTCCCTTCTCACCAAGGGCACGCCCCTCGCGTGCGTGGCCCAGAGCCTCTGGATCCGGGCCCGGCCCAGCACTGCGGCCCACCAGCGGCGCCCTCCGACGCATCCCAGAGTGCGGTCGACGAACTGGAGGAAAATATAGTTGATTTTGGAGGGAAAGAGTCGGGGGGGAACGGAAAGAGGAAGAGGGTGTTTTTGAGAAGAGGAAACGAGAGACAAAGAGAAAACTCGAAGAAAGAAAAAGGAAGGAAACTCTCACCACTCCTCCGTTCGACCCGTCGTAACCAGGGGTGAGCGGCCCCACGCCGGCCTGTATCGCTAGCAGCTGCTGCGCCCTCACGGCCCCCTGCGGGGCCAGCGCCGCGAGCGGGGCCGGCTCGCAGGGCAGCGCCCCTGCGGCGCCGTCGCCCAGCGACCGCGCGCTCGAGACGGGGAGCTCCCAGAACTGCGCCGCGAGCGCGGTGCGGACCTCCTGGCGCTGGGTCATGCGCTCGGGGACGACCATTGTGCTGCCGTCGGGGATCGGGGAGAGATAGAGCGGTCAAAAGGCAGAGCAGGGGCGCGTGTTCTCCTCGGCTCGACGAAGGAGGTCGAGCAAAGAAAGAAGAAGGGATCGGCGACAGAGCAGGAAAAAAAACAATCGAAGGACGTCTCTTCCTTGCGAATTTCTCGACGAATATGCTCTCGCTCCTACCGTCTCTCTTCGGGAGCGCGGGGAGCCTATCCAGGAGAGGCTCCTGCGAGGAGAAAGGAACACGAAGAGCTCGTTTGCAGCGTCGCGGCCAGCTGGAAAAGGCGGACCCCTCGTGCTTCTTCACAGCTGAAGTTTTTTGTGTGTGTGGCGTCGTCGGTGCCGATGGCGATGCTGGAGAGCAACCCCGATTCACTTCCGCCGCCCAACGCCGAGAGGAGAGGGAAAGCGAAAGGCTACAGAAGAAGAGAAAAAAAACAAGGCATCTCGCTCTCTCGTGCCCGTCCCTCCTCCTCCTCTCTGCGGCAGCGCGGGCCCTGCGCATGCACGCGCGCGCGCACGTGCGAGAACCCTTGCGTGGCGCCTGACAGCGCCGCAAGAGCAGAGAGAGCAAGAGAGCAGCCAGGGAAGCACCGAAAAGAGAGAGTCGACGGCAAACCGGACCTCTTCTTTCGATGGCGACGCTGGACCGCTTCCCGTACTCGTCGGCGCCCGTCAAGCGCGTCAAGGCGATCCAGTTTGGCATCCTGGACCCTGACTTTGTGGTGAGCAAAGCCGCGACGAAGAGGAAAAAGGCGGCGATCGGGGCGTTTCTCTCCCGGCGAGTGAGAACAGTGCTGGCCGTCGCCGTTTTTTTTCCATGCCGCAGTGCCTTGCTTTGCGCCGCCCTTGTGGTTGCGCTTTGCTTCGACTGTTCCGAGTCGCTGGTGCAGCCTCTGGCGATCGATGAGCTCCTGGATGCGCGAAAAGAATCGCCCGTGCTGTCCTCCACACGAGGCTTAACGAGTGCATTCATCTGGTGACGCCGACGCCCGCTTGCCTGCTTTCTTTCCGCTCTGATTCCATCGCCGTCTGCCAACGCGCTTGGCTCTGCCGGGGGGCGCTGCTGCCCTTCTGAGAGCTCGCGAAAGGCGCTTTGGCGAGAGTCTTGTACACGCATTCGCGCACCTCCGTGTGGCTCGCTGCTTTATAGAGCACGCCATTACAAGGAGGTGGCGACGGCAGAGAGGGCAGCTGCGACGGCGACAGCGACGATCCGCCGCCCCCTCTCGTGCTCTCCTTTGACCTCTTCTCGCTTTTTTCCCTTCTCTCACGCATGACCACCACCACCAAAACCTCCCAACCGAAACCGCCCCCCAGCGCCGCTACTCCGTCGCCAAGATCGACTCGGGCCAGGCCTACGAAAACGGCCGCCCGCGCCTCGGCGGCCTCGCCGACCCCAGGCTCGGCACCGTCGACCGCGCGCTCAAGTGCACGACCGACGGCTGCGGCGTCGCTGACTCGCCCGGCTACTTTGGCCACGTCGAGCTCGCCAAGCCCGTCTACCACATCGGGTTCATGAGCACCGTCGTCAAGGTGCTACGGTGCGTGTCGTACCACACGTCCGGGATCCTGATCGCGAGGGACGACCCCAAGTTCAAGCAGTGCAACGCGCACGCGAGCCCGGCCGCGCGGCTGCGCGCGTTTTCCGCGGCATGTGGCTCCAAGCGCGCCGACGACGCGACGGGGTCGCCGCAGCCGACCTACCGCATCGACGGGCCGCGCGTTTGGGCCGAATTCCCCAAGCTCAGGCCCAACGCCGACGGCATGGACGACGACGCCGCGGCGGGCCTGCCGCCGGACGTCGACCGCAGGCAGGAGCTGAGCGCCGAGAGGGCGCACGAGATCCTGCGCCGCATCTCCGACGCCGACTGCCGCGCGCTGGGCTTCGACCCCTCGCTGTCGAGGCCCGACTGGATGCTGCTGACGGCGCTGCCGGTCCCGCCGCCGCCCGTCCGCCCCTCAGTCGCCGTCGACGCCGGGTCCCGCTCCGAGGACGACCTCACCTACAAGCTGGCCGAGATCGTCAAGGCGAACAACCGGCTCGCGCGGCAGGAGGTCGCGGGGGCTCCGGCCCACGTCCTGAGGGAGTTTGTGGCGCTGCTGCAGTTCCACGTCACGACCTACATCGACAACACGCGGCCGGGGCACCCCGTCGCGGCGCAGCGGTCGGGGAGGCCCATCAAGTCGATCTCGCAGCGGCTCAAGGGGAAGGAAGGTGCGTTTTTTTTTTTTGAGAACAAGAAGAAGAATCGCTGCGAGAGAGGTCCGAACGGACGAAAACAACTCACTCCTTCTTTCCGCTCCTCTCTCCTCCTTCTCTCCGCTCCTCTCTCTTTCCTCTGACTTCTACAAAACAACTATCACCTGCCCAGGCCGCGTCCGTGGTAACCTGATGGGCAAGCGCGTCGACTTCTCCGCGCGCACGGTCATCTCGGGCGACCCCAACCTGGCCCTCGACGAGCTCGGCGTGCCGTGGTCGATCGCGCTGACGCTGACGGTCCCCGAGGCGGTGACGCCGCACAACATCGGGAGGCTCGCGGTACTGGTGGCCAACGGCCCGCACCCGCCGCCGGGGCAGACGGGAGCCAAGTAAGAGGAGGATTTTTTTTGTTTTTTGAGTGCTTATTTTTTCACTTTCTTTCTTCCCTCCTTCGTTCCTTCCCTCTTCCCTCTTCTCCCTCTTGTCTTCTTCCTTTCCTCTCCCACGAATAGCTTATCGCTAACACTTGATAATCCTTGCCCATTCAACCCCTCCTCCTTATTAGGTTCATCGTCCGCGAGGACGGCCAGCGCCTCGACCTCCGCTTTGTGCGCCGCGATGCCGACCGCCACCTCGAGTACGGCTTCCGCGTCGAGCGGCACCTCCAGAACGGCGACATCGTCCTCTTCAACCGCCAGCCCTCGCTCCACAAGATGTCGATGATGGGCCACCGCGTGCGCATCCTGCCGCACTCGACCTTCCGGCTCAACCTGAGCGTGACGAGCCCTTACAACGCCGACTTTGACGGCGACGAGATGAACATGCACGTGCCGCAGACGCTGGAGGCGAGGGCCGAGGCGATGGCGATCATGGCGGTGCCGAGGAACATCGTGTCGCCGCAGGCGAACAAGCCCGTGATCGGGATCGTGCAGGTGAGAGAAGAGTTGGAGAGAGGGGGAGAGAGGGAGAGAGGGAGAGAGAGGAGAGCTGGCTCTTGGCTGTTGCCGCGCTCCGGCGTTTAAAAGAGGAGGGAAAAAACTCACCTTTTTTTTCCCTTTCCTTTTCGCTCCACCACCAACCATAACCAAACCAAAAAACACAGGACACCCTCCTCGGATGCCGCCTCATGACCGCGCGCGACTCGTTCATCGAGAAGGACGTCGCGTTCAACATGATGATGTGGCTCGAGGACTGGGACGGCCGCGTGCCGATGCCGGCGCTGCTCAAGCCGAGGCCTCGCTGGACGGGCAAGCAGTTTATCAGCGCGTTCTTGCCTCCTGGAGTCAACTGCCGGCGGACGACGTCGTGGTACCGCGACGGCGAGCCCGCGGACATGAGCCCCACGGACTCGCAGGTGCTGATCCAGGGAGGGCAGCTGCTGACGGGCACACTGTGCAAGAAGACGCTGGGAGCAAGCGCCGGGTCGCTGGTGCACGTGATCTGGGCCGACGAGGGGCCCGAGGCCGCGAGGGCTTTCCTGAGCCAGTGCCAGGTGAGTGAGGAGAAGGGGAGAGGGGGGGAGAGAGGGAGGGAGAGAGAGAGAGAGGCTGGGGGAAGGGGAGTGGAGAGAGAAGTGGGTCGAAAAAGAAACTCGAAAAAAAGAAGAAAAAAACTCGCCACTCACAATTCTTCAAAAAAAAAACTCCTCCCGAACTCTTTTTCCACATCAGTACATCACCAACTACTGGCTGCTCCAGCACGGCTTCTCGATCGGCATCGGGGACACCGTCGCCGACGCGCGCACCATGGCCATCATCTCCCGCACGATCGAGGGCGCCGAGGCCGAGGTCAAGAGACTGACGCAGAAGCTGCAGGCCCGCGAGCTCGAGGCGCAGCCGGGGCGGTCGATGATGGAGTCGTTCGAGAACCAAGTCAACCAGGTCCTGAACAAGGCGAGGGACGACGCGGGGCGACAGGCGCAGGCCTCTCTCAAAGACACGAACAACGTCGTGAGAATGGTGACTGCCGGGTCGAAGGGCTCGTTCATCAACATCTCGCAGATGATTGCCTGTGTCGGTAAGGAGGAAGTTATTTTTCGACGTTTTTTTTGAAGTTTTTATTTTCGAGGTCGAGAAAACACTCACACACTATATAAAATAAAAACCAACAGGCCAACAAAACGTCGAGGGAAAGCGCATCCCCTTTGGGTTCGCAGGCCGCACCCTGCCGCACTTCACCAAGGACGACCTGGGCCCGGAGTCCCGAGGCTTCGTCTCCAACTCGTACCTTTCCGGATTAACGCCACAGGAGCTCTTTTTCCACGCGATGGGAGGCCGCGAGGGGCTCATCGACACGGCTGTCAAGACGTCGTCGACGGGGTACATCCAGCGCAGGCTCGTCAAGGCGATGGAGGACTACTCGATCCGCTACGACGGTACCGTGCGCGACGCCGGCGGGGCTGTGGTCCAGTTTTTGTACGGCGAGGACGGGATGGACGGGTCCCGCGTCGAGGGGACGAGTTTGGACGTGCTGCGGATGCGCGAGGGCGCGTTTCGCTCGGCGTTCAAGTTTGAGCTCGACGACCCTGCGTGGGCGCCCGCGTGGCTTCCCGCGAGCACGCTCGAGGCGCTGAGGGCGAGTGTGGCTGCTCGCAGGGCGCTGGACGCGGAGTACGTGCAGCTCTGCGACGACCTGGCGGTGCTGCGGACGGTAAGCAAGGGGAAGGAAGTTGGTTTTCTTTGTTTTTGTTTTTTTGGGTCTCGAGGAGGAAAAGGTCGAGGCTGCGAGAAAAACAAAAAAAACGAAGAAAATGATAACGCGAACTCACCTCTGTTCTCTCTCCCTTCCTCCCCCCCCCTCTCTTCTCACCCCCCTTTGCTTCTCAAACCCCTCACAGGAGGTCCTCCGAAGCGGCGACGCGTCCGTCGTCCTCCCCATAAACCTCAAGCGCCTGATCTGGAACGCCCAGCAGGCCTTTGGCTGCGGCGCGGGAGGCGGCGGCGGCTCCGCCTCGGGCGCCTCGGCTGGCGACGGCAGCAGGGCCTCGGCGGCCTCGTCGTCGTCCGCACTCGACCCGCTCGACGTCGTCAAGCGCGTCAGGGACCTCTGCGAGACCAGGCTGAAAGTCGTCGACGGCGACGACGCGCTCTCGGCCGAGGCGCAGCGCAACGCGACGCTCCTCACGTGCTGCCTGCTGCGGTCGACGCTCGCTGCCAAGCGCGTTCTGCGCGAGCACCGCCTGTCCCCGGACGCGTTCGAGTGGCTCGTGGGCGAGGTCGAGGCGCGCTTCTTCGCCGCCGTGGCGCACCCGGGGGAGGTTGTCGGCACCGTCGCCGCGCAGTCGATCGGCGAGCCGACGACGCAGATGACGCTCAACACGTTCCACTTTGCCGGCGTCTCCGCGAAGAACGTCACGCTGGGCGTGCCGCGCCTCACCGAGATCATCAACGTCTCCAAGTCGATCAAGACGCCGTCGCTGTCTGTCTATTTGGCCGGAGACGCCGCGAGGGACCGCGAGGCGGCCAAGGCCGTGCAGTGCGCGCTCGAGCACACGACGCTGCGGCGCGTCGCCGCGGCCGCCGAGGTGCACTACGACCCGGACCCGTCGACCACCGTCATCGACGAGGACCGCGAGTTCGTGGCCGCCTACTTCGAGATGCCCGACGAGGAGCTCGACGTCCGTCGCATGTCGCCCTGGCTGCTGCGCATCGAGCTCAACCGCGAGATGATGGTCGACAAGAAGCTGTCGATGGCGGACGTCGCCGAGCGCATCAACGCCGAGTTTGAGGACGAGCTGTCGTGCATCTTCAACGACGACAACGCCGACAAGCTGGTGCTGCGGATCCGGATCCTGAGCGACGAGGGTGCCATCGACAAGGACGGGTTCGCCGCGGGCGTGAGCGAACACGACGACGGTGAGTTTCGGTTGGTGGAGTTGGGAGCGGGAGTTGGTTGGTGGAGTTGGTGGTGGAGAGGTTGGAGGTTGAGAGGGCGAGCGAAGAGAGCAGCGAGAGCGAGGGAGGGCTAGGTCAGGCGCTGCGACGCACGCTCACCAAAACGAAATCCTCTTCCGTTCTCCACCGCCCCCCCCCCTCCCCGAAAAAAAAATCTAAACAGCCTTTCTCAAGAAGATCGAGGGCACGCTGCTCTCCCAGGTCGCGCTCCAGGGCGTGGCCGACATCAAAAAGGTCTTCATCCGCGAGACCGAGCGCCTCGTGCCCGACGCGGCGGCGCAGGGCGGCTACGCCAAGGAGTCGGAGTGGATGCTCGACACCGAGGGGGTCAACCTGCTCGAGGTGCTCTGCCACCCGGATGTGGACGCGACGCGCACGATCAGCAACCACCTGGTCGAGGTGATTGACGTGCTGGGCATCGAGGCCGGGCGCGGGGCGCTGCTCAAGGAAGTGCGCGGGGTCATCGAGTTTGACGGTGCGATGTTTTTTTTTGAGCTTTTTCGAGCTTCTTTTTTCACTTGCTTGCTTCCCTGCTTGCTTCCTTGGCTTCGGTGCTTCTTCTACTTTTCGCCCTTCCGCGGCGTCGGCGATTTCGTCTTCTTCAGCCTCTCGTTTCGTTCGAAGCTGAAGAAGAAGAAGAAGGAATCGCCTTTCCCCTTTTTCCGGGTCTCGACGATGACGACGACGGGAGAGAGAAAAAAACTCACTCTCTTTCCTTCTTCTTTCCTCGAATTTATCGACCACCACCACCACCGCCACCACCACCAAACCTCCCATTCAACAATCCCAGGCTCCTACGTCAACTACCGCCACCTGGCCATGCTCGTCGACTCCATGACCTCCCGCGGCCACTTCATGGCCATCACCCGCCACGGCATCAACCGGTCCGAGGCCGGGCCGCTCGCGCAGGCGTCGTTCGAGGAGACGGTCGACATCCTGTTCCGCGCCGCGGTCTTCGCCGAGCGCGACGGGATGACGGGCGTGTCCGAGGCGGTGATGCTGGGCGCGCTGGCGCCGATCGGCACGGGCGCGTTCTCGCTGATGCTGGACGAGGCGAGGCTGGCGGACGCGGTCGAGGTCGGGCTGCTGGGGGGCGGCGAGGGCGGGGCTGGCGGGGAGTACGGCGCCGGCGGGTTTTACGGCGGCGAGGGCGGCGGCGCGGGGGGCGGAGCCGGCGGCGCGACCCCGGGGAGGATGACCCCGGGGATGACGCCCAGCCACACCAGCCCGAGCGTGTTCCGGTCGCCGGGGGTGTGGTCCCCGATGGTCGGGGCCGGCGGCGTGGCGGGCTTCTCGCCCGCCGCGGCGGCCGGTTTTTCCCCCGCGGCGTCTCCCGCATACGGAGCGTCGCCGGCGTATCAGGCAGGGGGCGGAGGGGCCGGGGGAGGGAGGGCGGGGGCCTCTCCGATGTACCAGGCGACAAGTCCTGCGTGGTGCGTGTTTCGTTCTGTTTTCTTTTTTTTGTTTTGGGGGTCTTGAGCGAGAGGAGAACGTGGACGTTGCTCCGCGTCTTTTTTCGTCGTCGTTGTCGACGGCAGCGACGGCGACAAAATGTTTCTATTCTTTCTCTCTCGCGCGCTCTCCTTCCTCCCTCGTCCTCGCCCTCCCCTTTTCTCTCTCTCTCTCTCTGCCTCCTCCTCGTGCGATCGACTCTCACGGATCTCTTCCCTTCAAAACTCCACGCGCAAAATCGATCTGAACAAAATCGATCAGGTCGCCGACGAGTCCCGCGTACTCTCCGACGTCGCCGAGCTACGCCCCGACCGGCGCCGGCGGCGGAGCGGCCGGAGGCGCCTCCGTGCAGTATTCCCCGACCTCTCCCGCCTACTCGCCCACGTCTCCAGCCTACTCGCCCACGTCTCCAGCCTACTCTCCGACGTCGCCGGCCTACTCCCCGACGTCGCCGGCATACTCTCCGACGTCGCCGGCCTACGCTCCGGGGCAGCAGCAGCTGCGCGGCGGCGCAGCCGGAGGAGGAGGAGGGGCCGTCTCGGCGCAGTACTCGCCGACGAGTCCCGCCTACTCTCCGACGTCGCCGGCCTACAGCCCGACCTCTCCCGCCTACAGCCCGACGTCGCCGGCATACAGCCCGACCTCTCCCGCCTACAGTCCCACGAGTCCTGCCTACAGCCCCACGAGCCCTGCCTATTCGCCCGACGGCGGCGGCGGGGCGTGAGAGAGAAGAGAGAGAGGAGATGGAGAGAGAGAGGAGAAATGTTTTTTCGTTCCTTTTCTTCCTCTTTCCTGTCTTGTTCTTGTTCTTGTTTATTTTATTCATGGTGTTGCGTATATTCTTGTAGCAGGAGAAGGTGTCAGATCGCATCGCAAGTTTTGAAATCGAAGAAAAAACTGGAAGACGTAACTCTTGATCATGCTCATGTCAGCATTTAGAAGAAAAAAACAAAATTCCAGGGTTGGCAGAAAGAGAAGAAAAGCATTTTTTTTATGTTTCTTTCATTTCTTATTTTTAAGGCAAAGAACAAAGCAAGAGGCGGCGGTCCCTTTCCCCGTGACACACAAGGGAGAATAAAAAGGAGAAGGAGAAAGAAACCTCAAAGCGGCGAGGCCCACTCTCTGAGCAACCCTTGCTCCGAGCAACGACCCTTTCTGAGCGACGACGGCCTCGAGGTAAGTCTGCCCTTCCGGCGGCTCAAGCCAAGCTCGTCCTCAAACAACCTCAGACGCTGGAGCATTTGAGGGTTTAGGCCAGGGCGCCGGCGTAGAGTGGCGGGAGGAGGCTAGGTAGTCGCCGAGGTTAGCCGAGGAAAGGGGAAGAGGGAAGAGGCAAGGCCGCAGAAAAAGAGAAGGTTTCGAAAGAGAAGAGTGAACAGTTGGCTGCACCTCCGCCACACTTTCGTCGTCCTCTTTGTCTTTTCCTCCATCTCGGGGGTAGAGTTTCGGGAGGACGCTAGGTCGTCGCCGAGATTGGCCGAGGAAAGAGGACGAGGGAAGAGTAAAGGCCGCAGATAAAGAGAAGCAAGAAGACTGTTTCGAACGAGAAGGTTGGACAGTTAGCTGCACTGTCGCCACACTTTCTTCGTCCTCTTTGTCTGTTCTCCTCTCTCCACCCTTTGAGCCTTTCTTCAAACCCTATGCCATGCGATCCAGAGCGGTGGTGCTCCCGCTGCTGGCGGGACTCATCCTGCTCTGCTCTGCGACGAGAGCGCAGGTGAGCGTTTTCTTTTTCGTCCGTTTGAAATCTCGACGACGAAGAAATCGTTCAATCCGATGTCGCGTCGCCCAAAGTCTCGACGTCTCTTCCTCGGCTCGGGAGGAAGAGGGCGGAGTTATCGCTCTCTGCTCTTGCTTGCTGTGCTGAGACACGTATCATTCACTGCGCCTGACGAAGTTTTGAGAGGACAGCAAGCCTGTGGCGGGGAGCTGAGAGCGCGTTGGTTTCTGCGTGCTGGCCCAAAAATTGAATCCCGAAACAATGCGTCCTCCTTTGTCCTCTTTTCGCCGCGACCGCACCGACAGCTCGCCGCATCGAGTGTTATTTCCTTTGAATTGGGCGATGGAAATTGTCGAGTTGCCGGACCTGGGGAGATTTCAAGGGACAGGAGCAGCGAGGAAACTCTCGAGCGGCATCCAAGTTGGGGCGTTTCGCAATGGCTGAGAGAAGAAAAAAAAGAGGAGGGAGAAGACCATGCGCGCGGCGCTCGTCCGCCGCAGCGGGCAGAGGGAGAGAAGGGGTGAGAGGGCTCTTCTGTCCCTCGGCTATGTCAAGTTTCATCTCTCTCTCTCTCTCTTCTCGTCCTTGCGCTCGTGTCTTCAAGAAAACTGAAACCATTCTCCCTCTACCCCCACCCTCCCCCTTTCGTAAAACCATCTTCAGGCCACCGACCTCACCCGCCTGCCTCCCGTCTCCCTGACCGCAGGGAATAAGAGCTTCCCTTGGCAGCTCCGCTCGTGGCTCCCGCCGAACAAAAACACGACCTCCGGCGCCCTCGGGCGGGCCGTCGGCTCTGTCGCCAACTCCTCCAACCCGCTCAACGCCACCAAGGCCGTCGCGCAGGGCCTGGCGCTCTACAAGCAGGAAACCAAGGCGTTGATCCTGGGGCAGGCGGGCATCGTCTCGTTCGTCAACTCGGTCGACACCTCGGCGTCTGCCGGCTCGCCGATCACGTGTTTCGTCGACCCCTCAACGGGGCAGCTCGTCGGGCTCGAACAGGCCGGCCTGACCGCGTGCTCGACCACGGGGGACGTCACTGTCGTACCTGCCTCTGCCGGCTACATCTCGCAGATCAAGCTCGCGTACACCTACGACGGCGCCTTCATCGGCCGCCTCGTTTTCGACCTCAAGGCCAACGCGACGGCCACGCCCGTTTCGTACACCTGCGGCAGCGCCGGAGGCAAGGCCGTGGACCTGTTGCCGAGCAAGGGGAGCTTTGTCGTGACCAAGGTCGGCGTCGGGTGCGCGCCTCTGCCTTCAGTGGCCGCTGGAGGCACCTCCTCCGGGGGCAGGAGGAGGAGGAGGAGCCTGTCGGCAGTGGCGCCCGGGACAGGCCTCTCGGCCGGGAGCATCACCGTCGCCGCCGCCGCGCTCTCCTCGCTTCCGATCGACCCCGCGACGGGCGTGCCGCAGACGCCGCAGCTTGGGGACGTCGTCGCGCCTCAGGACGGAGGCGGCGGTGGCGGCGCCCCCACGCCTGTTCCTACGCCGACGAGCCCGCCGACTCCTCCGCCGACGACGCCCCCTCCCGCGCTTTTTTTAGGGTTAGGGTTAGGTTTAGGGTTAGGGTTAGGGTTAGGGTTAGGGTTAGGATTAGGGTTAGGGATAGGGATAGGGTTAGGGATAGGGAAAGGGTAAGGGATAGGAT
>Ga0315287_10001105_pt1 | contig 24454 bp, 26 predicted proteins | sample YL17G11_0_MG_FD_205037 | JGI IMG/M metagenome (GOLD analysis project Ga0315287, IMG submission 205037) | Sediment microbial communities from Yellowstone Lake, YNP, Wyoming, USA - YL17G11_0 | ecosystem: Environmental > Aquatic > Freshwater > Lake > Sediment | place: USA: Wyoming | collected... | reverse complement strand
ACACGGCCCCGGGCGACCCGATGCGCGCGGCCCGGAAGGCTTGCCGCAGTTTGGCCAGTCCAACATGCTGCCTGAGTATACGACCTACCACTATCACTGCACTGAGGGAGAACTAACCGAGACTACCGAGCGTCATGCAGGTTGTGTGTACGTCAGCGAGTGCGACTAGCCTGATCCTGCTCGACACTCTAGGCGGAACGCGTCCCCGCCTCGCGGGGTCGGCTGCAAAGCATCATCAGAAGGGAGACCTGACGCATGCGAGGGGCCGTAACGTCCTACCTGGCCACCACTCTCGGTGCGTATTCCGCTGAATTCGTCCAGCCATTCCGGTTGAAGCCGTCCAGCAGTTCCGGCGGAAATCGTCCGGCTGTTCCGGGTCAGACCGTCCAGGCTCCGGGTCTTGGAACCGTCCCTCCGGAGCGAAGCGACGCCCGGTCTTCATCCCTGCTGTTGCTTCGGGTCGGTAGTACTCTCCGGTTTCACCTTCCTCATGGACTCTCCTTCGAGGGTGAGCCTGTAGGCGCTATGGACCAGCCGGTCGAGGATGGCGTCGGCCACCGTGGGATCGGCGATGGTGCCGTGCCAGTGCTCGACGGGCAGCTGGCTTGAGATGAGGGTGGACCTGGACGTGCAGCGGTCGTCGATGACCTCGAGGAGGTCTCTGGCCTCCGGCGCGGTGAGGGGTACCAGGCCCCAGTCGTCGAGGATCAGGAGATCCACGGCGGACAAGCGGCCGAGGAGGTTGGCGTAGGAGCCGTCGGCCTTGGCGAGCTCCAGGGCGCCCAAGAGGCGGGGCATCCGGTAGTAGCGGGTGCGGAAGCCCTGGCGGCAGGCGGCGTTGCCCAGGGCGCAGGCGATGTAGGTCTTGCCGAGCCCGGTGGCCCCGGTGATGAGCGCCGCCCGGCCGTCCCGCAGCCAATCCCCGCCGAGAAGGCTGCGCAGGAGCGGCTTGTCGAGCCCCCGCGCGGCGCGATAGTTGACCCCCTCCGGCACGGCGTCGGGGAACTTGAGGCGGGCCTCCTTGACCAGGCGGCCGAGCTTCCTGTCCCTCCGGGCCGTCCACTCGTGGTCGACGAGGAGACCCACGCGCTCCTCGAAGGAGAGGTCCGACATCCGAGGGTCGCTCAGTTGGAGCTCCAGGGCCCTGGCCATGGCCCCCAGGCGCATCCGCCGTAGCTTCTCGAGGGTCTCCTGCGTTAGCATGAGCTTACCTCCTTGCCGAAGTATTGGGCTCCACGCACGTTCGGGTGCGCGGCGGGGGGTGTGTCGGGCCGCGGCTCAAGGGTGACCCGGTCCAGTCCATGGTCAAGGATGGACTGGAGGCGCTTGTAGGAGCGCACTCCCGACCGGTTGGCCCTCTGAGCCGCCGGCCTCCATGCGTTCTTGGGGGTAGCGTTTGGCGAGGCGCATGACGCCGAGACAGGCCCTGTAGCCCAGCTCGGGGTGGGGCCGGTCGGCCAGGACGGCTTGCACGAACCTCTCAGTCTCCGGTCCGATGGCTGCCGCATCGGCGATGAGGCGGAGGGTATCCTGTCGCGCCAGCGCCGGTGGGCTTCGGGCATGTGGGCCGGGTCGGTGGCGAAGTGGCCCCGGCCGTGGGCCCGGGCGTGGCTGGCCACCCGGCGGCCACGGAAGAAGACCTCGACGGTCCCCAGCGTGAGCCGGGCCTCGACCTCACCTTGGTGGGCCTCCCGTGTTGCGACGCGTTCTGTCTCCATGTGCCGCCCCCACTACCCCGGCGAGTCATCCGGAGCCTTGGCGGTTGTCCCGCTCCGGATACGACGGCCTTCCCCGCGTTAGAGTCGGGTCGGCACTCGCGACTGCATTTCGGGGCCTGCTCAGGGTTCACGCGTGTTACGGTCCGCAGATTTGCTGGCCCCCCCTAGTCTAGGAGGGCTTTTGTCCGGGTGGCTTGACGACCCCGGTTACCCGGAGGCCGTCCACCCGTAGCTACGAGGCTGTACCGCTAACTGCCTCGGCAGGACTTTCACCTGCAAGAACGCGCCGCCTTTCACGGCGCACTCCAACGGATAGCGGCTGAGCGGCGCGGGGGCTGTGTTTCAAACGGTGCGCCCAGGCCCTGCGCGTCCGCTGTAGCCGCTGGTTAGGCATCCGGCGGTGTGATGCCAGCCAAGCTTGTTCCCCCTTGTTCCTCTGTCTTCAGTGCGTTCCCGCGTGCTTTGGCTCGATGCCGGGGTCAAACCAGACCGGCAGCGTAGCATTCTCAAAGTTGACGAAGCTCTCCACGCAGTGGAAGCGGGTGACGCGGTTGCACTCATCCACCATGGAGTCCTCGGCAGGGAAATAGCCATCAGCACCCCGCCAGTTCAGCAGTATCAGTTGGCGCGGAGACACAGGGAGGGACACCTCGATAGTAGGGTACGCCAACCCAGGTGCCCGGTACATTGGGGGCCTCTTGTACGCCTCGGGATCGAGCCAAACGCACGGGGAATCTGATGTGATGAACCGATGCGAGCCTGTGGCGACCAAGAGGGCGAGATCCATCTTCAGGAGGATTGGCAGTTGGGCGTCGACCGACGGGCGCAACATGGTCTGCAGAGGTTGGTCTACCATGCTCTTGACTTCGTCGTAGCTCAGGGTTTGGCCGTTCGCGGGCTTCCCAATCCGAGGGACCGCGAGCTTCTGCTCGGGGGTTGCGGTCTTCGCCCATTCCCGCATCGAGTCCATCATGGCGAGGGCCCTGCCCCATTGGGCAGAGATGTGGTCGCGTAGCGCAGGCGTCCTTGCCCGCGCCGCGGCCACGAACGCACACAGGTAGGCATGTTGCTGGTGACTGAGCATGCGCGTGCGTTCAAGGCATGTGTCTCGGATGCTGGCAAACTCACCCTCAAGCTGGGAAAGACCGCGTTCCAGGACGAGGTTGCGAGAACTGTCCTCCGCACGGATGGTATAGAGATCAGTTTCGGCGAAAAGGTTGGCTGGCGACTTGCGCCGGATATGGGTTCCATCCTTTGAGAAAACCCATACGTAGGGCTCCTGGCCCTTCGGCGTGGCGGGGTCGCACCAAGCCTTCAGGTACACTCGCGGGACGAAATGCTGCTTCTTGTGACCAGCCATCTTTTCACCTACCGTACGGCCCGAGACTGTGGCGGACGGGCGACGGGATGCCTAACTAGTGATTCGATTGATCCGGATAAGCTGCCGAACTTCGCTTTCCTGTCCGCATAACATGCTGTTGGCTCACCCGACAGACCCGCGGTAATCCCCGCTACGTCAGTGACTTCAGCCGGATCGTCGACTTATCACGGGGTCTTATGCGGATCAGCATAAGAACCCTCAGAGTCCACCGACGGGGCCGCGAACATCGCTATGGCCCAGGAGTTCCTGGACCGTTCAGATACCGTGACCCCTACCCCCGATCCTTCCCCTGGTCGATGGCCTCGATCATCTCGGTGACGAAGGTCGCGGCCCGACCTACGGTCTCGGGGTCGACGTTCTCGAAGGTGTCCGTGGGCCAGTGGTAGTTCTGGAGGAAGCCGTCGGCGCCCTCGGCCCAGAGGACGATGGCCCGGCAGCCGGCGGCGATAACCGGGGTGGCGTCGGTGTAGCCCAGGTTGCAGACCGAGTCGCGGACAGACCACTCGGGATGGCCGGACCCCAGGCGGCGAGCCAGTTCTAGGAGCCCCTTGTCCATCCGGAGGGGCAGGGTGATCCCCTCCTTGGTGAGATGCCGGAGATCCCCGGACCCGACGTTGTCGAGGACCAAGACCTCCGACTCGCGAAGCTCGGGCAGGTGGGCGTCGACGAACTTCCTCGCCCCCGCCGGGTAGCCGCTCTCTTCCGCGCCCGTTACCACGCACCAGATTTCGGTGTTTGGCAGCGGGTTGGCCGCGTAGTGCTCCCCGATGGCCAGGGTCAGGCCAACTCCGGAGGCGTTGTCATTGGCCCCGGCCACGTAGGGCATAACCAACTGACGGTGGGCGAGGGTGAAAAGGGCGTAGATCGAGATCAGGGCGAAGATCGAGGCCACGATGCGGAGGCCCGGGAGAAGGTAGGTTGCCCGGACATTCTCCAGGCCGAAGACGGCCAGAGACAGGACAAAGACGGCAACGGCGCTGACCATATTCAAGATGTGGCTGGCCCGGAGGTTCTTGAGAGCCTTGGGCGCAAAGACCAGAGCGGCCCTGGTTGTGTCGACGTGGGCCATGAGAACGACCCGGCGACCGGCCCCCCGCGCCGGCACTCGCCCCCAGACGTTCTGACTCGGCCGCTTCGGGAAGAGAAAGCCCACGTCGGCCCGGCCCGAGGACACGGCGAAGTAGAGCGGGAGATTAAGCCCAGCCAGGATCAGGGCCGCCGGAGGCGAGACCCAGAGGGCCAGACCGCTGGCCGCCATCAGGACGGCGATGAGGGCCCAGGGGTAGCTGTAGGTGCTGTAGCAGCGGAAGGGTTGGGTTTCCACATTCTTGGTCCACTTACCCATCACGCCGGCCGCGTACTCGGCCCCTCGCCTCTCGCCTTCCGTGGTCGAGCCACGCGGGCCGATGGTCACGGAAAGGTGGCGGATGTGTTCTAGAGCCCGAGCGGCGATCGCCGCCCCATCAGTCTTGCCGAGGTTGGACACGTCGGTTGCCTCCCTTTGGGTTCCCTTGATCCGCCACATCGACCCCGGCCGGTAGCCCGCCGGCGGCCACTGCGGCGAGAGCCGCTCGGATCACGGCCCCGGCCACGGCTCTAGCGGCCAAGGTTCCCACGGCCGACAGGTCGGCCTGGACCTTGCTCTCGTCGGGACCGCAGGAGATAGCGAACAAGGTGTCGCCGTCGTACATGGTGTGGACCGGGCTGATGGTCAGGGCCAGGCCGTCGTGGGCCATCTGGGCCACCTTCCGGGCGCCGGTCTTGCCGAAGGCGGCGTTGGTAACCACCACCCCGATGGTCGTGTTCTGACCGGCGCTTTGACCGGCTGATCCGCCGGGGTCGGAAGAGAAGCCCGGCGGCTGACCGGCGCTCTGGCCGGCAACCCCCGACGGCTGACCGGTGAGAACCGCCGTCGTGTCCAGGAAGCCCCCGGCCGGATTTCGGGTTCCGGCCAGGATAGCGCCGCTCGACGGGTCGCGCACATCGCCGAAGGCGTTGACGGCAATGACCGCCCCCACCAGAAGCCCACCCGGGCCGGCCAGACAAGCCGTCCCGAGACCCGTCTTGGTGGCCATGGCCGGGCCGAGAAGCTTGCCCACGCTGGCCCCGGCGCCCGCCCCGACGTTACCTTCAGCCACCCGATCGGCCATCGCATTCTCGCAGGCCGCGTAGCCCATGGCCGCGTCGGGCCGGCGATCCGCCCGCCCCAGGCCAAGATCGAAGAGAACCGCCGCGGGGACTATGGGCACCCTCGCGACACCGGTCTCAAAGCCGTGGCCGCGCTCTTCGAGCCATCGCATTACCCCCGTGGCGGCATCGAGGCCGAAGGCGCTTCCGCCAGCCAACAGGATAGCGTGCACCCGATCAACCAGGTTGATGGGATCAAGGAGATCCGTCTCGCGGGTCCCGGGGGCCGAACCGCGCACGTCCACGCCGCCCACCGCCCCATCCGGGGTCAGGACCACCGTGCAGCCCGTCAGAGCCTCGGAATCCGAAGCGTGACCGATCCAAAGTCCGGGGATGTCGCTGATCGCCGGTTGTCCGGGCATGCCCTCACCTCCGATACGTGCCCGCCCCAAGCGGAGGTCACGACATCTCCGCGCCGGGTGGTCCAGGCTCACGGGCCAAGAGGATGGCGGCTTCGGTGGGGATGGGGACGATTCCTCCACGGTTTCTCCCCACCGGACCACAGAGAGTCGGGCCCTGGCTGGAAGCCCGATAGCCGGTAAGACCCCGGACCCGCCCCTGGCGGCGGAACGGGCGGCCGAGTTGGAACCGGCGCCCGAGGCGGGTTAGAGGTTGAGGGACATCATTCGAATGTCCTCGCGCCAGATCCAGCTGCGACGGCGGTAGAAGTCGATGGCCAGCGTATTATCCACGAAGACGAACATGTGAACCTTTAGGACGCCCATCCGACGGAATTCGCCCAGGAGGTTGTCCAGCAGAGCCTGGCCGAGTCCCTGTCTACGGCAGTCGTCGCGGACGGCCAGATGATGGATGTAGCCTCGCCGTCCATCCCACCCCCCCATGATGACCCCGACGATCTGTTTGTCTTGCCGGGCCACGAAGGACGTTCCGGGGTTCCGATCGAGGAATTTCGCCAACTCGGGCGGAGTGTCGGCGCTGGAAAGGCCAACGCCCGGGGTCGCTCGCCAGAGTTCGATGACCTGGGGAATGTCCTCGTGTAGGAAGAGTCTGAAGGAGACCATGGTCTTGGACGCTCCTGTTCCGGCCCGCGGCCGGCCTGTCAGTACCTCCGGCTGAAGTGAAGGGCGATGAAGCAGACCAGCGTGACGCCGAGAACGGCCAGGAAGATGGGAGTGAGCGACGGCTCGTTCCGGATGCTATTCCCCAAGCTGTTGACACTGGTGTAGAGGAGGGCGCCCAGAGCCGCTAGAGAGGTGGCCATGCCCCAGCCCCGCCCGATGAGAAGACCGAAACCGCCCGCGATGGCCAGGAGAGCCATGCCGAGTTCGGCCGCCTGGTGATAGACGATGTACTGATTGCCCACCACGGTCCAGAGGCCCTCGGGCATGTTCCCTCTCATGACGAAGATCACCCAGTAGGCGATGATGGCCAGCCCGACGAGAAGGAGAACAATCCCGACAAGGATTGCCGACCAGCTATACGATCTGGGCTCGATCCGACGCCCAACGCGGCTTGCCCGATAGGCCATGTCGTCACTCTCCGGTGGAAAGCAGTCTTTCTATTATAACCGAGGTTCTTGAGACTCAGGAAGCGTCGGCGGGCGGGTCCGGGACAGAATAGGCCACAGAACAAGGGGTGAGGTGCTCTCTCGGATGTACGACGCCATCCTTATCGGCTCGGGGCACAACTGCCTGGTCGCCGCTACTCTTCTGGCCAAGGCCGGCTGGAAGGTCGGCCTATTCGAGCGGGACGAGACTATCGGCGGGGCGGTCAGGACCGAGGAGTGGACCCTGCCGGGCTTTAAGCACGACGTGGCTTCGGCCGCCCACATCTTCTTCCTCATCTCGCCTTTCTACCACCAGATGCGGGGCGAACTCGAGAAGCACGGCCTTCGCTACCGGTTCTTCCCCACGCCCATGGCCTGCGTCTTCCCGGACGGCTCGACCTTGTGCCTGCATCGTGACCTTGAGGCCACCCTGGACAGCCTCGGCCGAGAGTGCGCCGATGATGCCGCCGCCTGGAAAATGCTGTTTGACCTTTACAAGAAGCTGGCGCCCGACATTGTGACTCTCTTCAGTTCTCCGCTCCCCTCCGTCGCGGCCATGACCGCTCTGGGCGGCGCCCGGATGAAGCTCGGCCCCGAACGCAGCCTGGAGTTGGCCCGAATGGCCGTTATGTCGGCGCGGGCCTTCGCCTCCCGCTTCTTCCGAAGCAGTAAGGTCCAGAGCTGGTTTGCCACCTGGGCCGGGCACAGTGGCCACGGACCGGACACGGCCGGTGGAGGCTTCCTCAGTTGGATCACCATGGGCGCCTCGCAGGATCGCGAGTCTGGCCTGGCCGTGCCGGAGGGAGGCAGTGGGCAGCTCACTCTGGCCCTGGCCGGCCTGGTGCGCTCGCTGGGTGGCGAGATCCACACCGGGGCCCGGGTCACCCGGGTCATCGTCGACAACAACGTGGCCAAGGGCGTGGAACTCGCCGACGGGACTCGCGTTGAGGCTCACCGGGCCATCATTGCCGGGGTCGCTCCGACTTCCCTGTTCGGTGATCTAGTGGATGAGAAACACCTGCCCACGATCTTGCTCGACCAGGTGCGGAGATATCGCTACGGCGTGTCCGTGTTCAAGATCGACCTGGCCCTGGACCGCCCACCGGAGTGGAAGGCCGGGCAGCCTGTAGGCCAGGCCGGGATTGTCCACCTCTCCTGCACCATGAACGGCATGGCCCGGGCCTACACCCAGGCCGCCGAGGGTCTCTTGCCCACCGAGCCCCTGATCATCGTCGGACAGCCGGGGGTAGCCGACCCCAGCCGGGCCCCGAGGGGCAAGGCCATCCTCTGGGTGATCGTCTTCGCGGCCCCCTACGAGGTGAGCGGCGACGCGGCCGGAAAGTTGACGGCTCGCTCCTGGGAACACCTCAAGGAACGGTACGCCGATCGCGTCGTGGACACCATCGACGGCTACGCGCCCGGGCTCAAGCAAAGTGTTCTCGCCCGGCGCGTGATGTCGCCGGAAGACATCCAAGAGATGAACCCCAACCTCGTGGCCGGCGACGCTTCCGCCGGCAGTAGCCATCTTGATCAGCTTTATGTCTTTCGCCCCGTCCCCAACTGCTCCCGCTACGCCACTCCCATCGGCCGTCTCTACCTGACCGGGGCCTCCACCCACCCGGGCTCAGGTGTCGGCGGTTTCTCCGGCTACATCGTAGCCAAGATGCTCCTTTCCTGAAGAGGCCGGCCCGGCCACGACCCATGGTGGCCGACGGGGCGGCAGGAACACCTCGACCCCTGGCGGAAGTGGGCCCCATCGGAGCGGGAGTTGGTAGGGGTGGGTGAGAAGGGCACGGTAGGCCAGAGGCTGGCGGGCAAGGTGGTTCTCATCACCGGCGCCTCCCAGGGTATCGGACGAGCCCTGGCCCGACGCCTGGCGGCGGAAAGATGCCGCCTCGTCCTAGTGGCCCGGTCGGGAAACCAGATCGAAAGTCTGGCCGGAGAGCTCGAGGAACTCGCCAGGAAGACCGGCCTCTCCTCGGGACCCGTCGCGGTCGCCGTGGCCGGAGACGTGACCGACCCGGACGTTGCCCGGCGGGCGGTTGACCGGGCCCTGGAGACCTTCTCAGGCCTGGACGTTCTGGTCAACAACGCCGGAGTCGGCCTCCGGGCGCCTGTCGCCCGGCTGGCGCCCGTTGATTTGGAGGACGTCTTCCGGGTCAACGTGGTCGGGGCGGTCAACTTCATCCAGGCGGCCGTGCCCCACCTGGTAGGCCAGGGTCGGGGCCTGATCGTGAATGTCTCCTCCATCGGCGCCCGCCAGCCTGTCCCCTACCTCGGCGGCTATGGGGCCACCAAGGCGGCCCTAGTCGCTCTTTCGGACTCACTCAGGATGGAGCTGGCCGGGACCGGGGTGGCTGTCCTTACCGTTTTCCCCGGTTCGGTTGAGACAGGTTTCAAGACCAAGGCCAAGGGCGAACCCTACCCCGAGCGCAAGAGCGCCTCCCGGCTGTCCCCGGAGGAGGTCGCTGAGCGCATTCTCCTGGCGGCCGAAGCGGGGCGCCGGGAAGTTCGCATCCTTTCGCGTGGCGAGAGCCTCGGCCTTCTCCTGGGCCGGGTCCTGCCCGGCGTGGTGGAACGGCAACTCATCCGGAGGTACGGCGACCGTCCGGAGACGCGGTGACGGGACCGCGGGCGGGGCATCCTAGGACTTGATCTCTTCCTAGGGAGGAATGACCGTGCTCCTGTGCCGCACCTGCGGAAACCAGTGGCCCGAGACCGTGCCCAAGGCCCTACCGCCCAAGCATTGCCCGAAATGCGGCCGGCCGGATGTTGTCCGGACCTCACCGCCACCCGGCGAGACGCCTGGAGTGATGGGCTGAGTGAAAGAAGCGATTCCGCGCCGACACTTGAAGCGGGGCCGGTAAGCGGGTACAATCAGGGCTGGTAGAACAACTCCATAGCGGATGTCAGCTTCCTTCGGGGCCGGGTGAGGGTCGGCTTAGACGACCCAATTCCCGACCGGCGGTGATGCCTCCAGGTCAACCCTGGACGGATGAGCCCGCGAACCGCCTAGCGCGGCCGATCCGGTGTGATTCCGGAGCCGACAGTAAAGTCTGGATGGGAGAAGGAAGGCCTGCTTTCAGTGGCCGATTTCTGTCGCGCTCCGAAGGGTTTCGTTTTCGGGGCGCTTTTTTCGTTCCGGGGGCTGATGCCTGCCGTCGAGAAACCAGACTAGGGAGGAATCGTTCTTGCTCAAGGTAGGAGAAAACCAGGTCGGCAAGCGGGCCTGGGGCGCCAGGACCCTGATCCGCGTCGGAATGCTGGGGGCCGTGGCTTTCGCCCTGATGTACGCGGAGTTCAACTTGCCGCTTTTCCCGACGTTTCTCCAGTATGACCCTGGAGACGTGCCCACTCTCATCGGCGGTTTCGCCATGGGTCCCCTGGCCGGCGCGGCCGTGGCTCTGGTCAAGGGCTTGATCTTCTTTCTCTCCGGCAAGGACGAAGCCGGTCTCATCGGCACGGCCGCCAACCTGGCCACGAGCCTGGCCTTCGTCGTCGCCGCGGCGGCTGTCTACGTCCGGGTCCACAACCGGCGGGGGGCGGTTCTCGGTCTTGGGGCCGGCGTGCTCTCCATGGTGGCCGTGATGACCGTCCTGAACTACTTCGTTTTCCTGCCGGCCTACGGCCTTCCGTCCGCGGCCATTCCGGCCGCCTTGAAAATGACCGTCCTGTTCAATCTGGTCAAGGGTAGCCTGAACTCGCTTCTGACCTTCCTGGTCTACAAGAAGGTTAGCCCGCTACTGCGCCTCTAGGGGGTCGGCTCCCCGGGATTCGGCTGGGTCAGACTCACCTCCAGGCCAAGCTCCCTGGCCTTGGCGGCGTACTCCAGCACGGCGCTGATGAGTTCGGCGTGAGACCAGGTCAGCGGGGCCACCGATAGAGGCTGCCCCGTGTAAGGGTGGAGCTGTTCGGGAAGATGTCCTCCGGGCATGGCGTGCGTTCTGACCCATTCAAGAATGGTCAGGGCCACCTTGAGTTCGTCGGCCGATCGGGCCTTGGCCACGTACCAGCGCCCGAGCCACAAGGTGCAGATGATCCAGGGGTTGCCTGGCACGCCCTCGACGTCGTCGCTCCTCTTGAAGTACTGATCGCTGGTGTAGCGGGCGATCCCACCCACGTCCGTGTTCACCCAGAGCCGGTCGCGGACCAGAGCCATGGTCCGGACGACCCGCTCGTCGGCCGCCGGGAGTAGCCCGAAGAGGACAACGCCGAAGAGGCTGGAGTCTAGGGTGTAGTCCGGCGACAAAGACCCATCCGCGGTCACGTAGACACCGCGCAGGAACCGGCCCAGCTTCGCGTCGTAGAGCCGGTCCAGGGTGGCCTTCCTGACCTCCTCGGCCACCTGCCGCCATCGCTCGGCGCCCCGATCCCCGAAGAGATCCCCCAGGGTGGCGGCGGCCAGGAGACCAGCGTAAACCGAGGCCGCGGTGTAGGTGAAAATGCCCTGCCGCTCTTCCCAGAGATCCCAACTGGGCCGGGGCAGCCCGGTCTCGGGATCGCGGTAGGAGGCCAGCCAGTTGGCCGCCGGCTCGACCAGAGTTGGATAGAGGGCGTCGATGAACTCGAGATCGTGATCCAGGTTGAAGTGATGACCAAGGGCCCAGAGAACGCCGGCCGTCTCGTCCTCCTGGACGGGAAGGATGGTCTCGCCCTTGCGAACCCACGGGTGCCAGCTCGATCCCACCGACCCATTGGGGTGGTACTTGTGCCACAGGAAACCCTCGCGGCTGAGGGCCCGCTGGCAGAAACGGAAGAAGCGGCGGGTCAAGCCGTAGTAGCCGGCCAGATCCAGGGCGTAGGCGGTCATGGCCCCGTCGCGGGCCCAGACGTAGCTGTAGTGGTCCCGGTTACTGCGAAGGATGTCGGTGTCGTTGGCGGCCAGGATGCCGCCGCCGTTGTCGACCTGGGTCCGGGCGACGAGAATGCTGCGCTTGAAGAAGGCGACCAGGTCGGGCGGAAGAGACCCTAGCTCCCTCTGACCCTTGGCCACCCAGTGCCGCCAGAATGTGGCCGTCTCGATCAAGAGACGTTCCGGGCCGGTGGTCGTGACCAGGGCGTGGACGGCCCGGGCGCTGTCGAAACCCTGGCCCACGGCGATCCAGTAGTAGAGCGTTTCCTCGCCGCCGGCCTCCAGGGCGACGTTGAAGGCGATGGCGCTGTCCACGGATCCTTGGGAGATGGCGTGGCCTTCGAGGCGCCCGTCCTCGGCGTCGCGCCAGGTGCCCTCGGCCCCGGCGAAACGTTTTCGACCGGTCGAGAACTGGGCGATGCCCGCGGACCCGCCCTCCCCGGCGGGTGGCGCCGGCTCTCCCGGCTGGGGCGATCCCTCCCCGGCGGGTGGCGCAGCCTCCCCCGGCTGCGGCGCCGGCTCTCCCGACCGCGGCCCGACGCGCCCGTCCATAATGAAGCACCGGTTGCGCTTGTAGTGGTAGATCGCCCGTAGATCCGGATCGAACAGGGCCGTGTCGCCGATGTCTGATTCGTCGATGTTGAAGTCAATGGCGAAGAAGACCCGGACTTCTCTCGCTTCCGGGCGCAGATTGCGGATGACGACCCGCTTCAGGTAGAGACTCTCGCGGTAGTGGACGGCGTCGCTGGAGGTAAGGGAAAGACCCAGGGCCTGACTTGTCGCCAGGCTGCGGGCGACCAGAGTGTCCTCAACGTAGTCCCAGGTCTTGACCCAGCCCGACTCGTCCAGCCAACTGAACTGCCCTTCGGCCCAAATCCCCATCATGTTGCGACGGCTCTCGATGTGGTTCGTCATCCCGACGTGCGGGTAGTAGAGGTCCCGCATGACGAGATCGCCGTCGAAGTTTATCAGCAGATCCCCGTTGCCGATGCAAAGCGGCCTGGGCACTTTTGGCGAGCCTCCCGCCGGTGGATACCGCGGTGCGGAATAGCGACCTGGATCGGAAGGTATTTTACACTTGTCTTCTTGGGAACTATGCTTCACACCACCCGTAGGTGGGGTAGGCCCAGCGGCTCTCATGAGAGGAGCTCCCGACGATGAGCGGTTGGCTCTTGATGGTGGGGCTTCTGGCGGTAGCCGCGGCGGTCTGGTTCATCCTCTCGGACAGGCGGGGGGCCCAAACCCGCGGCCTCAGGACTCGCGGCCGGCGCCCCGATGCTCTCGGCGGCCGTCCGAGGCGCCGCCCGGCGTCGCGCCCCCTCGACCCCGACCGCATGACGGCGCGCCGCTTCGTATCCGGCCGCCCGGCGGTCGACACCGAATTCGCGTCGGAGACACTGCCGCTTCACGAGACCGGTCGGGTCCGGACCCGGGCAGAAAGTCCCTGGGGTAACGTGGCCGTGCCCACCTGGGAGCATCCCATCCCCTGGTCCTACGGGGAGACCCGGCTCGCCGCCCTCGTCCGCGACCCCTACTGGATCTTCGCCTACTGGGAGATCACCGGGGAGACTCACCGGCTGGCCCAGAAGGCCGTGGGTCCAGAAGCCTGGTCCGCGGCGACTCCCATCCTCCGGGTCCACGACGCCTCCGGGCGGGCGCACTACGACGTGGCCATCGACGAGGAGGTCCGCAACTGGTATCTCAACGTGGGCCAACCCGACCGGGCCTGGTACCTTGAGATCGGCCGCCTGACCAGGTCGGGAAGGTTCGTCATGCTCGCCCGCTCGAACACGGTCCACACGCCTCGGGACGGTCCCTCCCAGGTCATCGATCCCCGCTGGCCGCCGCTGGGACGCGCGGCTCATTGGGCGGGCGCCTTGTCGGCCTCGCCCGGCCTCGACCTACCCTCCAGTCCGGGCGCTCCAAGCTCATCCTGGGGCGCGAGCCGGCCCTCCGAGACGGGGTCCGGCGGAAGGAGATCTCACCCATGACCAGCAGTCCAAGCGACTCCCCCGGCCCGGTCGGCTCGCGTGGCCCAGCCGGTTACGTGGGCCTCGTTCTTCACGCCCACCTACCCTACGTTCATCATCCAGAGCAGAGCGGCACCCTGACCGAGCGGTGGCTCTTCGAGACAATGACCGAGTGTTACATCCCCCTCCTTCAGGTCTTCGAGAGACTCACCGCCGACGGAGTGCCCTACCGCATCGTGGTTTCGCTGAGCCCGACCCTCCTGGCCATGTTCGACAACGAACTCCTCCAGCGGCGCTACTGCCTCTACCTCGACCGCATGGCGGAGCTAGCCGCCCGGGAAATGCGCCGCACGCGGGACGACGCGCGGCTCGCTCCGCTAGCCCGGATGTACCGCGATCGCCTGGCCTGGGTCTCCCACGTCTACCACGACTCTTACGGCCACGATCTCGTGGCCGCCTTCCGCCGTCTGGCCGACGCCGGCAACGTGGAGCTGGCCACGTCGGCCGCCACCCACGCCTACCTGCCCCTGGTCGGCCCGCACCGCTCGGCGGTCGAGGCTCAGGTGGAAATGGGCCTTAGCGAGTTCCAGCGCTTCTTCTCGCGCCGCCCGGCCGGATTCTGGCTGCCGGAGTGCGGCTACCACCCAGGTTACGACCAGATCCTGGCGGAGAAAGGCCTGCGCTGGACCTGTCTTGAGAACCACGGCGTCGCCTTCGCCAAGCCGGCGCCCCGTTATGGGGTTCACGCCCCCGTCGTGACCCCGGCCGGAGTGGCCTGCTTCGGACGCGACCCCGAAAGCTCCAAGCAAGTCTGGTCCAGCCGCGAGGGCTACCCCGGCGACCCCTGGTACCGGGAGTACTACCGGGACATCGGCTACGACCTGGACTACGACTACATCCGTCCGTTCCTGGCCCCGGACGGGTCGCGGACCCATACCGGGTTCAAGTACTACCGCGTTACTTCCGGGCCGGGAGACGATGCGGGGGGTGGCGGTGGGGACGCCGGCGGCGGGAATGGTGCGGCGGGTGGCGCGGACGGGCACAAGGAACCCTATGATCCGGGGGCGGCCGCCCAGCGGGTCGAGGTCCACGCCGGGCACTTCCTGTGGGCCCGTCAGAAGCAGGTGGAATGGCTGTCCGGAGGATCCGACCGTCGCCCCTACATCCTGGCGCCCTTCGACGCCGAACTCTTCGGCCACTGGTGGTTTGAGGGGCCCCAGTGGCTGGAACTCTTCATCCGCAAGAGCGCCTACGATCAGCGCGACTACCGCCTGGCCACACCGACCGACTACCTGGCCGAGTACCCGATGAACCAGCCGTCGCAGCCCATCCTGTCGAGCTGGGGCTGGAAAGGTTACAGTGAGGTCTGGCTTCAGGGGGACAACGATTGGGTCTACCGGCACCTTCACCGGGCCGCCGAACTCATGGAGGGACTCGTGGACCTGTTTCCCGATCCGAACCCGGTCGAGAAGAGAGCCCTGGACCAGGCCGGGCGGGAGCTACTCCTGGCCCAGGCCAGCGACTGGCCCTTCATGATGCAGGGTCGGGCCATGGACGGCTACGCCAAACACCGCTTCACCCACCACCTCGGCTGGTTTCTGGCCCTGGAGAAACAACTGCGGGAGAAGCGCCTGGACACGCGGTGGCTCGGAGAGCTAGAGAAGACCGACAACATCTTCCCCGGCCTCGACTATCGCCTCTTCGCCTACCGGGCCTGGCAGCCCAGTCCGTGGGTGGCGGCGGGGACGGCGGCGGGGAGCTAGATTCGGGTGCATCGCACCCTGCTCACGCCTGTCTAGCTCGCCTGCGAGCCAGAATCCGCCACCAAGACAAGTCATCCAGCAAGACGCATAGCAGTAGCGCAAGGCCAGCGCCAAGGCTATTCCAGGGGCTGCACCCCACCCGCACCCGCTAGCAGCTTCCACATTTTGCTACACCTCTGTGGATCCTGAAACCCGGCCATGCCGGGAGCATCCGGGGATGCCCGGACAGCCCAATGGCCGGCAGGGTGCTGCCATCTCAGCCCCGAATTTGTCCGAGAACAACGTCGCTGGGTTAGCCAGCGGCTCCAGTGGAGGCGCTTGGCTTGGCCAACCGCGCGAGTCCCGGTACGGGGCCGCTGAGCGGCTATCCATTAGGAGGAGCAGGAGGGAATTTCTTTGCTCGTTATCCGTTGCACACGCAGGCTTCTCGATCGCGTCGGCCCGCCCGTCGCTCCACCGCCGGAGTCCACGACCGCACTCGGCGACTGGTACGCCAAGCCTTTTGGCGTGGCGCAGAAGCGCTTCGTTCTTATGATCAGCGAGAGCACCCGCATCGCCATCGTGATGCCCAGCCGGGCAGCGGCGGATCTGGCACGCTCCTTTCGCCATGCCTTGGCCATCCTTCTTGAGAGTCTGGGCGTTCCTGCAGATGCTGTCGAGCGAGAGATCGCTGCTTCACAGGAAGTGCTGCTCGCTGTCACCGACAGTCGATCGCTCCTCGGCACCTTGAATGACTTCTCGACCCTGGCCAAGTCCCGTCTGCGTGACAGGCCCGATACCACTCTCGATGATCTCTCGGTGTCACTGAGCCACAGCCCTGTGGCACCGCTGGGATATCGTCGCCCTGCCGACCTGGCCAGAGAGTTGTTCGGCTTGGTGAGCCGCCAGCCGTTGGACGCAAGGTCTCCGGGAGGGTGGTAGGGTGAGCATCTCATGGCCCGAGATCATCATTGGCTGGCCGGCCGTCGTCGTTGCACTGGTGTTGATCGGTCTTGGACTCGCCACACGGCAGTGGCTGTTCGCCCTAGCGGGCAGTCTGGTCGCCCTGCCCTTTCTGTGGTACCTGTTCCAGTTTCCACGTCTTCACTACTGGGCTCCCGTGCTGGCTTTCTTGAACTTCGTCTCGGTGGCCGCCGTCGGAAGAGGGCACCGTCTGCTCGCGGCGTCGGTCTTGGCGCCGTTCCTTGTTACCGTCATGTGGCTGGCGTACGTGGTGCTGACGCAGTAAGGAATGCATGCTGCCTGTGTCAACTGATAAGGAAAGGCGGCGTGGGTCACCCCCTCTTCTCCGACGAGGCCATCCACCTGATCCACCAGTTCACCAAGGGCATCCCGCGGCGGATCGACACGAACCTCGGTTGATGAGTCGCCTCAGTGATGATAACGTCGGGTGTGGGGATCGTAGAGGCAATATGGACGAGTCTCCGGGCGGGTTAGGCGTCTCCGGAAAGGCAGGTGGGTATCCCGGTGAGGTCGGCGAGGCATCCAGACAAGGTGAATATCGAGCCTCAGTTGGGGTCGCTGGTTGGGTACCTGGAGTCGCGGCACGATGTCCTGGCCGCCTACCTGTATGGATCATACGGGACGGCTCACCAGACGGCTCTCAGCGATGTCGATATCGCTGTGTTGTTCTACCGAGACAGGCCACCGGACCGCCGGCGCCTCTTTGCCCTGGAGGCGGATGTCTCCAGTATCTGCCACGAAGACGACGTTAACGTCCTATCAGTTAACGATGCCGATGTCATGCTGCAGTTTCGGGTCTTGGAGACAGGCAGGCCATTGCTGGAGAAGGACCCCGTCGCGGTTTCCGAGTTCCGGGAGTACGTGTTCAGCGTCTACGGGGATTTCGAGCCCTTTTACCGGGCCTTCTGCCAAGACCATGACCGAGGGCTGAGGGAGGCGTTCCCGCGTGATAGACCAAGACAAGGTCAGGGATAGGATCACCTTCCTCAGAGGGAACCTGGAGATCCTTCGTGATCTTGCCCAGACCCCACGTGTCGCCTTCACGGAGAGATCCATGGAATTCCATGCGGCGGTGCGTCTGCTCCAGACGTCAATTGAGGCCATGATTGACATCGCAGGCCACATTGTGGCAAGAGAGGGTCTTGGCTCGCCCAAGAGCTACGTCGAGGTGTTCGACCTGTTGGGACGGTCTGGGGCCATCGCTCCTGAGTTCCTGGACAGGCTCAGGTCAATGGTCAGGTTCCGAAACAGAGCCGTCCATCTCTATGCGGACATTGACGTCAGCCACGTGTACGGGATACTGCGGGAGGACCTAGGGGATCTCGAGGCGTTCATCGAGCTCATCGTTGCCCGATACTTCGTCTAGCAGGTCCATCCCAGCTCCACGCTGCTGGTGAGGAAGAGCAGTCTTGGGCGTAAGCTATGCTGCACCGCTCTGCGCCTACTTTTCGGTTGACACAGACAGTTCGTCCAAGTCCCTTGGTGGGAGCCCACGGGTTACGGCCCCTCCCGCTGACTTGGACAACAGGGAAGCCAAGATGGCTTATGTCGAGCACCTGGAAAACGCCCACGATACTGTGCTCGCGATGCGGGGCCAAACAGGCGACTTCAGCGGACTTATAACACGCCACACTCTCCATCGCACGCGGCCTCGGTGGCTCCCCCCCACCCTCGCGCAGGCGGCGGTCATGAGACGCTCCCCCGGGCTCCTCCAACCATTGGAATGTGCCCGCATGGACAGGCAACAGCGGAAGGAGTCGGAGCCCGTGGCGGTAAATGCTGGGAGCGTTCCGCCCGGATTTCACAGGGGCTCGGATGCCCCAACGTCCAGCCGCTAACCCACTGGATAGAGGGATCCGCCATGACGAGGAAAGAGCAAGGCATTCTGGACATACTGGCACAGCTACCCTGGTGGGTCAGCGTCTGCGCGGCCGCCGTCGTCTACATCGGGCTGAAGTTTGTGTTCCCCACCCTAGTCCCCGATGACTCGCTCCTCAAGCCGCTCGCCACGGTCCTGGCACGGTTGGCGGTGCTGCTAGCGGCATTCTTCCTCATCCCAGCTGTCGTCTCGGCCGTCCGTTCATCCCAGATGCGCAGGATGCTGGACGCGCAGAGCGGGATCGACTCTATCCGGTCGCTGTCGTGGAAGCAGTTCGAGGAGTTGCTCGCGGAGGCGTTCCGGCGCCAGGGCTACGCGGTTCAAGAGAACCTCTACGGCGGTGCGGATGGCGGTATCGATCTGACGATCAGGGGGGACGGAAACGTCTACCTGGTCCAGTGCAAGCAGTGGCGCTCCCTCAAGGTGGGCGTCAAGGTCGCTCGCGAGATGCTCGGCCTGGTGACCGCCCGCTCGGCGCACGGTGGCATCATCGTCACGTCGGGGGTGTTCACCCGAGAAGCGGAGACCTTCGCTTCGAGGAACTCCGTCTACCTAATCGACGGGCGCCGGCTTGACGCGATGATCCGCGCTGTCCAGGCGCGCCCCGCAGCCGTAGCGCATGTGCAGCCGCCACAGCCGCCTCCCCCAACCTACGCGAGCGCGAGGCCCGCGACCTACGAGACCTCGGGGCCCTCGACAAGCGTCAGACGGTGCCCCCGCTGCGGCGGCGACCTAGTCTTGCGCGAGGCACGGCGCGGGAGCCATGCGGGAAGCAGGTTCTGGGGATGCTCGCGCTACCCCAACTGCAGGTACACGGAGGAGTACGCAAGCTGAGTCTCGGACGGCAGACGGTCGAGGGAGCGTGTCTAGCGGACCGTCGGAAACGCCGGCGCCACGCCCCGTACCCAACCCTACCGATTGGCCAAAGGCGGTTCCCCTTCCCAAGACTCGTGTCGCGGAACTTCCCGCGACCGGGAAGAAACCCCTATTGGCCGGCGTGGTGGCCGAGCGCCGCTTCGCTATCGCCGAGGTGGACGACTTCAATCGGAATGGGTGGACGATTTGGGTCGGAACGCCCGGAGCAGCTCTGAGGGGAGGTGCCTCTCGCAGCTCTCCCCTCGCTCTGACCGAAGGTCAGCATTCCCGGCCGGAGGGCTGGTGCGTACGGGGGCCCGCTTTCCGTCCTCGGCGACCCTCTGCCTTTGCCCCCGGGCTCCTTTGCCCCCGGCTCTGCTGCCTCGTCCCCCAACTCCCCCCTGTTTGCCCGCGCCCGCATGGCAGGATTCGCCAGTCCCTGCCCCGAACGGTGACCCATCCCGTGCGTCCGTTGACGCCGGCCGGTGGCCATCCAATGCCAAGTCTAACCGAGCTGCTTCACCTCTACGATCAGAGGACCCGCTCGCGCTCACGCGGCGGTCTCCAGGCCATCTCGGGGATGGCCTTCCAGATCTACTGCTACCTCGCCGACTACGTCGCCATCCTGGCTGAGCGGAACCCGGAGGAGGCCGGGGAAGGCCGGGAAGACAACGCTAGCCGCCCAGACCGCGGCCTCGCCAGCTTCGAGTCCTTGTCCGACTACCTCATCAAGAGAAGCCCCATCGACTACGCCCGCGAAGGCGACACCGTCGTCTGTGTCCAGGCAAAGCGCACACTGAATCGGGAGACCCTTTCCAAGGCGGCGGACGAGTTCGTCGCCATCGACAGGTTTCTTGAGGCCGAAGAGCCCGCACTCCGGCCGTCGGTGAGGTTCGAAGTGATAGCCTCCCGAGGCCAGGCTGCCGGCGCGGCCTGCTGGCAGGGCGTGACTCCTTCAACGCACGCGCTGGCCCAAGACCGCGAAGCTCAGGCACGCCTCGACGCCATGCGCCGCGAAGGACGCCTCCTTCCTGCGCGCATCGACCCCGACCCGTGGTGGCGGCTCATCGGCACTGTCTTCCATCGGCTTTCAGACCCTTTCGGCTTCGCCTACGAGGCCACCGCTCTCTGCCTTGAACGCGGCCTTGACCCCGGCGGTGCCGAGCGCCTGCGGGTCGAGATCGCCAGGCTCTTCGCCAGACTCCGCCGGGACAGGCCACTGGTCACGGGCCGGGTCCTGTGGGCCTGCGACTTCCGGCCTCTGGAGCGGCAGTCGAAGGCGGTGAACGTGGGTCAGATACCCACGGTACTCCACCTTCAGGACGGGCGCTTCATGGAGCGGGAGGAGCAGCTTGGTGCCGCTGTTGGCTCCCTGGACAAGGTCCTCGACTCGCGGCGAGTCGCCGACGACCCGGCCGTCCATTCCCTCTGGCTCGGCGGAGCGTCCGGCTCGGGCAAGAGCGTTCTTCTTCTCCACCTCATGCGTGAACTTGTCGTAGAGCGGGAGGCCCGCGTCGTCTGGCTCGGCGACGCAAGCTGGGATCTCCTTCCCTCTCTCGAGTCGTGGCACGGGAAGCGCACCCCCCATCGAGACAGCGAACCGGTCTTCATCTTCGTGGACGATTTCTACTCCCCAGTCAAACGTGGCGAACTGGCTCTCCCCAGGGTAGGCAATCTCGTCCGGCACTCGGGAGTAGCGGACTGGCCGGTGTTGGTCACCTGCGGTCCTTCCGAGCAGCGGCTCGCGCTGGAGTCGCGCGAGGGCGACTGCGGGCTGAGTTTCGAGATTTGGAAGCTGCCCTTGGCCACCCCGGAGGAGCGCGGGCGGATCCGGACCTGGTTTGCCGATCGCACCGGCCAGGCGCCCAAGGAGGCCTCGTCTTCTGGTGACAGCCAGAGCCTCATGGTCTCAATGGTCTTCGAGATGGTCAAGGGTGATCTCCGGGAGTTTGCCCTCCGCTTCAAGAGCCGGCTGGAAACCGAGCATCTGGACAGAGCCGTACTACCTGTTCTGGCCCTGAACCGCCTGTATCTCGAGGCCCCCGCCGGCTGCCTCTCCGAGGAACAACGCGAAACCCTTGACCGCATCAACCGGGACGATGACTTCCTGGTCGTCACCGTCGGCGGGACCGAGCGTCTCAGGCTTACCCATCCCCACCTGAGCGACGAGATCTACAGGGTCATGCGGGTCCGGGATGGTGGCGATGCGTGCGTCAGGGATCTCGTCAATGGTTTCAAAGCGGCCTTGCGCGATGATCCTGGAGTGGCCCTTGAGGTTCTCGGGCTCGTTGTCGACGCCCACAAGGGGCGGGGCAAGAGAGAACAACACGAGCGACTGGCCCTCCTTCCGGAAGACAAGCTGGTCGTGGAGCTGGCCAAGACCTGGGCCGCAGATCCGGCAACGCTTGAGCGGTTTGGCAGCGAGGAGAAAGCACGGGCCTGGACACTATGGGCCCAGCTTGGGCAGTTCCACCCAGAAGTCGCAACTCACGTGCGCGAGGCCCCTGCGCTGGCCCTAGCCGCCCTGCGAGAGATGCCCGGCCACACCGATTGGCGTCCTATGTGGTTTCGCCTCTTGGAGGTGTGCGGCGAGAACGCTGACGAGACACCCCAGGAGAGCAGCCCCGCTCCCGGAGGTCGTCCTGGCGATCTCTCCCTCAGCACCCTCCTCCGGATACGACCTCGCCAAGGCCGGCCTCTCCGCGGCCGTCCTCCACCAGGGCCACGACGGGCTCAAGGGGCACGAGGACTCCGACTCGTGGGATGAGGTCTGGCGGGCCCTCCTGACCCGAAACGACCTCGCGGACGCCGGCCTCTCCGTCCACGACCTCCTCCACCAGGGCCACGACTGGCTCAAGGGGCACGAGGACTCCGTCTCATGGCTGAGCGTTTGGCGGACCCTCACGAGCCACGACGACCTCGCGGACGCCGGCCTCTCCGTCCACGACCTCCTCCACCAGTGCCACGACTGGCTCAAGGGACACGAGGACTCCGACTAGTGGGATGAAGTCTGGCGGGCCCTCCTGACCCACGACGACCTCGCCAAGGCCGACCTCTCCGCGGCCGTCCTCCACCAGGGCCACGACTGGCTCAAGGGGCACGAGGGCTCCTACTCGTGGGCTAAGGTTTGGGTTACCCTCCTGACCCACGACGACCTCGAGGACGCCGGCCTCTTTGCAGCCGTCCTCCACCAGGGCCACGACTGGCTCAAGGGGCACGAGGGCTCCTACTTGTGGGCTGAGGTCTGGGTTACCCTCCTGACCCACGACGACCTCGCGGACGCCGGCCTCTCCGCAGCCGTCCTCCACCAGGGCCACGACTGTCTCAAGGGGCACGAGGACTCCGTCTGATGGGATGGGGTCTGGCGGGCCCTCGTGACCCACGACGACCTCACGGACGCCGGCCTCTCCGCAGCCGTCCTCCACCAGGGTCACGACTGGCTCAAGGGGCACGAGGACTCCGGCTCGTGGCCGAGCGTCTGGCGGACCCTCGTGAGCCACGACGACCTCGCGGACGCCGGCCTCTCCGCAGCCGTCCTCCACCAGGGTCACGACTGGCTCAAGGGGCACGAGGACTCCGGCTCGTGGCCGAGCGTCTGGCGGACCCTTCTGACCCACGACGACCTCGCGGACGCCGGGCTCTCCGTCCGCGACCTCCTCCACCACGGCCACGGCTGGCTTGCGCGTCACCAGGGCGAGGAATCCGCAGGCTGGGTGCTCATTGGGCTCCTAGAGCATCAAACCGAACTCTCGACCAGCGCTCTCTTCGCGACTTGATCCAACTGGGTGTCCAGTGGCTTGCCCGCGACTGGCGGTGGAGCATCGGCGACTACAACGCAGGCTGGCCCACCCTCTGGCTGACCCTCCATCCCCACCTTTCCACCGACCCCGCCGGCCTCGCCGCCCTCACCGGCCTCGTCCGGCGGTGGCTCGTCCACCCTGACAGCCAAGATGATCCCAATCGCCCAGCCGTCGAAGCAGCCCTAGGGGCCTCTCGGGTCAATGCTCCTAAGTGAAGGTGCGTTTACCGGTACCGCGGATCAGCGAGGCATGGCCACTTTCGTCGACTATGAGCCGAACCGGCCTTTCCTGCTGCCGCTAGATATGCGGGAATGGCTACCTGAGGGACACCTCGCGCTGTTCGTCAGTGACGTGGTTGACACCCTGGATCTCTCGGGACTCTACCGCTTGCGAGGGACCGGGGCACCCGGCTACCACCCGGCGATGATGATCAAGCTGTTAGCTTACGGGTGCTGCATCGGGGTGACGGCGTCGCGGAAGATCGAGGACGCGACCTGGCTGGATGTGGCCTTTCGCGTGCTCGCGGCCAACCAGCACGCGAACCACGACACGATCGCGGCTTTCCGGAAGCGGCACCCGGGGGAGTCTCGGAAGGTGTTCCTGCAGGCGCTGCGGTTGTGCCAGACGTCGGGGCTGAGGAAGCTCGTGCACGTAGCTTAGGATGGGACGAGAGTGAAGGTCAACGCTTCCAAGCATAAGGCCATGAGCTACGGCCGGACGCTGAAGAGCGGGAAGAGACTGCGGGAAGAGATCGAGGAGCTACTGCCGCGGGCCGAGCGGACCGACGCGTCGGAAGAACCATCGCTGTCGCCTGTTCGAGTGGGGAGGCCATTGGAGGATTCGGCATCAGGGTCGTTTGACGCGCACTCTGCCCAACCCACGCCTCGAGCGACCAGCCGGTGGCGCGGGAGAGAAGGTAACACGGGGCCGCCGTTCATGCGCCGGCGGGTCGGCAGCCGCCGGGCCGCATCTGTCATCGCGCTGCTCATCCGACCCACCTTTGACGCCACGCGCCCGATGACGTACACTTTCGTCGTGAGTTGTACGGCAGGAGGCCGTGGCTGTGCACAGGAAGCTGACGTTGCGGCTGGACGAGGCTCTGATCCAGAAGGTGAAACGCATCTCCAAGAAGTCGGGGAAGTCTGTGTCCCAGATGGTTGCTGACTACTTCTCTCTCATCGAGCAGGAGTTCGACCCTGACCGAAAGGAGATCACCCCTCGCGTTCGCTCCCTGTTTGGGGCTCTGGCCGGCGCGAAAGTGTCTGAAAGCGACCACAAGAGCCACCTCGAGGCCAAGCACCGATGAAGGTCCTTTTCGATACGAACGTGCTGCTCGACGTGCTCCTCGCCAGAGAACCTTTCGCCGAAGTGGCCGCCCAGCTCCTTAGTCTCGCCGACAAGGGACGCATCCAAGGCGTGCTCTGCGCAACGACCGTCACGACCATCCACTATCTTGCCACGAAGGTGGTAGGTCGGCGGCAGGCGCAGAAACAGATCCGTGAACTCCTGGCCATGTTCGAGGTTGCTCCAGTCGACCGCGGAGTCCTTGCTTGCGCTCTCGACACGCGCTTTCCGGACT
>Ga0315287_10001104_pt1 | contig 24473 bp, 28 predicted proteins | sample YL17G11_0_MG_FD_205037 | JGI IMG/M metagenome (GOLD analysis project Ga0315287, IMG submission 205037) | Sediment microbial communities from Yellowstone Lake, YNP, Wyoming, USA - YL17G11_0 | ecosystem: Environmental > Aquatic > Freshwater > Lake > Sediment | place: USA: Wyoming | collected... | reverse complement strand
ACCTCCGTTATCCCTTTTTACCACGCACGACACACCGTGTCAATACCATACACCCTTTTCGGCACAAAGCGACCAAAACTTTAGTCGAATGTCGCCCGGATTGACAGTGTTAAAGGCTTAGACATAGGCCAAAAAGGCGTATATTGATAACATAAAGAAGGCGGAGCCAGGTAGCTCCTTCCCATTTTACCCAATATTTGATTTTAACCAGCCAGATAGGCGTGAAGACTTTAACTCTTTGGACGATAGGCCCAAGAAAGTCTTGGCCCCGCGTACACGCAGTGCTGGGTTGTTGGTGTTAACACCCTCCTGGTCTGCCCAGGCGTCAAACGCCGGGTCATGTTCGTGCACAATAATCTCAACAAACCGCGCTATTTTTTCCTCGCCATCAATACGCAGTCTTTCCACCACCTTATTGGTCCACACGCTGTTTTCTATGCTATGAGGCGAGTAGGGCGAGGTTGGGCCAACATTAAAACCAACCTCCTCGCCGTTAAGCTCCATGGTGGACTCCTCGCCAGACTCGTCACGGTTTACCATAGGTGTCACAATGGACCGATAGTCGGTTTCGGTATTCTTGATCTTAGCGCCAAGATCTACTTCTGACTGCCGCAATGCCGCAAGAGCGCCTTCCTTTTCCTCACGAGTAGCCAACTCTTGGCAGACCGGTGGTGACAAAGTGGCTATGCTCATGTCAGCTATTTCCTTAGCCGCCTTTGTGATCAGCTTCTTGATCTTCTTCTTCTCTTTGTATAGCGCAGAATGCGAGTTGGACACCCGTTGGCGATTGTCACAAGTGTAGTACTCTTTTAGATTATTGACCTTGTTGTTGATCGCCATCTCGATATACATTTCGATGCGATTTCGGATGCTACTTTCGGAGTTGTCGTCCAGTCCGGCATTGGTGCCTTTGGACTTAGGATAGGTGTTAAATACGCGAAGGATTTCCACAATCAGTTCTTGTTCAAAATCTTCCTGCTCAAAGGCCAGATCATAATCCCACAGGAATTTTACCGTTCCAACTTTCGATTTGACATATGCCGAAAGGGACCTACGTGTCTTCCGGCCAGTGGTCCAATTCTCATCAATAGTCATAAAATCAACATTAAATGCTGAGTTGACTTGCTTTTTGGACAGCTTGGCAAGATCCTCGCTACTTTTTGCATTGCTCGGCGACATCACAACCGATAGACAGTATTCTATGTCATCGGCAACATGATTATTAGAGTGAATCTCCTTCTCTCTTATAAATTCCGGTACCAACACCCACAGTACGCGGTTTAAGTATTGCGAAAAGTCCAGGTAGTGATTCTTAAAATAGGTGAACTCTTCTAGTACGCCTAGCGCGAAGGTGTTCTTTCGAATCGTTGCCGATCCAGAGCCGTTTTGAATCTGAAGTACGAGTCTTACTATCTCAATCTCGCACGCGGTTCTGTCATCGTCGGCAATTGGTAGTGTTGCTAAAAATTCTCCTATTCTGTGTTTAAATGACTCTTCGTTAGACTTCGGCAACTTCAACATTTCTTCTCTCCTACAACTTCATGATTACCACAATAGCAGCCAAAACAGTGCAACTTGATGGATCAGAACACATAGTACCACAGCACAGCACAAGGTGTCAAGCACAGCTTGCTGCATAGCGTCATAAACCGCTCCACTACGGGCTTCTCAGCATTGCTACTTTTTGCGTATACGCGGCGAGTTGGCATTGGCAACAGTTGTTAGGTCGTCGCTGGCTATTGCTACGCCATAAGCCTTTATCAGGTCTGATAATACCAACGACCGTATGTACGCCTCTTGCGATATGCCTAGTTCCTTGGCGCGCATTCTTAGCGCATTCTTAGCTTTGGTGCTAAGGGTTGTGGCAGCAGCATGGACGCTGCGCCCCTCTACCAAGCCTTCCCTGGCCGCCACTTCGGCATCTCTTACCAAACACGCCAACTCGAAGCACCTGGCAGACGCCACTGCGTTTTGATAGATCATACCGACGTCCGAACGGATGCTAGCCAGTGAATGCTTGGCAGATAGCAACCTGTATGCCACGTTGTGCAGGGCGTCGTGACACCCTGGGCAAAGCTCCACTAAGTTGCCAGGCGCATCGGCTCCTCCGGTTGCCTGCGGGATCTTGTGATGCGTATGCTTGTACATGGCAGGTAGTAATTTAGCGCATATCCAGCAGTTAAAAACCATATAACACCTATGTTGGAAATACGAATATAACAGTCCTAGCTATCTTATTTACGAAGGCAGTTGGCCTTGCGTTATTACTGGCCATGTTGCGGAGGGCGAAACCATTAGCACTAGATTTTCTGGCATTATTGACATAGATCTCGTACCTGTTATCACGTCGCCCTACCAGATCTCAGCGACGTTTAGCGATGGACGTGGGCTGTATTCTGTCTCTGGCATCCAAGCCGGGATGGCAGTTATTGATGTGGCCGGTAATAGGTACATAATATCAACAGTAAACAGCACTGCGCCACTAGTGTTGACTCTTCTGTGGGACGACCTTGGTGCACCAGCTCAGCCAACCACCGGACAAGGCATAATCGGAGAGGTATCCGGAGAACTAGGGCTACTAGAAGTCACATCGCAGGCGTCCAACACGCTGGCCCAAACATCACGCAACATCGACTTCTTCAAGAACATAAGCCTAATCTCAGTCACTGGACCAGCTGGTACGGCTGGTGTTACTGGTCTGTCAGTACCTGGACAACAGGGACTAACCGGTCCACGAGGAGCTACTGGGCACCACGGTGTAACTGGGTTGCGTGGGCCTACTGGTGCTATCGGGCAGCAGGGGCCAGGTGGTGCCAAGGGCAACACTGGCGTTTTAGGTAGTACGGGCATTACCGGTATTACTGGTGTGCGTGGGTTCACCGGGTTGCAAGGCTCCCAAGGCCAAACGGGTCTTAGCGGACTGGACGGACTGGACGGCGACACTGGAGCCCAAGGGCAAACAGGAGTGCAAGGCCAGACTGGTGTCCAAGGCGCTACTGGGCGCATTGGCGCCACTGGGTTGCAAGGGGCGACCGGTGCAGGAACGACTGGGTTGCAGGGGGCAACCGGTATCGGAACTACTGGCACAGCTGGTGCAACAGGGCCAGCAGGCTGGCAAGGAGCCACTGGCTTGGGGTTCGTTGGCCAGAGAGGGACGACTGGCGCTGCTGGTGCGGTCGGAGCCACCGGTGCGGTCGGAATCCAAGGAAATACTGGTGCTGCTGGTGCGGTAGGAGCTAAGGGCAGTACAGGCATTACCGGAGCCACTGGCTTACTTGGTTTTACTGGGATTCCTGGTACGCCTGGGTATGCTGGTTCTCCTGGTGTTACCGGCGCGGCTGGTGCCAAAGGTGCTACTGGGCTAAATGGTATAACAGGTGTTGGTTTGCAGGGACAACGTGGCACCACCGGTGCCAGCGTAATAGGTCCAGCTGGCGCCACTGGGTTACGAGGAGCTACCGGCTTTGGCATTGCTGGCCAACGTGGTGATACCGGTGCTGCTGGTACCACTGGGATTGTTGGCATTACTGGGGTCCAAGGCGAAACAGGGTCCGGAGCTGCTGGGCAGCAGGGCCAGACTGGTGCGCAGGGAGCTATTGGTAGCGTTGGCGCATCAGGAAGCCAAGGCCTGACTGGGCTACAAGGGCAGCAAGGTCCTGGTGGCGTAACAGGAGCAAGAGGACACACTGGTCTTCGTGGTGCAACTGGGATAGCAGGCACCACTGGCGTCCAAGGCGCAACCGGGGTCGGCAATCAGGGCCACACTGGCGTCCAAGGCCCAATTGGTGCTGGTACCACTGGTGTTGATGGCCAGACTGGAGTCCAAGGCGCAACCGGAGTTAGGGGCGCCACTGGCGTCCAAGGCCCAATTGGTTTTGGTGCCACCGGTTACGAAGGGGCGCCAGGTCCAACTGGGGCAAAAGGAGCAACAGGAGTCCAAGGCCGAACCGGAATCGGTTCGCCAGGGCCGCAAGGCGATACTGGATCTTTTGGCCCTGCCGGAAATAAGGGAACAACTGGACCAACAGGCTCCGATGGCGCAACTGGTGTCCAAGGCCCACTAGGGCAACAAGGCGTTACTGGGCAAGGCCCAACTGGGCCGCAGGGGCAAGGCATAACAGGTCCGGCTGGGCAAACTGGTGCACTTGGCAATACTGGCGCTGGCGTCCAAGGCGCAACTGGTGTTCGCGGCGCCACTGGCTTGTTTGGGATTGCTGGCGTACAGGGATATCCAGGCCCCATCGGTGCCACCGGCTTGCTGGGACCAACTGGCCCTCGTGGCAATACTGGTTTTGGTAGTGCCGGTCCGGTTGGTCCGGCTGGCGCTACCGGTCCTAGAGGCTTCCAAGGAGTTGATGGAACTACTGGCAGCCTGGGTCCCACTGGTGTTGGTGCAACTGGCGTCCGAGGCCAAACTGGTGTTGGCGTCCAAGGCACCACTGGCATAAGAGGAATGACAGGGCCGCAAGGGCAAACCGGCTCACTAGGAGCAACAGGCTTAGAAGGTTTAGGCTCTACTGGTCTACTGGGACCAACTGGCTTGCGCGGTCCAACTGGTATTCAAGGCATTGCTGGTACTACTGGCCCGCAAGGCACTGCGCCAATTGTCTACGTTTGGGCTTTGTCTGCGCCAGATGGTATTGTGGTTGGCCCGGCCTATGTCATTTTCCGAATGGCAACGGCTTTGACCATCAACAAGGTCATAGTGTCGATGGGAGACAGTGGGTTCGGCGGCCCAGCTGCTACTTACTTTGAGTTTCATAAGATGCTGTCTGGCAGCCTACCAGCGTCACCACCAGCCGGAGTCGGTAGCGTTACGTCTGTGATTGTGCCAGCTGCTGGTGCTAACGTTATGAGTACCAGCAGCGTGTCAGGATTGTCTGCTGCGTTCAGCGTTGATGACTACCTGATCGTTACAGTGAGAGATCGTCCGACTACTGTTGGCAATTTTGCTACTATTACAATCAAAGCTACATAAGGTGGATATGCATGAAGTCCTTGATTGCGATATTTGTTCTGTTGAGCGCAATAGCTGATGCTGAGCCTCCATCAGCGTCTGCTGGAAATGGTTCAGACATCAAGGCTACCTACTTAGGTGCTCATGACGGGGACACGATAAAGGTAAAGATCGCCAATTTACCTAAGGTATTCTCATTGATCTCAGTACGTGTGAAAGGCATCGACACTGCTGAGATGACATCAAAATTGACCTGCGAGCGTCAGCTAGCCGAGATGGCAAAAGTGGAGCTTTCGGCTCTTTTCGCCGAAAATGAGGTGGTAACGCTGCGTAACTGCGAAAAGGACAAGTACTTTAGGTTGCTTTGTGATGTGTCGTCGGCAAAAAGTCCAGATGTTGGTAAGTCAATGTTAGCGAATGGGCTAGCTCACGCCTATTACGGCAAAACAAAAGCACCCTTTGTCTGTTCTTCTCGTTGAATACATGTGAGGACCTAATGGAGTAGGTGCTTCAAAACTTACTAGGAGCGTGATATGACATTACTGGCATATAAGCCTGGGCACTTTATGTACTACGGCAGGAGTGGCCACGCGTTGGTGTTTACGTCCTATCGCGACGGTGTGTACAGCGCCGGTTTGCCTGATGAGCAAGTACTAGACTGCTTGGCTCTGGCTGCCTCTGAAGAAGCTATAATAAGACCTTTAAACGCTCATGAGCAGAGTCTCTTAGCAGAAGCCAAAGTAGCATACGGTGCTGGTCGCAAAAAGAAAAAAGAGGCCAAAAAGGCAGCAAAAAAAGAGGCCACCAAGGTTCCAGTACCACCTAAACCGGCAGCTCCTGAGCCTATTCAGGAGGCGGCACCGCCAACACCACCGGCACCACCACCGGCACCACCCACCCAGGAGGCGGCACCGCCGAAAACTAATGAGGCACCAGAAAAGAAAAAAGGCGTGCTTAACTGGCTTTCCGACTTGTTTGTAGACAAGGACAAAAAAGCAAAAAAGGACGAACTGCAAAAATTCCTTCGTGAAAATTACGGCAAACTTGGTGCGCTAACTAAACAGATAGAGCAAAATGAGAAGTTGGCCAGTTTCCTAACCAAGTCAGTCGAAACCGGCACACTGGATGCTGACGCTATTGCGGCAATGTCAGAACTGTTCCGGAGAGACAAGGACTGGGTGTCACATTTAAGCCTTGACACCAGCGATCTTACTCCGGAGTTGTCCGTACCATTGAAGGCGCTGCACAGCTATGTTACAGAGCCGGAATTTACTATGTCTAAGAATGCACTGGAAAAGTCTATTATGCGAACTATTAACGAACATGTTACGTCTTCTGCTGATCGGAAAATCGAAATAGACGTTGCGGAAAAGACCACAAGCCAACCTGGCGAGAGAGTGGTTAATATCAGTAGTGATATGGGCACGTTGTTGGCCATAATGAAAGAGTTTGAGATTGAACCAAAAGACCTCTTGCACAAGTTGTAAGATTTAATAGCTGAGGTGTTTCCATGGCTGACGATATTGGCGCTACCCTAGAACAAATAGCCAAACAAAGTGCGTCTGTTACCGAGCTTACCAAAGCACTGGGACAACTAGAGGAAGCTAAGAAGTCAGCTCTGAAAGCCGGTGACACCAAGGGGCTGCTAAATTTAGTAGCATTGGAAAGAGCAACCAATAGGCTGCGCCTTGCGGAAACAGCAAGATTAAAACTGCAAAAGGATATGACCGCGCAGGCCGAGGCTGGTTTGGAAGTGTCGGAAGACATGCTTCTGGCGATCCAGGCCAACGACGAGGCTATTAAAGAAAACAGGAAAATAGTATTAAGCGCAGCAAAAACCCAGGCCGATGTCCACGCGGCTGCTAAAAAGCAGGCAATTGAGCTAAAAGAAGCTGCTCTCCAAAACTTCCGGGAGCACACTAAACTAGGCAAGGCCTTTTCGCTAGCTAATTCTGGCATTGTCAAATTTGCTGGTGGCCTGACCGCTGCCAGTCTAGTAATGAAGGCCTATAACAGGTACACGGAAGCTGCCGAAGTTAGGCAAAAAATCCTAATTCAGGGCTTCAAAGGTTTTAGTGCTCCTTTAACCTCGGCGTCAAAAGACCTTAGTGCCACCGGCAAGGTGATCTTAGGCACCGGTGAGTCGCTAAGCTCCTTCTTTGGTAGCGATCTACCAACCAGCATAGGCAAATCAGCAGTATCATTTTTTGGCGCCCAAAAAGAAATCTACTCGTTTAATGATGCAATTGCCAGTGCCGAATCCACTGCTTATCGCATGGGCGTGTCGGTAGACGTGGTATCAGGCGCCATGGTAGATTTTGCCAGAATTACTGGGAAGGACAATCCTAAGGCTCTTGGCCAATTAACCGAAGGTGCTATTGCTGTCTCCAGAGCTATTGGCATAACAGTGCCAGAGGCTGTAGACTTTGTTTCCACAAGAATGGACAAATTTGGTGGTACTGCTGCCTCGGCATTAATAGGCCTCAATGAACTCAGAGTCGAATCGGAACGCATCAATAATACGTTTGGTCGCACTATTATCAGAGGCGATGACCTAGCCAAGACGCTGCAACAAATATCAAGTCAAACCACCGTGTATGCCATTGACCAGAGGTTGGTTGGCAGCATTCTTAGGGACAACATAGCTCGTATCCAGGCTACCGGCGAAAGTTACGACAATGCCAGGAAAAAGGCCGAGGCATTTACTGCTGGGCTCACCACACAGGCTCCTGAGTGGATGCAGGTTTTGGCCGGTGAGGACCTAGCTGGCAATATGGCCGAAGCCTTTGGCGACGGTGGACCAGCTGCCGCTCAGGCCTTTCAGGAGCAATTTGGTGACTCCCTGGATGCTGCTAAGCCAGGTCTAAGTAAGCGCGTTCAGGGCATACTCAAAGAAATCAAGAGTGGCGACCGAAATTCTTACGAGGGCATGCGCCTGATCCAAGAGCTAACGCAAGGTACAAGCGTTGGCATTGAGGCCATGAATAAGCAGTTGCTTAATCTGTCGCGAGCCACTGGTGCATCCACAGAAACCATAGCCAAGCAAATGGGCGTATCTAGGGACGTGGCTGACGGCATGATTGAGTCCGCCAAGGTCATGGAGAAGCAGCAGCAAGAGGTGGCAGCATTAGCTAAGCTGCCAACCAATGAACTAGCCAAGCAACTTGGTATATCTGAATCTTTGGCCAAAGTAATGGTTGGATCTGGCCAGTCAGAAATGGAGCGAGCTAAGAACCTGAAAGAGTTTTTAAAGCTCAAAAATGAACAAAAATTGAAAGCCTTAGAAGAGAAAAGGCTTTTGGTAGAAAGCGCAGCGGCACTGGAAAGAAGAGTTAAAGTCGACAAGGTGATAACAGGCTTAACCGAGGAAAGGGCCAAACTTGTTAGCCAAATTGGCAAAGGCGGTGATGATGCAAAAATCGATGTAGATATTAAAAACATTGACATGGTGATCAAAGGCAAACAAGCCGAACTTAGCCAAATGGTGTCCGAGGCCGCAGCCAAAACCGAAAGTGCTGGTGAATTAAACGTCCAAATGGGGCAAGTTGGGGCCATTACTCAGGGTCTTAAAGATGTCTTTTCAGATTACGCGGTAGGATCTGGCAATTTTTACAAAGAGATATTTGCCAAGATGGGCACCATACCGGTGTTACTTGCTGGTGCCCTAGGCGTCGTGCTTCTGAAGAAGTTTAATGTGTTTGGCAGACTAGAGGAGAAGCTGGCTAATCACACCGCACTTTTGGAAACAATTAACAAGTCCATCTTGTCTAAGGGTGTTGGTGGCGACGGAGGTGGTGGCAGCATTGACGCAGGAGGAAAAGCTGGGGAAGCGGCAAAGACTGGCGAAAAGGTTAAAAAGGCCGGTGTGCTCAGCCGAATGAAAGGCTTTTTCAAAGGGAAGAGTGGTTCACTTAGAAATCTAGCTAGCGGTGCCAAAGGGCTCGTTGGAAAGGCGGCTGGTAGTGCTGCCGGTCTGGTTGGTAAAGCTGCTAATCTGGTCAGATCAGGCGCTCCGCTTAAGCTGCTTAAGGGTGTGCCGTTGGTTGGTACCTTGGTTGGTGCCGCTGTTGCCATACCACAAGCCCTTAAACTGTGGGAGAAGTACAAAAAGGGCGAGCCTATTTCTCCGTCCGACAAGATTAAGATGCTGACGACCTTAGGGTCTATGATCCCAGGCATTGGTACTGCTGTTATGATGGCCGACATGGCCGCAGACCACACTGGCGTGTATGACGCCATTGACGAAGCTCTTAAGAGTAAGGTTCCTGTACCAGATCTCAAAGCTGCGGAAAATGCTACCGACGTGCCGCCGGAAATACTTACTGCTGAGGATAAAGCTAAGGCTGAGGCCGATGCCAAAGATAAGCCACCAGAAACTCCTGAGCAAGCCAAGGCGAGCAAAGCCAATCGCGATGCAATACTTGCCGAAGCTGACCGTGGGGCTCCTGTGTATGGCGGTAGGAAGGCGGCCAAAACCCCAGCATTTGATACCAGCCCGGTCAGAGAGCAGGCCGCAGCACCAAGTAATGCTGCTGGTCTAGTTATGGCTGCTGCCAATGCTGCCAGCCTAGCTGCGAATGCACAAGCAACCCCAGCTAAGCTTATGACTGAGCCAGCAGTGCCAATGCCTGGTGCTACTACTACGCCTGGCACAATGATGGCGTCCACAACAATGCCGCCACCAGCACCGGTGCCGATGGAAACTGAGACACAAACCGTCGCCGCTATGCCTACTAAGTGGCAAGAACCCGTTTATCAACCTCAGGCACCGCAGCAAGCGTCTACTGAGCTAAGGGCAAGAGACATTGACAACGCTTCTCAGCAAGCTCATGCAGACGCTGTCCGCAGTTATGAAGCCCTTGCCAAGGTGGTAGAAAACACCAGCAAACTGCTTACCTTGTTGCCAGACGCCAAACCATCACAAAAGCCATCGCTCGATATGAGCAAGTTGGCCAAAAGTGCAGCACCAGCACCAGTATCAGTGAATACTATAAGCCAAGTAGATTTTAATAAGATGATGCAGCCAAAAACTGCTGCCCAGGCATCTACCAATTTGGCTAGTTCCAAAGACCAGGCAGCAGAAGCGAGTGCCGCAGCGCCAGCCGAGTCTGCCGCAACTGGGCCGTTGCCTGCTGAGTTTGGGGCGCTTCAGTCTGACGGGTCCATACTGCTCAAAGTGACAAACTTCATGCCAGCTTTTGCACAGGCCCAGGTAATGTCAAAAGGGCGCATCAGAACGAGCGGTTGAGAGAATGCTAAACAATAAACGCTGAACACTAAAATACTGCCGACACACCTTTGTGATTGGAGGCCTTATGGAAACCGCCGTTAGTTCGTCCCACCTGGCCAGCGCGTTAGCACCCTTTGGCAGTAAGCCAGTGTACATCAAGATTGGTTCTTATATAGCAAGACTGACAGCGTTTATTGATGAGAGGACCGAGGCTATCATACTCGACATTGGAGAGCCGGAGCACGAAAGAAGCATGAGGCCCCAGCTAAGGACGGTATATACAAAAGAGGCAGCTCTTGCCGAGCTAGCATCTTTTCTGGAAAACCTGAGCCAAAACAGCATAACAAGCTTTCTGGCCAACTTTGGCGGGGTTAGGTTGGACCAGTTTTGGTTTCTTGTTAATAACAACGAGTGCCTGCTAAAGCAAATAGCGGCAGACTTCTTCGACATGACTAACTAGGACTCATAATTATCTCTTTCATCCTCCATTACCACGAAAAAGCCATGGTCTCCACCAAAGTCTATGGTGACGTGGTCTTCGTAGGCATCGCCTGTTTGATCTTGGCATCTGGGAAAGCTGACAACAGTTTTTTGTATAATTCTGAAATGTTCATGTTTCACCTCTGTTGATGTTACTGTTAACGCCGCACAAACGGCGTTTCTTCTATGGTTCAGTCCTCGTCGTCAAGCATAAAGTCGGCCACGCACTATCGTCTGGTTCTTTTCTCATGTCGGCCCCAGCTTTAGGGCCAACTAGCAACACATGGATAAAACCGCCAATGTCGCTCCCCACAATGGCCTTCTGGTGTTTCCTAGCGGCCTTCAATCTCTGTTTTGTGCTTTGACCAATTTATTAATAATTTTTAGCACAAAGTCATATCGATAGTCGGATTCTTTTTCATCATCATCTTCGTCAACATCACCTAAGCAAAATGGGACGGGATCTAAGTATGGACCACTTAATACCATGTCTTCTATGTTATCATTGCTAACCCTGACATCTCTTTGCAACAATCGGTCTAGTACAATAAAGGCTATAGCATCAAGCTCCTTTATGACCTCTGGGTGGCGAAGCACCTTGTCTTTCCAGTCTTTGCGCGACATCTTTTCATCATCCAATTTGTTCAATATGTCCAAATGTTTCATGCTATTCTGATTTAGCCCAGTGTCAATAGACTCATCAGAGGCGATTAATACCGTGACAGCCGTATCAACCTCACTAGACTTGATCTTGCCATCAATAACAGATACACCGGCCTTGGTTAGCTTAGCATCGCTCATAAACACTCCTATTTGTTGTGACAAAATAACTACTATTCATTTGCGGACTTACTGGCCAGTTCGGCCACAAAATTCTTTTCGGCTTCTATCATGGCAGAAATCGCATCGTCCAGTTTGGCCTGATTAATCACGCCCCGAAAACGAATATCACCGGAGGCAGACACCACCATCAGCCTTACTCGCTTAGTTTCGTGACTTATCAGGATAGTGAGCAGCAGGGCTCCATTCTCGAACACCTGCTTTCCGCCTGTGATATCAGCTACTCTCATTGCCATCTCCGTCAAAGATCCTAATAATAGACAGAAGCGGCGCACAACGGGTCCTTAGTTCTTCTATTGTTTGGCTGTCTAATAATGCGACAAGTTCTGGCGGAGGCAACAATTCGGTTAGCCTTCCGACAATTTCGTCGCATCCACCTAACGATACGAGTTGCCAACCGGACTCCGTCTGGATTTTCTCGAAATTCTCAACTCTTGAACGCTGATAATTCGTACTGACAAATGTGACAGCGCTAATACGATCTGGTGATTGGGAAGGTGGCAGCTCTTTAGACTGAGAAAGCCATGCTTCTGTTGCTATTATGTAGTGATCCACAGCGTAGGCTAGGTTAAATACTTTGATAAAGGAGAAAAACTTCAGCTTCTCCTCTTCCGATTCATAGATTAGAGGGATAGCATAGCTGGTAGTTGCGGAGTATGCTATCAATATGTTTCGGAACTCGTCCTTGCTAAGTAGCTCCTTAGAGAACTCAATGGCGAAATTTAGGTCCCACTCTGCAAAACGTTCAGGACTAATCGGTCTACTGTGCTTCATACCTAGCTCCTTAGGGTCTACTCGCTATGCTTGCCAGCGAAGTCTGCTAAACTGGATTCCTCGTAAGCTGGCTAAACTCGTCCATATCTGCCAAATACGCACCAGTCTCGGCAAACCGAGTCAGAAACGGCAAAAGCTGCTTAACCATAGTTTGCGTTAGGTGCATTCTGCCGCTTAGAAGAACCTCTTCTGGGATCGAGTATGGTTTCCAGCCCTCTCCTGGCACCAAAATCTTTGGCTCAATGTTGCTAACTCCGAGCCAAATGCACGCCTCAGTGGCTATGGTGCTATCTTGAATGGCACACTTTTTTTCGTAAAAATCAGTAAACCTAACAATTCCCCAGCCCTTATCAGATACTCCACCAACTAGCTCAGTGGCGTGTTGCTCACACCTTTCGTCCTGCTCCAGGAGCCTTTTGTCGACAAAGTGCAAGTTACCCCTGTTATTCATATTATCTCATTTTGTGTTACTCAGGGCGGCACCGAACTGATGCCGCCCTGGCCATTACCTGACGCTGCAAAACCCAACGCTACCATTACTTGACCTAACTCCGCTTGGCTTGACCTAAACGATACCCCACATCACATAGCCTTACCCATAGCCGAATTGCACCAAAGTCATGGTTGTTCCTCAACCTCTTCCTCCTTGCCACCGCATTCGATGAAATGAAAAAGAGCAGTGGCTACGTTTTCCAGCTCACTGGTCATACCAAAGGCTTCGCCTAGCGACTCATGGTCATCGTGTTTGTCACCGTCAAAATCGACTGAAATGTATTCGCCCTTGATGTCCTCACCGGCTTTTGCCAAGGCTTCGGCTTCTTGGAGCAATCCGCATACTTTGTTTCTGAGTTCGCCGACTTTTGCTAGGTACTGGTCTGGTGTCATGTTAGTCTAGTCTTTCTTAGTTAAAAGGGCCGCTTTCGCAGCCCGTGTAGATTAGTTATGCTTGTGCCAAAAATCTGTTGGCATCATCGATAGCGTCCTGCTGAACGTCGCTTTGGGCTCCAATAGGCTGCCGCAGCATAGTGGTCAACTCACTCTTCCAGTCCGTAGCCATGAATACTCGCACTGACTCTTCCAGTTTCGTAATGTCGAATGGAGTAAAATAGATCGGAGCAAACCCAGGCAGCTCTGGCAGCATAGCGTTTTCGAACAGCTGTGGGTATGGCATTTTGAGTTTGTGAAATACCCACAACATGGTTCCACTGTCTATTGCCCGAAGCTGCCTAAAGGACAAGTATTCTATTGGGGACGAAGCATCCTTGGGAGTTAGTCTTGCAATCTCAGTGATACCTTTGCCGCGCTGGGGTGGCGGCAAATCGGCGTCTATAGCTACCACATCCATTTCGAGTGTGAACAGGTCGCCGAAGGCGGCTGCCAATTCGTCAGCAATTGTGGTAAGGTTGGCAAACACTCTTGATATCTCGCGCTTCATATCAGATCTGGCTTTGCGATTCACCGTGACCGCATCATATAGCGTGTCAGACCTCATAGAGCTATGGGCTACGATCTTCAACCGTGTGCGGTCCCTTGTCTCTTCCGATATCAGAATAGCAACGGTTTGCTCAGCGTCGACTTTGTACAAAGTGCCGCCGCCAACAATGGCTTCGTAAGTCCAACCCTTTGGAGGGTTGATCTTCAGTCTCAGCGGTTCAAAGTCGAGTTGGATGCCGAACAGTGGCCGGATAGGCGAGGACGAAGTAAGCTTAGACATGAACACCTCATTTTCTTTGGCGACCCCAGACCGTGTGGCTGGATACGCTAAACCCATGTTGCGGGCCGAGCCCTTTCGGTGGGCTCTACTCTAATGGCCTTTTATAACACACTGCGTCAGTCTCTGTCAATCCCTGGCGGTTGGGACTGCCCACCAAGTATTACCCACCCCCTACCCACCAGGCCGAGGGGCGAGTCAAATCAGAAACTGGCGCAACCTACTGTGTTAGTTATGGTATAGCATGAAGATGTCGTAAAGGACGTTTTGTAGGCGGACCTTAGCATCGACCAGCGCCCCAGGGAGCAATGACTCCAGCTTTAAATTCATTTCCCACGAAAACTTCTGAAAGTATGTAAAATTGCCAGTCTCACCCTCTTGCGAACCAAGATCCCAAAGGTTTGTGGCGTTGTCGTAATCCCCACTAAACCAACTAGTCTTCTTTACATCAGGTGGAGCACCCTTGTAAAGCAAAACACCGACCCCAGAAAAGCATTAATCGCCTTTAGCTGCTCGAGCATATTCGCCATCTACATCCTCCTGTTTTTTAGAAATCAATGCCCATCCACCAAAAGGCTCCAATAGTCCAGACAACTGGGATCTACGGTAGAGCATACCGTCAGCAGTCATTCCACCAACACAATTTATGCCTTTATTCTTGTTAAACTCAATAACCCAGCTATCGTACTCTTCTTTGGTCATCTTACTCATTGCTCAACAACTCCAGTTATTTGCTTTTCATCAACGAAAAATTTTTGATACATACTGCCAGTTCCGCCTAATTCACTACAATCAGCTTCAACAGTGTAAAGAACTCTAGTTTCACCAGATTCATACATTTTAATTATACCAGTATTTTTACATACTTTTGACCAAAATTTACCCTTTTCAGTCCACTCAAAGGTTACCTTTTGACCAGCAAAATACTTTGGCGAAAGGGGTGTACAACTGAATAACAATGAACAAAGTAGTAAAAATTTCATACCGACTCCTTAGTTACACGGACTATGTCACAAACAGGCACAACAATGAAACCATTTTTATATTTAATGGTCGCCAAAGTCAATTGTGGCTCTTTGTTGTGAGGGGATAGGTAGGTTGGTTAAGTATTGCCAGAACGATGGACGACAACGATTTGACGCTGGTGGGAGCACCCACCTCGTCCGTTACCACGAAGATCTCCTCTCGGGTTTCAAGCAACGACAGGATCTTTCTGACGAAGTTGTTGCCGGTCGGCCCGTAAACCCAGCTGGTTCTAAGGTTTGACATCAGTGAATGCGGCTGCATTCACTATGACTTGCGGCCTGTGCAAGCGAACTACTCTCTGAATAGCAGATAGGTCGTGGAGGTCCAGTCTTTCCGACTTGGTCGAGCGTGGCGAACCAAATAGTGATACTGTGTGGTCGGTTAGCCGCATGTCTTGCGCCAGTTGTGTCCCAACTTGGCCGTCTCCGAGGATAATGATGCGCAAAAGGTGCCTCCTTAGGCCCAACAGGTGCGTCCGCACGAGGTTCAGGAAAGGATGGCGAAGACTTTGTCCAGATCGTCAATGCTAACTTTGCCACCTACTACCAGCCGATGCTACTGTCAATATAAGTTTTTCATATCAGCAAAAGCTCGTAACGATTTTAGATGTGGTTCGATAACTGCGTAATCTTCTGGCCAGACACTTTGGACAAAGCTTAGATTATTCAGTATGGCCTTTGCCTTTTCTTTCCCACAACCAACGATGTTCCTACCGTCCGCTTGGGTAATCATCCAAGTCTTATTCTGGCGGATATGAGTGAGAGTATCACGCGTATTGGCGCATTTGGCTACATTAAGCAACCTGCCGGTAAGAACAAATTTTTTCAGATTTGCTGGGATTTTCGCAGTCACCAGCCTCACTCGCCTGGGCGAGTCTATTCTGCCTTCTGGTGTTGGCATTACTTTGTCGTGTAAACTGTGGTCTACGAGATCGTCTAGGCTGCAGTTAAGAATCTCAGCCCACAGGAGCAAGGTAGACGCTTGTGGGTCGTATCCGTACTTGAAGAAGCGAGACACTACTGTCGGCTTTACGCCCAAGAGTTCAGCAAATTTTTTCCTAGACAAACCGCGATTTTTTAGCATATCTCCTAGGTTGAACCAGCTCATATTTTCCTCGTAGCAAAGGCCCTAACTCTGGCTAGCATTTTTTCTAGATACTGCTTGGGCTTCTTGACTGGACGCTCGTTAAAGCTCATAACGGAGTCGTGCACCATGATCTTGGCAGCAACAGACCCAGGCAATACAGCCAAAGCCTCTGCCAGCGCCACTCTGTCGATTTTTTCTACTATTATCTCCTTAAACACCTGTTTCAGCTCTGGGTACTTTTTGGCCAGCTTCCTAAGCTCGTGCTCGTCAACCGATGGCAAAATGGCTTCCATGTGGTGCACCAGCGTTTCGCCAGTAAGTAGCCTGCGGTCGCGGGACCCAGGCTTAAGCCGCAAACCGAATGAGTCCAGCATTTTGACCAAGGCGGCCTCGTCCTTTTCCACTTCGGCTGCCATTTTGTCCATCACACCTTTTTTGGCCACGTACCGTTTGTACACATCGGCAAACTTGGCCTGCTCAGCCTCGGTGGGCAGACGTGTTGAAAACTTGCGCAGTTCTACGCCATCAGTATGCTTTGGCAGCTCGTCTACCCTAAGCTCGTACCGCTTTTCGTCCGGCAAATACACAAACGGTAGTCGGAGAGCCTTGATAGCTCTCGGGTCGATACAAAAGAGCAAGTAGTCCTCCGCAAACTTTTGGTATTCCACAAGCGGTAGAGTTTCCTCTTCTTCTGTCACCCAGATCTGTTTTGGCGCGGCCCTCGTCATGGGATGTCTCCTGTCAAGATTACCTACACATACTCCTTTTCGGCATCGAAGAGGTGGTACTTTAGCACGGTCGACTTCTTACGTCAGGTAAGAACCAATGTCAAGCGTCTGACATATGCAGGAAGTAGCCTAATGATCTTTGATAGGCGGTAACCAATTCTTCCTCGGAAATCGAAGGCTGGTCCTTACTCATAGCCGCCTTGATAATGTCTTCGTCTTGCACGGCCAGAGCGCGAGCGCGGGTTAGTACAGCCAAAGCCGCAGAATTTACGCTTGACTCATCCGCTAGGTAGCAATCGATGGTTAATAATGCTGACTTATAACCATGCAGCATTTTCTCATCAAGTTGTTTGGAGTTACGATAAAACATCCCAAACAAGTGTGAAATGTTTTCCGGATCAGACTTCTCTTCGGTCTGCTCCTCGACTGCCAACATGAGGCTGTTGTAACCGTCTCCAACGTGTCTAATGCGCAACTCTGATATGGCCTTTCTTTCCTCATGACTAGCCAGCAGAGCAGGGTCGTCTTTTGGAAAATTACCAAAGTCCCAAAGGTACACGTTGATTAGGCTAATAGCTGTGAAAGCGTTTGGCAACGAGGCTTTATAAATGGCATAATCGCAAAGCATAATGGCTAAGTTGTGGCCAAGTTTTTCATCTTTTGGCAGCCTCATGTTTTCCATAGTCAAATGCCCGAAAAGGACAATGGCATCTTCAGCTTGTTTCTCAGTTAGAATCGGTTCGGACATTAGCTTTCCCTCAGTGTACTGCTAGACATAATCAGGACAGTCTTCGGTCGTGCCATGCTTGGCTAGCACGGCCTGATAAGCAACGATCAGGTCCTCAATTTGGACTCTACTCTTTAGGTCGTGAGTATACTTCAGAGTCTCACGTAATTCTGCCAAGGACTTTTTCGCGGAACGCACTAGGTCATCACTCATAGTCTATCTCCATTTGACCGAAACTATACGAAACTACACATTACTGTACTCCACCAACAATATTTTGTCAGTGATAAAACGCTATCTTTTCTGCCTCGGCTGCCTTGTCAACAACAGCCATCGAGGCTCGGTTAAGGTCAAACACTACCGTATGAGTAATGTCGTCGTAGCAGGCAAAGCCGTTATCGTAGGCCTCCTGAGTCCCTGGCCACAGCCCAGACCAGGTATCAATGACGCAGTTGTCGGCGCAACCGCAACTAACGTACTGCTGGCCCGATACTGAGCATCTGGCAACGTCGCAGTCACCGAGGTGAGACAAACCTGTCTCCGCTTTGCATTCGGGGCACACCGGGCGCAGCGGTTGGTCCGACAGCAGACCGTCTAATAACCACTTTGGCGGATTTTGGATTACGTGATACAATAGTGTCTCCTTTGTTTAGCAACCACAATCAAACCAGCGTCTTGGACTGGCTCTGGCTGCCAACCTTTTATAACACACAGCGTCAGGTTCGTCAATGCAAGCCTGTCATTTTGTTCTGACACTTTGTGGCAAGAATCTTGCATAGGTTTCTGGTCAGTAAATTCGTTCACGACCGCAAAGAAATGGAAGAAGCCAAAGCCAAAAAAGGCTCAACAACGGTTTCGTCTCATGCTTCACTAAACGAGCACGACGCGAGGGAAATGGAAGAAGCCGCAGAGCGCCGGTCTCGCAACGAGGGGGACCCAGACCACAACAAGCGCGAGCACGAAGAAGCTCTGGCACGTAGGCAGACTAGCGGCGAAGGCGACCTAGACCACAACAAGCGCGAGCACGAAGAAGCTCTGGCGCGAAAACAAACTCACAGGTAACAGCCGGTAGGGGCCACCTGGCCCCTACCGCATCAGCACCATTACCGAACGAAACCCAACTCAACATTACCCTTACTGCACGAGACTATGCGTGACCTTACCGATACCTCACCATGCCGGACATCGCCCAGAACTAGACTGCACATTGCCTGACATTACCATTACTTTACTTGACCCCGCCTGACACAACCAGACCCTTATGTGTTATCCTAAGACTATTGCCTCGCTAGGAAACACGCTGGGCTCTATGCCAGTGTCGCAGTCACTCTCAAGAAACATGAATTTGCTGCCGTCCACCAACAGGTAGGCTATTGGCGTTGGCGGCGCTAATTTGTAGACCATTGCCCCGTCGACTTTCGCAGAACCAACTTCCATGGTGCAACCCAGTTTGCCAAACGATGAAAACCAATCGACAACAGCGTCGGACGCGATAGCAAACGGGTGTAGGCAGGACGTGTCGGCTGAGAAAGTGACATTGCCACTGTTCACCAGTTGGCCTAACTCCGTAAACTTCGAAAAAGAACGTAGACTTTTGGCATCATTAAAACGAGACATACTGATTCTCCTGTGTAACTGACTGCACCCGAACACGACTTTACTGCACATTACTAGACCCCACCTCTTACGAAACTGCGGCTTGCCCAACCCAAACTATACACTTCGAAAAAGAACGTAGGCTTTTGGTGTCATTAAAACGAGACATACTGATTCTCCTGTGTATTGTTACTGACTGCACTTTGCCCGAACACGACTTTACTGCACATTACTGCACTACGCACTACCGCACCCACCGAACTCTACCAATACAGCACACAGCTTAGCACTATACCGGAACGAGACTGCACTCAACTTTACTCTACTCCACCTGCTGTGTAGACCCCTAACCGCTTAGTTCCAACCTTCTGGTACGTTAGGCTCTTTGTAGTTTTTGATGGTTTCCAGCTTGTAGGCGTAGCTGCCCTTTTTGCCAGACCCTCGCCATTGGCCCAGGCCATTGTTCTTTCCAAGGTCTAGCATCTTACTCAGAGTCTTTTCGTCGTTCAGCGGAGAAGCTGTTCTCACCCGAAGTACGCAAGTGTATTCGGTCCCAACCGGCAGGACTTCGCTGCGTGAGATAGCGGTTTCGATTTTGCCCATCCGGTCGAACTTGATAGGTCGTTCTAGTAGCCAGGGTGTTCCATCCGCGTTCCGTACCACGTCGTTACTTGGGCGAAGGAAGTCCTCGACCACCTTGATGTCCAGCGCACCCATTTCGCCGACCGAGACCTTCGATTTGGCTATCTCTTTGTCGCCATTGTTCACAGAGATCTTCAGGTTCTCCTTAAGATTACCCAGGATCATATGGCTGCTAATGATCGCGTGGCCTTCTGCGTCCCGCATAAAGACGGTCGGCGCAGCGCCCTTGTCATCAGCCATTTTCTCTTCCCATTCAGCTTTTATCTCGGCAGCCTTTTCCAACAAGTCAACCAGACCTTCTGGCAGTTCGTGCTTGAGTCCGGTGCGCTCCATGTATGAGCGCAGAATGCCTTTCAGCTCTTCAATAGCTTTGTCCTCAGGGAAGTCTACGCCTTTGTACTTAGCCAAGTTCTTGGTGAGCTTTGTCGCTAAGCGGTTAGCTTCCCCAATCTCCTTCTTAGCTTTCTCCTGGACGTGCTTCTCGTAGATGGAAGCCTCGGTGCATGTTCCGAGTTGTTCTGTTAAAAGACGCAATTGCAATTTGTAATACGTAAACGATGATGACATAAAATCTCCTTAGTTTGTTAAAAACCACCGACACTTAACAGAACGGGACGAAACTTCCGGCATTACCAACTACGAAACGGTACCCTACACTACCATACTGTTACGATACACTATGCTACGACCCAACCTCACAGCACCCGATAACCGCACCTGCCCAACATTGCCACCACCCAACTCTGCGTTACGATACTGTACCAAACACCCGTTACGATATACTAGACAATACCGGACTTTACCTTACCAATACCCCACCCACACTTTATCGCACTCTGCGTTACCAAACTTGACATTACCTGTACTGAACCCACCAAGGCATACTGTACCAATGCCCAACCCAACCCTACTTCACTCTGCCCATAACAAGACCCAACAATACCAAACCTGCACTTTACTACACCTCATCGAACATGACCTGACCCAAATCAGACAAGACTGCACCATTACCAACACTCTTAGTCCTTGAGAAACCGGTCCTGAAACTTCATTGTTTTCGGAGCCACTCCTTCCATGTCATATTCACGAGTGATAAGGTCGCCGATGTATGCCTGAAACTTGGAAGCAACCACGGGAGCTACTTTGTGAGTAGCCACTTCGGAAGCAAAGTTTAGGAGATCATAGACCCGACACTTTGCAGGCAGTATTCGTTGCTTCTTTTCGGACAGCGCGTTGGTGCTAGCCAACCCGTAGACGTCGCCAACGTTACCTGACACCTTTTCGTAGGCCTTGACAACGTCGCGATCAGAATACTTCAGCAACAGCTTGTGCAAACTGCTAGACTCGCGCAACGACGCTGTTGACGTTTGCGCTGATTCAAACCGCTGTTGCAGCGCGATGTAGCCTTCCTCGTTGTCGAACGATTGCAGGGCTCTTTCTATCACGAGGAAAGGATCGTCTCCGACGTTTAGGTCAGTGCGGAACGCTGGCGACATAGCAATAGCTCCGTTTTGGCAGATAAGGCGCAGCAGCTCCAAGTAGATCCTTGGCTTGCCGTAGCCGTCTACTGGTGCTTCCACCACGAATCTGCGCTGAAACTCGTCGTGGCCGAGAAGCACCTTTTTACCGCGCTTTGGTGCAAAGCTAACTGACATATGGCCTTCGTGATACTTGTTGCTGGTGCCCTGGTACTTTTTGGCCATTACGCCCATGCCTTCGATGCTGACCACAGGCTTAGACGGCGAGGTGATGGCGAGAAGCTTAGAACCGCTATCGGTACCTTCGGTGCAAATCCTGACTATGGCCTCCTTAGGGCTAGTCTTAGCGATGCGCTCAAACACTTCCTCGTAGGAGAAGTAGTTGAAGGTCGAGTCGCCAAGGCGGAACTTGCTACTGAACGAGTTCCAAAAGCGATCGGTAGTGAGCAGCTCCTTACCATCGTAGTTCATGAACAGCTTTTTGCCGTCTGGTGACCGTGTTGCTATCATGTCGCGAATGTCGATAGTGTCAAATCCGATAGTAACTTCTGGCTTTTTCATAGTATTCTCCGTATGTGTTATTAGTCAAAGTCGTTAAAAGACATTTTTTTGCGAAATCCTGTCAACGATGCCGGGTTAAACTCAACAACCGCCGCTGCAATTGCCTTCACTGATGCCGCTGCGATCTGGTCAATCTTTGCGTTAGGTGTCAAGCTACGCCATACTCCGTTCTCCTGTGAATACTGCTCAGTTGGTTTAGCGTGCCGCAGAAACGAGTATTTTGTCGCCTTGCACTGCACAATTTGCTTATACGCCAAACCTGGGTACTTCCTGAACACCCTACCAGCCATTTGGACTGTGCACCCTTTGGTGGATGGGCGAACAAAGACTGTCTGCAAGCTGGGACTGTCGAACCCTTCTACCAGGATCATCATGTTAATCAGCACGTCAACATCACCATTTTCGAAAGCTGCCAGTTGCTCCTCTTTGTCGCTTGTGGCGGTTACTAGCTCGGTTCTTACACCAGCTTTGTCCAACAAAGCCTTGATTTTCCGGCACTGCTGGATTTTGTGGAAGAACACGACAGACTTTCCCCACTTCTCAGGATCGGACAGGTAGACTTGGGCAACCGACTCCGGCGTAAACGCATCGATAGTGTAGTGATGATACTTGCTGAGGAAGCCATCGTAGATAAGCTGGTGGATGCCGCAGTCTTTGATGATCTTGTCGAAACACAAGCCCAGACGATCAGACCTGTATGGCGTAGCCGTCAGGCCAACAACTATTTTGGGCTTAATCCTTGTGTGAACAAACGTCATGGACGAAGTGGAATCGTGCTGGGCCTCGTCCACAACCAGCACGTCAACCTTTGGCGGATTTTTGTCAAACATAGAGATGAAAACCATCTTGACGTTAAAACTCTTTTCGATGTTTTCGCGTGCTACCTGCGTCAACAGGTTCCTGCGCATTGCTGACCACCCTATGGTGTAGCCGTGCTTCTTTTGCAGAGCTTGGCAAATCATGAGTCCCATGACTGACTTACCGCTCCCTGTCGGGCTCTCGATCAGAACCGATGCAGTCTTGGCGTTGCCGCTAAGATGCGTCAGTGCTGCCTTGACTATTCTTGTTTGGTACTCCCTAGCTTCTAGCACCACACCCTCCCTTGGGGACCATTCCCCGATAGTTTTATAACACACCGCGTTACGGGACACAAGCGCTACTATTTAGTTAACAGCTTAGCCAATCTGACGCCTTTTGTTACTAAATCTCGATACCATTTATGCCTGTATCTTCTGGTTGAAGGTTGGACATGTATAACAGCTTAGCCAATCTGACCAACTCCTGCAAGCAGGCTGGCTTATTGTCCATGTTCACCTTGTGCTCGTCCATAGCTACTAGGCACGCCCGGATCTCAGCCAACAAATCAGGCGCGGCCTTAGCGGCTGGCGCGGCCTTAGCAGGAGCGGCCTTAGCAGCTGGAGCTTTGGTAGCTTTAGGAGCAGGCAATTCCTCAGCAGGTGGCGCAACTCTCATCTTAGGCGCAGCACCAAGCATAGGCAAGATGGCTTGCAGGTGTTTGCAGGTGCGCTCCTTGCCGTTCTTTTTCATTATCCAACCTGGGCAGCTACACTGCCATTCTCCGGTTGACTTGCTTTGCGCTACTATGTAGACGCGGTTAGAAGAGGCAGACCTGATCTCCATGCGGTTTTCATGGGTGTTGTTGTTGGCCAAGAGCCCGCCACCTATTTGGGATGCTATTCTGTTCATATCTGTCATGGGAATACCTCCTAGTTAAGATTACCTACATACTCCTTTTCGGTACAGAGGAGCCCGGACTTTAGCCGCCAAAAAACTCTTACGTTAGGTAAGAACCTGTGGGATATGTCAGCAGCCTGACATAGTCTACCTAAAGGTCAGACCATCCGATGCCGAAAAGTATCTTTGGGGTTTTGCTTGCTGCCCACTATTGACAAGGGGCGGCGTGTGTGCTAAAACCCCTGTGAGTTCTCGGCTGGCCTGGTTCCCCCATCAGCCGACGTAAGAGCCCCCAGTGGCGGCCCACCGTTTCGGTGTGCCTGGTTGGCGGCTGAGCTAAAGTTGGAGTACTCTATGTACAGTCTTACTGGCTACCGTGCGCTCTGCCTCTACTCTGGCCACCCCTCCCACCCCGACATCGTTCAAGGCCCACTCAAGGTGTCAACCATCGAAGACTACGATTCAGATGTCCACTCGGGAAGCACTTATGTGCCGGAGTCGGTGCCTAAGGACTTCGGCTTCATGGAAATCGACTATGGCTTCCAGCTGATGGAGCTTGAAGGTGGCGAGAATGTGTTTACCTTCCTAGCGTCCCATGGCCAGCATGGAAGATCCGAGTGCATCCTGCTGCTTACCCAAGTAGACGGTGGCAATCGTGTGTTGGGTAAGGCGTCTGTTCCATTCCGAGATGGGCACGACAGTGATCTTGCCTGGGCTTGTAAACTCATCAACAATGAGATGGCCAATTGGTACAAAAGCAAGGCTGCTGCTCTGGATGAGCAGGCGCAGCATGGGGCTGTTCGGACCAAGGCGGTAACCTACCTGTTACCACCAAATGTTGACAACTACGCTAAGCTGGTAGCCCTAGGGGCACCAGAATTTGTTGTTGACAACGCGGGCAGAATCAACTCCTGCACAGCTACGCTGATTCGCAGTGCTGGC
>Ga0315287_10001103_pt1 | contig 24479 bp, 29 predicted proteins | sample YL17G11_0_MG_FD_205037 | JGI IMG/M metagenome (GOLD analysis project Ga0315287, IMG submission 205037) | Sediment microbial communities from Yellowstone Lake, YNP, Wyoming, USA - YL17G11_0 | ecosystem: Environmental > Aquatic > Freshwater > Lake > Sediment | place: USA: Wyoming | collected... | reverse complement strand
ATGAAACGCCAAGCCTACGGCTTCCGCGATCACGAGTTCTTCAAGCTGAAAATCCTCGGTATCCATCAAACCCGGTACGCTTTAGTCGGATGAACCAGAAATCACCTGTTCAATTCCAGAAGGGCAGACATTCCAATTCCAGGAGGGCAGACATTCCTGTCTGCCACGAAGGACAGGCAGGAATGCCTGTCCTCCTGCCGGGACTGCGGTTCGCGGCCGTTAATCTACGCAGTTCTGGCAACAGGGGTGAGATATCGGCGTTGTAGTGGAGTTGCTCCCCGCCAATTACCGAAGCTCTTACAGGGGTATCCACTTACGGCGTAGATGTTGTGGAAGGACGGCCGTGCCGCTAGAAGCTTCCCGCCAATCCCGAGGGGGCCAGCATGATCGGCGCCGCCGGCTGCTGACCGATGAGCTGTCTCACGCGAGCCAGTGGCCGGCGTGCCGCCAGTGGTCCGATGAGCGGCCGCCGCCGCAGAGGTCGGAACACTACGGCGACGCCCCGTTCTTGGAACAGCAGTTGCGGCTGCTCGATCTGATTCCCCGCCGGTTGGTGGTCCTGGTGGGATTGCTGCTGGCGGGCGTGGGACTGCTTGCCGGGTTGGAGTTCGCGTACGCCTGGATGCTCGACCGCGTTGCGGCCGGCGGCGCTCCGGTGGCGGCGCTCGATCTGGCCTCCAAAGGCAGCTTGGGCAGTTGGTTCTCTTCGCTGATGCTGTTGACGGCCTCCGCCACGGCAATCCTTGTGTACACCGTTCGCCGCAACCGCGTCGACGACTACCAAGGGCGCTACCGCATCTGGCTCTGGGCCGCCGCGTGCTGGTTTCTGCTGGCCACCGATCAAGCGGCCAGTCTGCACGAAGGCTTCCGGGAACTAATGATCGGCCTGACCGGGACGCGATTGCTCGGCGACGGCTCGATTTGGTGGGCGATGTTCTATGTCGCGCTTCTGGGGGCCGTCGGATCGCGGCTATGGATGGATATGCGGCCGAACTGGCCGGCTATCGCCGCCCTGTCGATGGCGGGCGCGGCTTTCGGCCTGGCAATCATGATCCACCTGGGTTGGTTCGCGCCGGAGAGCAGCTCCGACGAAGTGATGTTCCGCGCGGGCGCCGTCATCAGCGCCAGCCTCCTGTTGTTGGCTGCCATGAGTCTGCACGCCCGTCACGTACTGCTCGACGCCGAGGGGCTGCTGCCTCAACGCGAGTCTCGCTCCGCCAAGCAAGAGCAGAGCGATGAAGCGGATGAGCCGGCGGAAGAAGCGGAAAAAGGCGCCGCATCGAGCGGCGACAAGTGGTTGAAAATCGACCCGCCGCACAGCACTCCGCAACCGCCCTTGCGGCGCAGTGCCTTGCCATCAACGACGCCGATCGGCGCCGCGGTCAACTCGTCCACCCCCAATCCCCTCCTATCCCCCGTTAAGCGTAAGCTGACCAAAGGCGAGCGCAGGGCGCTGAAAGAACGCCTGCTCCAGGAACGGTTGGAACGCCAGCGGCGAAGTGGATAGCGGTTAGTGGATAGTGAATAGTGGATGGTGAATAGCGGGCAGCAGGTGGTGGACAGCCAGCGGTCAAGAATGGTAGCCTTACGCACTAACAACTCTCCACTATCCCCTATCCCCTCTCCACTCTCCCATGACTGTTCGCACCCGATTCGCACCGAGCCCTACCGGCTATCTACATATTGGCGGCGTCCGCACGGCGTTGTTCAATTGGCTGTTCGCCCGGCAACACGGGGGCCAGTTCGTCCTCCGCATCGACGACACCGATCAGCAGCGGAACGTCGACGAGGCGTTGCAGCCGATCCTCGACGGCCTCCGCTGGCTGGGCATCGACTGGGACGAGGGTCCGGAAGTGGGGGGACCGTTTGCACCCTACTGTCAATCGCAACGGCTGGACCGTTACCAAGCGGCAGTCGAAAAACTCTTGGACGGCGGTCATGCCTATTACGACTACGCCAAGCCCGAGGAACTTCAGGCCGAGCGTGAGGCGGCCGAACGCGAGAAGGGCTCGTTCCGCTACAGCCGGCGGTTCATGGCCGAAACGCCCGCCGACCGGGCGCGCTTCGAGGCGGAAGGCCGCCAGGGCGTGGTGCGGCTGAAGATGCCGCGTGAGGGAACGCTTGTGCTCGACGATCTGGTCCGCGGCCGGGTGGAGTTCGATTGGGCCAGGGAGCAGGACCACGTCGTCCAGCGGACCGACGGCACCTGCCTCTATCACTTGGCCAACGTGGTTGACGACCACGATTTCCAGATCACCCACGTCATCCGCGCCGAGGAACATCTCTCGAACACGCCGCGGCAGGTGTTCATCCTCGAAGCGCTCGACTACCCGCGGCCGGTGTACGCCCATTTGCCCTTCGTGGCCGAGCCGGGCAGCCGCAACAAGCTCAGCAAACGAAAGCTCGACAAGTATCTGAAGAATCGCGACTTTGCTCAGTTGGTCGAGCATGGCCGCAAGATCGCCCAAGCGATTGGGCACGCCGTCGAGGCCGACGCCTTCAACCCGGTGATCGTCGATTTCTACCGCACGGTCGGCTATCTGCCCGAGGCGATCATCAACTACCTCGCGCTGTTGGGTTGGTCGCTGGACGATAAGAGCGAGCATTTCTCGCGGCAGGAGTTGATCGAAAAGTTTTCGCTGGAACGGGTGAACAAGGCCCCGGCCAGTTTCGACCCGAAGAAACTCTTTGCATTCGAGGATTGGCACTTCCAGCAACTTTCTTTGGAGAGAAAGACGGCCCTGGCCACTCCGTTTCTGGAAAAGGCCGGGCTGGTCCAGTTGCCGGCGATTGCCGACGAAAAAGCGGAAATCGAGAAGGTCATCGCCGCCGCCGGCGACCGGATCAAAGTGGCCGGCGACATCCTGGCGTTCGCCGACTTCTTCCAGAGCGACGACCAGTTGGCCTACGATGAGCAAGCCTTCGACAAGCACCTGCGCAACGGCGACGGGGCCGAGTTGCTGGCCCGCTTCAAGGACCGTTTGACGGTGCTCGAACCCTTCGACGCGCCCGCGCTGGAGGCGGCGATGCAGGCGTTCGTGGCGGCCGAGCAAATCAAGATCGGCCAGATCATCCACGCCGTGCGCGTGGCCGTCACGGGCAAATCCATCGGTCTGGGCGTGTTCGATTCACTGGCGATTCTCGGAAAACCGCGATGTTTGCGGCGGATCGAGCAGGCACTGGCGAGAACATGATGCCTTATTGCCGCCGGAACGGGAATTGCGGCAAATGGGTCGAATGCTACAATACTCCCTATGGACAGTAAGTACAAAATCATCATATTCTGGAGCGAAGCGGACCGCACATATATCGCGGAGGTTCCCGAGCTTCCCGGCTGCATGGCCGATGGCCGGACATACCAAGAGGCACTATCGAACGCTGAGCGGATTATTCGGGAATGGATTGAAACCGCCAAGGAACTTGGCCGGCCGATACACGAACCCAAGGGACGCCTTTTGTATGCTTAGGCCGACACTCTAAGCTTGCGACTAACTAGTCTCTGTTTCCTGCTCCGGGAGCGAACCACGGTGACTTCCTGTAGACAAAAAAGGCCGTGGGGCAGGATTGTAGCGGGTGCGGTTGCTGCCCTGGTTCTGGTGATCGCTGCCAACTTCCTGTTTGCCAGTGCCCAAGCCCGATCGCGAGCCGACGCAGCGAGAGTCGCCGAGCCGATCCGTCTGGCGGTGGACTTTTCCAAACCGGGCACGTATACGGGAAAACTCAACCACACGTTCTGCAACGCTTGCAGCGACTATCTGGAGATCATCACGGAATCGCCGCTCACATCTCGGGAAAGCGCAATGGAGATTGCCGAGGGGCTGAAGGGGCATTTGACCATTGCTGAACCGCAAGGAACGGTCATCACCGAGCAGAGTTTTGGCCCGAAGTTTGGCTGCACTCAAGTGGCCTCCGATCGGTGGGTTCCGATCATCGACTTCGGTCATTTTCCCGAAGGCGTTTACAACCTGAATATCACCGTCGATGCAGGCGTTCCACGGCTCACTGGCATACCGCATTCATTAGTCGGCCGCTATCAACTCTGTGGAATCGAATACATTCCAGCCGAGATTCTACGGCTGTTGGGGATCGGCGGTTGTTCGCTTTCTGCCCTGATTGGGCTGGTGATTGTCGTTGTTACTGTAAAAAAGCGCCGCAACCCACCCGCATCCTTGAATGCAGTCATGTAGGACGGGCTTTCTATGCACTCTACCTCACGCTACCATTAGCATTGCCATTGAAGAAACGCCATGAATGAAAGTAATTCGACTTTGAGTTCCACCCCCTCCACCGACTTCATCCGCGCGATCATCCAAGAAGACCTGCGCACCGGCAAGCACGGTGGGCGGGTGCATACCCGCTTCCCGCCCGAGCCCAACGGCTACCTGCACATCGGCCACGCCAAGTCGATCTGCCTGAACTTCGGCATCGCCCGGGAGTATGGCGGCCTGTGCAACCTGCGGTTCGACGACACGAATCCCTGCAAGGAAGACGTTGAGTACGTCGATTCGATCATGGAGGACGTCCGCTGGCTGGGCTTCGATTGGCAGGACCGGCTCTACTACGCCTCCGACTATTTCGAGCAGATTTACCAGTGGGCGGTGCAACTCATCAGGGCCGGCAAGGCGTACGTTTGCGACTTGACTGCCGACGAAGTGCGCGAAACCCGCGGTACGCTGACCGACACCGGCCGCAACAGCCCTTACCGCAACCGCCCGGTCGAAGAGAATCTCGACTTGTTCGAGCGGATGCGGGCCGGCGAGTTTGCCGACGGCTCGCGCACCCTTCGGGCGAAGATCGACATGGCCTCGCCCAACTTCAACCTGCGCGACCCGGTGATGTATCGCATCCTGCACGCCACGCATCACCGCAGCGGCGAGCGGTGGTGCATCTACCCGACTTACGATTTCACCCACGGCCAGTCCGACTCGATCGAGCGGATCACCCATTCGATTTGCACGCTGGAGTTCGAGAATCACCGGCCGCTGTACGATTGGTACATCCGCGAGTTGGGCATCTTCGCGCCGCAGCAGATCGAGTTCGCCCGGCTGAACCTGACCTACACCGTGATGAGCAAGCGGCGGCTGTTGGAACTGGTCAAGGATGGGTTTGTCAGTGGTTGGGACGATCCGCGGATGCCCACCATCTGCGGGCTGCGCCGCCGGGGCTACACGCCCGAGGCGATCCGCAACTTCTGCGCGCGGATCGGCGTATCGAAGGTCGATAGCGTGGTCGATATTGCCCTGTTGGAGCATTGCCTGCGCGAGGACCTCAACCAGCGGGCCGCACGGGTGATGGGCGTGCTCCGGCCGCTGAAGGTGGTCGTCGACAACTACCCCGAAGGCCAAGTCGAGCAGATGGACGCCGTCAACAACCCGGAAGACGCCGGCATGGGCATGCGGAAGGTCCCCTTCTCGCGCGTGCTGTACATCGAGCAGGACGACTTCCGCGAGGCGCCGCCGAAGAAGTTTCACCGCCTGGCGCCGGGGCAGGAAGTGCGGCTGCGATATGCGTACCTTGTTCGTTGCGCGAGCGTGGTGAAAGACCCGCAGTCGGGCGAGGTGGTCGAGGTGCATTGCACTTACGATCCGGCCACCCGCGGCGGCAACACGCCCGATGGGCGCAAGGTGAAGGGCACGATCCACTGGGTTTCGGCGGCCCACGCGGTCCCGGCCGAGGTGCGGCTCTACGATCACCTGTTCACCAAGCCCAACCCGGACGACGTGCCCAAGGGCCAGGACTACAAAGTCAACCTGAACCCGAACTCGTTGCAGACGTTGACCGGCTGTTTGTTGGAGCCGAGCCTCAAGGGCGCCGCGCCCGGCAGCCGGTTTCAGTTCGAGCGGTTGGGCTACTTCTGCGTCGATCCCGATTCCACGCCCGAAAAGCCCGTGTTCAATCGCACGGTGTCGCTGGTCGATACGTGGGCGAAGATTGAGAAGAAGGGGTGAGGGCCGTGAGACCGACAACGGGAACTTGCCGTCTGCACAGACGACCTGTATACTATCGACAGAGGAGTAATCCAATGAATACCGAAACCATCACCGTTCATGTAAGTCCCCAAGCGGCAACGGCATATCGTGCCGCGTCTGCGGACGAACGCCGGAAGTTAGACCTATTGGTAAGCCTACAGCTTACCGGTTTGGCAAGTTCGGGTGATTCCTTGGAGAAGGTCATGGACGATATGAGCCAAGAGGCCGCGGCAGCCGGCCTTACACCCGAGATGCTGGATTCAATTCTCAATGAGTCCTAGAGATCGGTACGTCTTTGATACGGGAGTACTGGTCAGCGCGGCCATTTTTCCAGAGTCCATTCCCGGCCGAGCAATGCGCGAAGGGCTGAAAAAGGGGGAACTCGCGTTGTCCCCAGCCACCGCTGAAGAACTGGCCGAGGTGCTCGGCCGTGCGAAGTTCGACCACTATGTCAGTTCTCGGACGCGCCAACGGTTCCTTGCCGCCGAGGTGCATAGGGCGCATGTAGTAGAGACGAACCAGTCCTTCAACATTTGCCGCGACCCGAAGGACGACAAGTTTCTGGAGTTGGCCGTGTGCAGCAATGTATCGTTCCTTGTCACCGGCGACAAAGACTTGTTGGCGCTCAACCCGTTTCAAGGGATTTCGATTCTGACCCCTGCGCAGTTCTTGGCGGCGTTGACATCCGAGTGACGATCAAAACAAGAAGGAGGAGTATCTCATGCCCTTATGCGTCGTCGGTTCCGTTGCCCTGGACAGCGTTGAAACGCCCACCGAAAAGCGCGACAACGTGCTGGGCGGGTCGGCCGTGTTCTTCTCCTACGCCGCCAGCTTCTTCACCTCGGTGCGGCTGGCCGGCGTGGTGGGCGAGGACTGGCCGCAGCAGTACACCCACATGCTCCAGGCCCGGGGCATCGACACGGCCGGCTTGCAGGTCGTGCCCGGCGGCAAGACCTTCCGCTGGCGCGGCAAGTACCTGCGGAACATGAACGACCGCGAGACGCTCGACCTGCAACTGAACGTGCTGGAGAACTTCAGCCCGGTGCTGCCCGAGGCGTACCGGCGTTGCAAGTTTCTCTTCCTGGCCAACGGATCGCCGGCGCAGCAATTGAAAGCGCTCGATCAATGCGCCGGGGCGTCGCTGGTGGTGGCCGACACGATGGACCACTATATCCGCACCGAACCCGACGCCTTGCGGCAATTGCTCGCGCGCATCGACGGCCTGGTGCTCAACGACAGCGAGGCGAAGTTGTTGACCGGCGACGATAATCTCGTCCGCGCCGGCGGGGCAGTCCGCGAGATGGGCCCGCGATTCGTCGTTATCAAAAAGGGCGAACACGGGGCCATGTTCTTCAGCAAGCACGAAACCTACGTGCTGCCGGCCTACCCGACGCCCAACGTGGTCGATCCGACCGGAGCGGGCGACAGCTTCGCCGGCGGCATGATGGGCTACCTGGCCGAGCAGGGCAACTTCGAGCCCAAAACGCTCAAAGAGGCACTGGCCTACGGCACCTTGGCCGCCAGTTTCACGGTCGAGGATTTCAGCCTCGACCGGCTCCGCAAGATCGATCGCGCCGACCTCGACCGGCGAATGGAAGAGTACAAGCGGATGCTGAGTTTCTAGGAGAAAGCCATGACGCGGACACTGCGGTTGGGATTGTGTGCGGCTGTTGCGGTCGGTTTGGCGAGCGTCGCGCTATCGGCGCCGCCGCAGAGGCGCACACGGCCGCCCATGCCGCCGATCGCCGGGCCGGTGCGGTTCGACACGCCCGAGGCGGACAAAATCCTGGCGGCCCTACAGGTCTTCCCGCCCGACAACCCGTGGAACCAGGATGTCTCCAAGTGGCCGGTGCATCCAAACTCGCGGAACATCATCGGGGCAATCGGGGCGGAAAAGCCGTTGCGCCACAACAGCGACATGGGCTTTATCTTTGTGCCGGCGAGCCAAAAGCGGGTGCCGGTGGCGATCAAACTATACCCGGACGAATCCGACAAGGGCCCGTTCCCCGTGCCCGAGGGTCTGCCGATCGAGGGCTGGCCGGTGAACTACCAGGGCAAGAACGTCACGCTCGACGACGTGCAGCGCGACAAGCTCCGCGAGGGCGGTGACCGGCACGCGATCGTCGTCGATCCGGTCAAGGGCATGTTGTACGAGTTCTATCAGACATTGAAGATCGGCGGCGGCTGGCAGGTCTCGCAGGCGTCGGTCTTCGATCTGAAGTCGAACAAGCTGCGGCCGGACGGTTGGACCTCGACCGACGCCGCCGGGCTGCCGATCTTTCCGGCCGTGGTCCGCTATGACGAACTGAAACGCGGCATGATCGAGCACGCCCTGCGGGTGACGGTGCGGAAGTCGCGTAAGGCGTACGTGCATCCGGCCACGCACTTCGCCAGCCGGCTCAACGACCCGAATCTGCCGCGGATGGGCGAATGCATCCGCTTGAAGGCCGATTACCCAATCGACGGCTTCTCGCCCAACGTGCAGACGATACTGAAGGGGTTGAAGAAGTACGGGATGCTCGTGGCCGACAATGGGCTGGAATGGGCCATTTCGGTGGCCCCCGACCCGCGCATCCCCGTAATGCATGAGGAACTCCGGCGAATCAAGGGCTCGGCGTTCGAGGTGGTCGAGGCGCCGAAGTAACTACGTCCATTGGCCCATGCCGCAGTTCTGGCCGCGGCAGCGGGGCATGCCGCAGGTCTCTCGGGCGGGGCAGGCGGATTCGCTGGGGCCGGCGCTGTGGGCGGCGGGAGCACTCATCCGCTTCTCCAACCGCCCCTGCCCGCACGAAGGACACGAGGGCGTCTCGCCGCCCCGCACCAACTCTTCAAACTCGTGGCCGCAGTTCTTGCAGGCGTATTCGTAGATTGGCATTCGAGCAATTTCTCCCGACTACTGGCATCAACCTATTATACCATAGGTCGGCGCTTGGTAGAATAGCCGCAGTGGTAGAGTGGTGCTTGCACGCACGCGATTCCACGCCAAAACATCAAGCGTGCGTGCAAGCACGCACCCTACCTGATGCTTCTGCAGCAGAAACCAATGCAACCTCTCGTTCTTACCCGCGAACAGTCGCGCCAGGTCGATCGGCTGGCCATTGAGCAGTACGGCATTCCCGGACTGGTGCTGATGGAGAACGCCGGCCGGGGCGTGGCCGACGTGCTTTGCCGATTGGGCATCGCCGGCCCGGTGGTCATCTGCTGCGGCAAGGGGAATAACGCCGGCGACGGGTTCGTCATCGCCCGGCACCTCGACCTCCGCGGCCACGCGGTCCGCGTGCTGTTGTGGGCTCAGCCGGAGGAACTTACCGGCGACGCCGCCACGAATTTCCATATTCTGGCGAAGACCGATGTGCCTATCGAAGTCCTCGGATCAAGCCGCGACGCCGGCCGGTTGGCCCATCAGCTCGACGGGGCGGCGTGGATCGTCGACGGGCTGCTGGGCACGGGGGCCCGCGGCGAACCGCGTCCGCCGTTGGATGCCGTGATCGACCAGCTCAACGCCGTGGCCGTGGCCAAGCTGGCGATCGACCTGCCCAGCGGATTGGATTGTGACACGGGCCAGCCGGCAAAACACACGATCCGCGCCGCGGAAACTTGCACGTTCGTGGCCGCGAAGCCGGGCTTCTTCGTGCCCGGGGCCGAACAATACGTAGGCCGCTTGCACGTCCTCGACATCGGCGCGCCGCGCGGGCTGGTGGCGCGGATCGTGCGGGGATCGACTGCGCACCGGTGACCGAACACCCTCACTTGGTCGACGTAAGAGCGATGCACTGTGCCGCCGTTTATTGACCGTCAGGAAAACAATGCAGCATGTTTAGCAGCCGCCGGCACGGCGGCTTGCGGCCGAACACGGGCCGACGTGCCGTCGGCCGCTAAACGGAGTTGGCACACCATGGTGAAAAACACTCGCTAGAAATCCGGCGGTCCGACCGCTTCGCCGCCGTCGATGGTGGTCATGGCTTCCAGTATTTTCGGGTCGATGGTGTTAGAGATGCTTCGCACCGACCCGTCGGCGAAGAGCACATTGACCACGTGCGCGTGGCAGCTCGTGATCTCCGTCATACCGAAGAGGCCTTCGGCCGGGCCGCCGCCGCGGTTGAAGCCCATGTCCTCGGTGTTCAGGTCGCGCGGGTCGAGCCAGTTGATGCCCGCATCGGCCGCCTCGACGATCATGATCGTGTTCGAAGAGCCGTCTTTGATGTCGCCCAAACGCCGCGGCGTGGGGCCGTCGGAGATAGCGTGCGGGCCGACAAGCATGGCATAGCTCGTCTTGCCGGGGGTCATGTCGCTGTCACTGGGACAGCGATACACCTGTGGCATCTGGGCCGCCAGCGCCGTGTTGTTCGGGCTGTCCCATGGCTCGTCGAAGCGGTATTGAGCATAGAGTGCCTGCTCTTCCATGAATGGCAGCAACAGCACTCGCCAACTGTGCTTGGGCTTGCCGTTTTCATCGGGGATGAACGCTGGCGGGAAGCACTTGTACTGGTCGTGGTAGCAGTGCATGGCCAGGCCGATCTGCTTGAGGTTGTTGGCGCAGGCGGCCCGGCGGGCGGCTTCCCGGGGGGCCGACACCGCCGGCAGGAGCAAAGCCAGCAGGATTCCCCCGCAAACCAGCAGCACCGGCACGGCAACCGCCAACCCTATGAGGAGAGTCAACCCGACGCCCAGCCCGGGTTTGGGCGGCGGGGCATAGCCGCCAAATGGCGAGCCGGCCTCCAAGAGCGGGATGGTGATGCTCTTGCCGCACCGGGCGCACGGCCCGCTCTGACCGGCGTACTGCTCGGCAACGTCGGTGGCCGCTGCACAATGGGGGCAGGTGAAATGGATGGGCACGGTTACTTCTCCTCTGTTACGCTCTCCCCGCCGTCGATGGTGGCCATCGCCTTGACGAGTTGCGGATTGGTTCCGTTCTTCAGCAGGCGGACCGAGCCGTCGCAAAAGGCCGCATTCGCTCCTTGCGGGTGATAGCTGCTAATCTCCTTGCCCTTGACGCCGTTGATCTTGAAGCTGAGCTGGTTGAACTGCAAATCGTACGGCTCGGCCCAGGGGATGCGGGAGTCGGCGACTTCGACGATCATGATCGTGTTGGCCAGGCCGTCGGTGATCTCAATGATTTTGCGGGATTCCTCGCCCTTGGAGATTGTGTGCGGACCGACAATCATCACGTAGTTCGTGTCCGACCCATTCCCGACAGGCTGGCTGGGACATTGGTAGAAACCGATCGCCAAATCGGTGATCTTGCGGTTGTTGGCGCTGTCCCAAGGCTCGTCAAAGCGGTAGCGATCATAAAGGTCCTGCTGCTCCAGGTAAGGCAGCAATAGGACCCGCCAACTGTGCATCGGATTGCCGAGCTTGTCGGGCAGGTAGGCCGGCGGAAAGCTGCCGTTGTTGTTCGCTTCGTAGTTCCTCATCGCCAGGGCGATCCGCCTGAGATTGTCCGAGCACTGTGCCCGGCGGGCCGCTTCCAGCGGCTGAGAGGCCGTCGGCCACAACATGACAACCGCCCCGACAATGACAACCAGCACTACCGCCGATAGGACAATCAACGACGTTGCGACAGTGCGTCCGCGCAGGACGAAACTTCGATCTGCGCCATTGCCCGGTATCGTAATCGCCTTGCTGCAATTGGCGCACGGGCCCGTTTGGCCCGCAAAGCGCTGGTCGACTTCGGCCGCAACGCCACAGTGAGGACACGTGAAATGTATTGGCATAGCGTGAATCCTCGTTCACTGGTGTCCCTCCTTCCGCAGGGAAGGGGGGGGTAATCCAATCCATAGAATAGGAATCCCGGATCAGCCTGTCAATTCAGCCTGTGTGGAATACCGCAAATCCTCTTCTCTATCAGACGCCACAACATCTTGCCACATAATGGCTTGCAACAATCTTTCCGGCGGCCTTCACCCCCTGTTGACACCCCAGTTGACACCGGATAGAATACAAGAAATGAGGCACCCGCCCGTGTGACCGAGCGGGTGCCCGACAACACCTAACCTTTAGACTGGAGGTGCGTCATGTCTCAGTGTAACGTGTCTCAGCGGTCCCGCAAAGCTGACGGATTCCCTTTGTGGCTCCACCCGTCGGGCCGGTGGTGTCGCAAGCTCCACGGCCGGGCATTCTACTTCGGCCGTGATCGACAAGCGGCCCTGGAGAAGTGGCTGGAGGTCAAGGATGATCTACTCGCCGGCCGGACCCCACGGGCGAAGACTGAGGGGCTGACCGTGGCCGACTTGTGCAACCGTTTCCTCACCTGGAAACGCGAGCGGCTGCTGACCGGCGAGTTGGGGGAGCGGAGTTTCGCCGACTACCACGCGACGTGTGCCAAGCTGGTGGAGGCGTTCGGAAAGACCCGTCTTGTTCTCCACCTGGAGCCCCGGGACTTCGACCTGCTACGGGCCGACCTTGCAACGCGGCTGGGGCCGGTCGGCCTTGGCAACTCAGTGGGGCGCGTTCGGACCGTCTTTCGGTATGCTTACGATGCCGGCCTAATCGAACATCCAATGCGATTCGGCCCTGGATTCAAGAAGCCGTCGGCCAAGGTGCTGAGGGCGAACCGGCAGAAGCGTGGCCCCCGACTTTTTGAGGTGTCGGAACTGCGGGCCGTCTTGGCACACGCCCGTGGTACGATGCGTGCGATGGTGCTGCTGGGCATAAACTGCGGTTTGGGCAACACCGACCTGGGCTTGCTGCCCACGGCGGCCGTCAACCTGGAAACGGGGTGGTTGGACTATCCCCGCCCCAAGACGGCCGTTGACCGTCGTGTACCCCTGTGGCCGGAAACTGTGGCAGCGGTGCGAGATGCACTTGCCGAGCGGTGCGAACCCAGAAACAAGGCCGACGCTGGGCTGTTGTTTATCGGCAAACGCGGCGCAAACTACGTCGGCTCCCGACATGGCGAGAATGTCGGCATGGCGTTCGCGGCGGTGCTGGAGCAGGCCGGCGTCACGGGTCGATCGTTCTATGATCTTCGCCGGACTTTTGAGACGATCGGCGGCGACTCACGGGACCAAGTGGCCGTGGATGCGATTATGGGACACGCGGCGGCCAGCGGCGATATGGCGGCAGTGTATCGACAGCGGATCGACGCGAGCCGACTGGTGGCCGTGGTCGATCACGTTCGCGTGTGGCTGTTTGGCGACGGCGCGACGGAGAATCAGGCCGACGTGTGAAGGTGCAAAAAGTTGCACGTGGCACACCACCCGAAAGATTTTCGGAAATTGATTTGGAGGTTGGATTTTCTTTGTGTAGAATTGAGTGACACTGATTTGGGAAGCGAACAGCATGGGAACACGTCAATTTCTTGTGGTCGATGTTGCGGGCGGCTATGTCGGCTTGAACAGCTTGGCGGAAGTCCGAGCGATTCTCCGAGTAGGCCGGGTGCCCGTGGTCGTGGACTTGGATGCCGCACTGGCGGGATTCAAGGCGAAAGTCGGAACGGATTACAGCCGGACCTTCACCCTTGCTGAAGTTGCGGCAATCGCCGGGGTAAGCCGATCCACGGCGTTTTACTGGGCCGACGAGGGGCTGCTCTATCCGTCGGTTCTGCCCTGCCGTGGATCGGGCCACGTGCGGTTGTGGAGCTACCAAGACGCATTCATGGCGGGCGTCACGGGTGCGCTTAGTCGGCAGGCTGTCCCGGTCAAGGTGCTGCGGCAGATTACCAACGCACTGGTGGAGGCGAGACAGCGGAAGGTGGAGCGGAGTGGTAAGGTGAAGAGTGAACAGGCGGCCGTGGCCGTCTGACAAGTAGCGATAGTTCGGGGGCGAAGAGTAGCAACAGGCTTCTGCATAACGAGGCCGGATGCACGCGATTGCGTTCGGCCTTGTTTGTTTCTTGGAGCCGTTGCGATGAAAACTTCGATCGACAGCAATCGCTACGCGACCCCGCCGGAACTGGGGCGACTGTGGAGGGTCAAGCCGTCTCGCATCATTGCGATGATCCGGCGTGGTGATCTGCGGGCGTTCTCTGTGGCCGAGCCGGGGAGCAGGCGGCCACGCTACCGAATCCCGCCGGACAGCATCATCGAATACGAGAACCGGCACAACGGGGCGACAGTGCCGACACCATCACGAAGAAGGCGGGCCGATCCCGCCGTAATCCAGTTTTTCTAATCCGGGAGGTGTGACGTGTGCAAGAATCTGACACTTACCGACGCGGAGCAGGCGGACTTGGCCAAGCCGCTGACGGAGGAGGAAATCGAACGGTTTGCCGAGCTGGAGGAGATTGTAGAGCATGGCCGGCAGACCTACTTCGCGGTAGGCCGGGCACTGGCAGAAATCCGCGACCGCAAGTTGTACCGCAAGGAAAACTTTGCGACCTTTGATGATTACTGCCGAGTCCGCTGGCAGTACACCGGCGGCCATGCACGTCGGCTGATTCGGTCTTCTGAGGTTGCGGGCGTGCTGGTGGAAAACGTGCCAATTGGCACGGTCTTGCGTTCGGAGTCACAGATTCGGCCGTTCCTGGAGTTTCCCATCGAAGACATCCCCGTGGTGTTTTCGACGGTGAAGGAAGACCTGGGAACCAGCAACGGGCAGTCGATCTTGACCGCCCGCAAAATCGCGGGAGTTATCCAGCGACGGAAGGTAGCGGCGACGGCGGGCCCGTTCTACAAACGAAAGCTTTCTGAGCGGCGGGAGAAGCGGAAGCAACGGGAGCAGCAAGAAGAGCGGATGCCAAGACACGCGAGCAACGGCAACGGCGAGCCCGATCGGTCAGAGCGTTTCAACCTGGATCGGGCCTTGGCACGGGTGCGGGAGTTCCTGCACGATCAGGCTTTCCTGCACTGGCCCCCGGAACACCACACGGCCTTGGCTTGTGCGATTCGCCAAGCGGCCGACGAAATCGAACACGACGCGAAAGAGTAAACCCAGAATCCAAAACAAAAAGCCCTGACCCGTGGGCGACGGATCAGGGCTAAACCTCGATTGCTGCGGTATGACCAGAGGCCGGGTGAAAATCTCTGAGCAAAACGCCCCAGTACCTGGACACACGCCGCTTACATTTTACACGGTTTTCCAGCGGTAGCAAGTCCAATTCGGCGTGGCCCCCATGAGAGGCTCCCCCGATGGGCAGTTAGGCTCCCGCTGTAGCTAACCCAGAGCGATGACAAACAACCAAGCGATGACCATACCAGTAAAGACCCGGCGATTGCTGAAGTCTGGCCGACACGCCCGCAACCAGATAGAGCCCGTTGGGTTCGCGGCAGTGAAGGAACAAGCATGGCGAGCAAGGGTACACGTCAAACTTCGTCGGCAGCCGGGACACGGAAACCGCGAAGACACCGCGTTGGTTTTGTTCTCGCGTGGCCGTTGGACGCTGGCAACGTGGTGGGAAGCAAACGGACACCTGGAGGTTGGCCCGGTGACGCTGACGGCCCCGACGATCTCAGAGGCATGGGCAGCGGTGGCCGTGAGGATTGCCGAGTAGGAACCCAACAAGAGAAGGAACCCAACAATGGACGACGCGACCGCTGAGGCCCTGCTGAGGATCGGACGATCGGAGGCCGTGACCAACCAGGACCAGGACCCGGCCAACCTAGTGGACGTTATCGCCGGCGTGGCCGACGCCGTGAGAATCACTGCCGAGTCTCTCTGTTCTGAAGATTCGTACTCTCTGGCTGGAGCCCTGGAGGAAATCGCCAAGGCCGGCGAGAACATCGCGGCGGCTATCCGAGAACTGGCCGGCGTGATTCAAGCGTACCGGATGCCCGGACACGTCAGACAAGACCGCGAAGACGCCATGAACGAAGCTGCCATTGCTGCGGCCGTGAATGAATTGGACGCTGAAGAGGCCGCACACAGAACAGAGACATTGCCATGAGCATCCCGGGAGTAGTGAACATCCTGAAAACCATGAACAGCAGAGAACACGCGATAGGTGCAAAAAGTTGCACCTCACGCGACGCCAAAACGGAAAACGTGCCAATTGGCACGACCGACGGCGGAAAGCGAAAGCGTGCCCATTGCATACTTTGCACTGACGACGGGGGAGAACCCAGCGCGCCGAATCGGCGGCCGGTTTTCCAGAGCCGGGACAACGGGCCGGGGTCTGGCGGGCGGGCAGCGGTATGGGGAACCGCTGATATCGGGCTGAATACGAGGGAATCAGGGCGATAAGCAAGCGGCTGACACCTGAAGGCGGGTGTCTGCTGAAGGAATGGGCAGGAGAAATGGCGAGCAACACGGGCAAGACCGCTGACAAGGAACCGCCGGGCAAGGGCGGTGCCCCGGTGGGCAACGTGAATAACTTGCGGCATGGGCTGTACTCGCCGCGTTTGCCGTCGAATCTGGTTTACCCCGACCGCATGGGCAATCGTTTCCGCAGGGCGCTGGAATTGGCGGTCTTGGCGGTGCATGGGAGGATCGACGTGCTGAAGGCCGCACTGATTCACTCTGCGGCTGAGGCGAGCAAGATCGGCTTGGCGAATCGCTACCGCATGGTCGCGCTTGCTGAGGCCGGGAAGTTGGACCCCGACTTAGGACTGCGGTTCGATTCTGAGTACCGGCGGTGTCTGGATATGCGGGACCGGAAGTTGGCGGGATTGGGCTTGGACCGGGACACACGGCAGAGCGTCTTCGATGCGTTGTACTCAGCATCGGAAGAGCCCGACGAAGACGAAGAGCCGTCAGAGCCCACCACGGCCCCGCCAAGAAGCGCCGGCGGTTCCAAGGTGTCCAAGGCCGTCCAAGGCGGCAACGTGCCAAACGCAACGCCAAGCGATTCTAAATCTATTGACATCGAAGAGGGCGAAGCGGGGGAGGGTGACGGCGGCAAGGTGCAAAAAGTTGCACCTACGGACAAGGGCGGGTGAGGTGTGACCGACAGTGGCAAAGGGATGCGAGCATTGCGGCGGGCCGTTGCCGGCGGGGGCGACGTGCCGGCGGCGGTTCTGTTGCCGGGCGTGCAAGCAGCGGGCACGGGGGCAGCGGTTCGCCCGGCGGTATCGGGTGGAGTGCCGGCGGTGTGGCGTGGTCTTCTTTGCGGGGAAGCGGCACGCGGCCTATTGTTCGCCCCGGTGTCGGGCTGTGGCGTACCTGGAGCGGAAGCGGCGGCGGCGGGGCGTGCCGGCGGATCGGCAAGAGAAGACGTGCCCGACGTGCGGGCTGAGATTCGTGACCCGCCGGGCGCATGGGCTGTATTGCTCTCGGCAGTGTGGGTGGTACGTCATGGGGCAGCGGCGGATAGAGAAGCGGCGGAAGACGGGCCGGCGGCTGTTTCCTTCTGCGGCGTTGGTGTTGCGGCGGGCCGTTGCGGTACGGCAGCAGCGGAGTGCGAAGACGGCGGCGTGGTCGATTCGGCGGAGCATGGGAAAGATCGAGGGGCTACCATGAGGGAACGGCAGTAGTCGAGGGAACAATGGACTTGCTGACGGCTCACGGTCTGGCGGCGGCGCGGCTGACGGAGGCCGTGGGGCTGTTGCCCGAAGACCTGGAGGTTGTGGCCGACGATCCGGCGGTTGACATCCGGGTTGCGGCCGTGGTCGGTTTGGGGGTGGTCAGTGGCTGGTTGCCCGATGCAAACGGCTGGCCGGACCTGAAGGCGGCGATATCGCACGGGGCGAGCTTGCTGGAGGCCGGGGTGGTCGGGTTTGACGAAGTGGAGCGGGCGACGGAAGAGGCTATCGTTGAGGTGTTGCGTTGGGGCGAGCGGGTGGCGTTGGCTCTTATGGGTGCGGAGCGGAACTGATGAAAACCGGCAGCTTACAAGCGATTGCCGCGGACCCGCGGGAGTATCTGCGGCGGGTGCGGATCGAAACGGACGGGCGGCCGGAGTATTGGGCCGACGTTGCTGATCCGTGGCAGCTTGCCGACGCGGAGGCGATTCTGCCGGCGTTGGCGAAGCTTGTACGGGCGGACGCCCCGGAGCCTGAAGTAAGCCGGTGTTGGTGGGAGCGTGGCCGGGGAAGTGCGAAGACAAGCGACTTTGCCCTATTGCTGTTGTGGGTGCTGCTCTTCAGCCGACGGCGGCGGCGGGCGGTATGGGCGGCGGCCGACGCGGATCAAGGGCTAATGGGGTTGGATGCGTGCCGGGTGCTGTTCACCCACAACGCATGGATGCGGGAGTTGCTGGTGATCCAAGCGGATCGGATCGTCAACCCCCGAACGGAATCGGTTTGTTCCTTCGTCACGGCCGACGCCCCGACGGCGTTCGGCTGGATTCCAGACCTACTTATTTTCGATGAACTGACACATTGGAAACGGGAAGACCTGTGGACGGCGTTGTTTTCGGCCGTGGGCAAGCGGCGGGATTGCGTTTTGATGGTCGGCATGAATGCGGGTTGGGAGGATACTTGGCAAGCCCGACTGCGGGGCGTGGTTATGGGCGATTCGGGATGGTACTTTTCTTCCCTGCCCGGGCCGGTAGCGTCTTGGATCGGCGAAGACAAGTTGGCGGAACAGCGGCGAATGCTTCCCGCCATAGCGTACGCGCGCTTGTGGGAGAACCGTTGGCAGTCTGGGGCCGGTGGGGATGCTTTCGAGCGGGAAGACCTTGACGCGGCGGTGACGTTGCCGGGCGCGAGCGGCTGGCAACTGGGCTACAACTATTGTGCGGGTGTCGATCTTGCCGTGAGGCAAGATAGCACGGCGGTGTGCGTTCTGGGGATTCACGTTGGCCATTCCGAACGGATTGCGGGCACGGTGACGCGGCCGGAACCAAGGATCATAGAGATACTGCGGGAGGTTGACGTTTTGCCCCCGCCGATGCCGGAAGTATCCTACCGTGCGATTCCGGGCACGGGTCGTTTGCTGTTGGCCGATTGCCGGGTGTGGAGCCCGGGCGCTGGAAAAAAGGTTTCGCTGGAGGCCGTCAAGGCGTGGATCATCGACGCCCACCGCAAGTATCGGTTGCGGTCCGTGTCGCTTGACCCCTCACAAGGCGAGCTTTTGGCGGAGCAACTGCGGGCGGTTGGCGTGCCGGTGGAGCTTCGCCCGCAAACGGGCGCGGCGCTACAGGTGCAAAGTACCGCATTGTGCGAAGCAATCCGCGAGCGGCGGCTGGAGTTGTACAACCATCCCGACGTGTTGGCCGACCTGCGCGCCGCGCGGGTCAAGGAAACAAACTACGGTTGGCGGCTGTTCCACGTTCGCCGGAACCCGGGCGACGGGCCGGGAACGGGGCACGGCGACGCCATGACGGCGCTATCGTTGGCGCTGGTTGCGTGCCGGCGGTATCGAACACAAGCGGCGGCAAACTATCCGGGGTCGTTGGTATTGTCGCCCGTAGGGAATCACGGGGACCGTGGGGCAACTATTTGCACCACGGCCCATGAGGGGTGAAGTAGGTGCAAATAATTGCACCTGGAGAATAGGGCGGTGGAGGTGTGGACCATGTTAAAGATTACGAAGTGTTTACGGGCTTGGCTTGTGGAGAACGTGGGACTCTCCACCGGGGCGACTGACAAGGATTGTGCCAAGGCGGCCCACGATGCGCTTGACAGCGGCAAGTTGTCCGCCGTGAAACTGGCGGAACTGACGGGCGAAATGGAAGACGATGCGGATATCGTCAACCAAGTGGCCGACGCGGTGGCGGCCAAGCTGACCGGCGGGCCGACGGCGAAGCAAGTCTTCGCCCGGGTCAAGGCCGGATCGGAGCGGTACGCGACCACCAAGAGCGTGGGCAAGCATTCCAAGAGCGGCGCGCCGGTGCGCGATGAGCGCGGCCGGGAGGTCGAAACGCCGTCGGAACTGGAGTACGCCAAGGCCGGCGCGTTGCTGAAGTTTGCGGCGGGCCGGGCTGGCATTTCCGCCCCGCTGTCTGACCATGAGCGGGACTTGCTGGAAGAGTCTTTCCAGAAAGACACGTGGGCGGGCAAGGTCGGTTCGGAGTGGTTTGACGATCTGCCGGGCGCAAGGGTCAAGGCGCTCTTGGACGATTCGACTTCCGGCGGTTTGGAAGTCGTGCCGACGTGGTTTGATGCGTTGGCCGTTTCGTTCCCGCTGTTGGGCGGCGAGTTGTACCCGTTTGTGGACTTGCAAGAAGTCCCCCGGGGCCGGCGGGTGGAGGGTGCGAGCATCGGCAACCCGACGCTGAGTTGGGGCAACGCGGAAGGGTCGGCAATCACGCCATTCACGACGGATTCGCTGGTGGCGGCAATCGACACGACCATCTTTCCCGTGACGGCGGCGGTGGAGGTCGGCCGGGACTTCCTCAGTGATAGCCCGGTGGCCGTGGGTTCGATGCTGACGGCCAGCATCGGCCAGCGGCTGGCGGAAGAGTTGGACGATTGCATTGCCAACGGATCGGGGACCGATCGGCCGCAAGGTATCTTTGTTGCCAGCGGTGTTACCGACGTGGGCAACCCGGCCGGCGGAGCGGGAGCCGTTCCGGCGGTGGAAGACTACTTGACGCTCATGTTCGCCGTGGGCAAACAGTACCGGCGGGCGACGTACAACCCGTGTTTCATTGCCAGTGACGTGTCCTATCAGCGGATTCGGGCCGTCAAGACGGGTGTCACGGGTGACACGCGGTTGGTGGCCGGCATGGATGTCAACAGCTACAGTCTTTTGGACTGGCCGTTCCGTGTCCAGAATGACATTCCCAACGCCCGCATTGCGTTCGGATGTCTGCGGAAATACCGCATGTACCGGCGGCAAGGTCTGACCATCGAGTGGACGAAGGAAGGCCGGACACTGGGGCTTGCGAACGAGGCGCTCTTGCTGGTTCGCGGCCGATTCGGCGGCAAGGTTGTGGACGCCAACGCATTCGCCAAGACGGACTCAGCTCAAGCCTAACGAAAGGATGGTGAAGCATGGTTGCAAAAGCTGCTGACGTGGTGGCCGTGGAAATCGACGGCCCCTTGAACGAGGCGCACTACTTCCGGCCGTTGGGCCGGCGGGTGCGTGGCCGGTTCGATGCCCACCGGGTTGCCGGGGACACGGGCCGACTTGTCCAAGCATGGCCGGACCCGATACCCGGCCAGCGGATCGGGGTGGACGTTGCGGCGGGTGAGGGTTTCATCGAAGAGAGCCTTTGCGACCCGCAACACGCGGCACTGAAGGCCAAGGCCGAAAGGGTCGGGGCCGTGGGGCCACCACGCGAAGTCTTCGCCGGGGTACACGTGCCCACGTGGCTTTTCTGGTTGCGGCAAGCGGTGGAAGCGGGAATCGCCCGGATCGTCCAAGGCACGTTGCCGGCCACGATCGACGGTTCACCGCAACGCGAGTTTATCACGCCGAAAGCGGCCGATCCGATCGACCGGCTGGCCGTGGCAATGGAGCGGCAGAACGAGTTGCTCTTGAAACTGTTGACCAAGCGAAACTTGGAAGCCTAGCCGGGCGTCCAAGGCGAGCCCGTTGGGTGTGGGTTCTGTCAGGTTCACACCCCCGGCGGGCCACCGTACATGAGAGAAGGCCGGACGAGCCCGGGTTCGCCGTGGTGCGTTTCTCCCGCACTGCGGCGGACCCCCTTTGCGATTGGAAAGGCTGACCGATGTTTGACCTATTCAGACGGCCCGACGATCGGACACGACGGGTCCGAAAGCTGGAGGGCAAGGTTTCGGACCTGGAGGCGGAAGTCTTGGCCCTGGAGCGGACTCTCCGCGTCAAGGATGCCGAAATTGACGCAATGGCGGCCGTGATTGCCCGGGACCGGGAACGGGTGGCGGCGGAAACTGCGGTCTATGCAAGACGGGCGGCAGTGGAGGAACAAGAAAATGAGCGACGCACTAAGTAGGGCCTTTGCAGCGGCCGACAGAATGCGAGCATCGGCACGAAAGGCCGTGACGGCACAAGCGGCCGGCGGAATGCTGACGGCCGGGCCGGGCATGATCGGCACGACTTCTCAACTGACGAAGGCGGCGGAGCAATACCGGCACAACGTCGGGTGGGTGTCGGTGGCGGTGCGAGCTATCGCCCATAGGATTGCCGGGCAAGATTTATTTGTTGCCACACTGACCGACCGACCACGGCCGGGCCGGAAGGCGGCCAAGTTTCTGCCCCCGTGTCTGAAGGCGCTGGGGGACCGGCTGGAGCCCTTGGACCGGCACGCGCTCTTGGATGCCATTGCCGAGCCCAACGCGATTATGACGCGGTGGGGGCTCATGGTGGCGACGGTGGCGAGTTTGGAGCTTACCGGCCGGGCGTTCTGGTGGATGCCCGACGCTGACGGCGGCAAGAGGGTGGAGTTGTGGCCGTTGCCGGCGACGTGGGTGGAGCCGGCCGACACATTGCGGAGCGGCTGGAAAATCCGGCCGGCGGGAGTGGCCGAAAGTTTCGACGTGCCGGCGGAACAAGTGGCCTTGTTCTATCTGCCCGATCCGGCCGACCCGTTTGGGGCGTTGTCCCCGCTGCAAACGCAAGCCCCCGCCGTTGCCGCTGACGAAAGTATCCAAGTGGCCCAAACCCGGGCATTCCAGAATGGTATCTTCCCGGGCGTGATACTTCGTGCCGGCCGACTTCCGGGGATGCTGCCCGGGCAGGAAGGCCAGCGGCCCGTCTTGGAGCCCGCACAACGGCGGGAACTGGCCGATTCGATCCGGGCGATTTACCAAGGGGCCGTCAACTACCGGGAGCCCCTGATTCTTGACGGCATGATCGAAGGGGTGGAGAAGTTTACCACCACCCCGGCGGAAATGGATTTTCTCAACAGCGGCAAGCAGACCAAGAGCCGGATCATGCAAGCGTTTGGCGTCAACCCGATGATCGTCGGCGAGATCGACGGGGCGAACCGGGCGCAAGCCGTGGTTGCGGAAGAGACATTCTGCCAGAATTGTGTCAACCCGCTGGTGGAACTGTTCTCGCAAGTCTTGACCCGCTGGGTGGGGCCACGGTTTGCGAGTGCCGGCCAGCGGCTGGCCGTGTGGCTGGCGGCGGCGGTGGCCCACGATGATGAATTGAGCTTGAAACAGTGGGACCTTGGACTGCGGAGCGGAGCGGCAACAGTGAACGAATACCGGGTCCAAGTCTTGAATCTGCCGGCCATGCCCGACGGGGACCACCCCATGAGCTTGTTCGGACCGCAACCCTCCCGCAACGGAAAGGGTGTCAACCGATGTTCCGCCGTGTCACGTGGCTGAAGTCCCATAGCCGTCTTGAAAGGCGCATGGCGGGCGACTTGCGGCGATTCTTTCAAGAGCAAGCCGGCCGGCTGGTGGATCGGTTGGAAGACTACAGCGGGCCTTCCCCTTCCGCCGTTGCGGCCGTCTTCGATCCGGCGGAAGAGCATCGGCTATTCATGGCCGTTGCCGAGCCCCACTTGGCGGAAGCTATGGGCCAAGGTGCCCTGCTGGTCCAGCGGCAGACCACCAAGGCGGCCACGGCCGAATTGTCGCCACCGTGGGACACGCCATTCTTCCAAGAATGGTGGTTTGACATCCCGCCGGGAACCTTGGCCCGAATCCGGCTGGCACTGACGGAGTTGGAAGAGCAAGACTACTGGCAAGACATTCAGCGGGAAACGGCCGACCGGGCGACGCGGATCATTTCCGACGGCGTTCGCTACGGGGATAGCCCCTACAAAATCAGCATGACGTTGCGGGAAGAGTTGGGCGGCTACGAAGCAAGGAAGCGGGCGTTGATGATTGCCCGTACAGAGTGTGCGGGGGCCTTGAATGTGGGCCACCAGTGCGAAGCGGAAGACTTGGAAGAGAACGGCATGGTAATTGAAAAGGTCTGGACTTCCGTCGGGGACCGTTCCGTTAGGCCGTCACACTCGGCAGCATCCGGGCAGCGGGTGCGGGGTGCCCGTGGGCTGTTTCACGTTGGCGGCACCAGTGCGCCCTACCCGTGCCATTGGAGTCTTCCGGCACGGCAGCGGGTCCGGTGTAGGTGCGGGGTGGTCGTGGAAGAGGTGGCCGGCGGGTGAACGGGGGAGCAATCCTTTTTTTGGTGATGAAGGCCGTGTCAGTTCTCACATCCCTAAGATATCTCTAGCCTCTGCTGCTGCCTTAGTCTCTGGGAACTGGTCTACCACTTTCCGGAACCATTTGATTGCCTCTTCCCGCTCGCCTTCAGAAGCGAGCTTCCTCGCGCACCCCAGGAACCTAGCCGCTATTTCTTGCCTCTTGCGCTTCGCAGCTTCCTCTTGCTTTGCCATCTCTTCTGCTGTCCGCGTCCCTTTTTCCGCCAACTTCAATGTTTCTGCCTCAGAGGCCGCCCGTTCGGCGGCCTGTTGTTCCGTCGCTATAGCCGCTAACCGTGCCTGCTTCGCTCGTTTCGCCTCTTCAGCCACCCGCTTAGCCTCTTCAGCCGCTCGTTCGGCGGCGTGTTGTGTGGCCGCCAACCGTTCCTGCTTTGCTCGTTCTATCGCTTCGGCCTGCCGTTCCGCCTCCGCTCGTTCCCTTTCTTCGACCACCTGTTTCGCCGTTTCGGCTGCACGGTTCGCCTCTTTCACAGCAGGAGGTATTACCGCAAGGAGAATACAACCACCGATCAAGAGCATGACAAAGGCAAGACAGCCACAGCCAAGACCCATTGCTCCACCGAACATGGTTCCAAACGAAGACCGGGGACTCTCATTAGTCATCTTTCACCCCCTTTTCGTGAGAGCGAGACAAGTTACGCAACCCA
>Ga0315287_10001102_pt1 | contig 24482 bp, 25 predicted proteins | sample YL17G11_0_MG_FD_205037 | JGI IMG/M metagenome (GOLD analysis project Ga0315287, IMG submission 205037) | Sediment microbial communities from Yellowstone Lake, YNP, Wyoming, USA - YL17G11_0 | ecosystem: Environmental > Aquatic > Freshwater > Lake > Sediment | place: USA: Wyoming | collected... | reverse complement strand
CTTGAACCCGACGCCCGGTTTTTCCTTAACCGCCATCATTTACCCTCCTTTGCTTCTTTATCAGAATATATGACCGATGTATCAAATGTCAATGAAAATGTTTTTAAGTTTCTTAATGTGCGAGCGGCTTTAGCCGCGATTCCCCTTCAAATCGTTTGACAGCTATTTGATGGTTTACTAGAATCAGACCCGCAAAGGAGAAAATGATGGGGCTTTTGGATTTTGAGAACAGAGTATTGATCACGGACCTATATCAGTTGACCATGTGCGCCAGCTACTTCCAGCAAAAGCACAACCCATACGCGACCTTTGAACTGTTCGTGCGCCACTTTCCGGAAAACCGGGGATACCTGGTCTTTGCCGGACTGGAACAGGCCCTGGAATATCTGAAGGGCCTGAAGTTCCTGCCCGCGGAAGTCGACTTTCTGAGATCGCTCCCGGTATTCAAACATATTTCCAAGGATTTTTTCGACTATCTCCTGGATTTCAAATTCACGGGCGAGGCCTGGGCTTTGGAGGAAGGCGACATCTTTTTCAAGGGAGAGCCGGTGCTGCAGGTGCGCGCCCCGCTCATCCAGGCGCAGTTGGTTGAGACCTATCTCCTGACCATGATAAATTTCCAGACCCTGATCGCGACCAAGGCCACGCGCGCGGTGGAGGCGGCCAAGGGCCGGCAGGTGGTGGACTTCGGCGCCAGGAGGGCGCACGGGCCCGAGGCGGGCGTGCTCGCGGCGCGCGCCGCGTTCATCGGCGGGGTTTCCGCGACATCGAATGTCTATGCCGCGTCCAAGCTGGGCATCCCGGCCTCCGGGACCATGGCCCATTCCTATGTGATGTCGTTTGAGAGCGAGAAGGCCGCGTTTGAAAAATACATCGACAACTTCCCGGAAAACGCGACCCTGCTGATCGATACCTACGATACCATCAATGCCGCGCATGTCGCAGCGGAGCTGAAAAAAGAATTCCGGGGCGTGCGCCTGGACTCCGGGGACCTGATCACGCTCTCCAAGTCGGTGCGGCGCATCCTGGACAAGGCCGGCAAAAAATCCGTGAAGATTTTCGCCAGCGGGGACTTGAACGAATACATCATTGACGAGCTTTTGCGCAAGAAAGCGCCCATCGACGCTTTCGGCATGGGCACGGAGTTGGTCACCAGCAAGGACGCCCCGGCCCTGGGCGGGGTTTACAAGATGGTTGAGGTTGAGTCGGACAAGGGGGTCAGGCCCACGCTCAAGCTTTCTTCCAACAAGGACACCTATCCCAGCCGCAAGCAGACCTGGCGCAGGATGGGGGACAACGGCTATTTCGGCGAAGACCTGGTGGGATGCGCGGATGAGAAACTCGCGGGCAAGCCGCTCCTGAAAAAAGTGATGGAAAAGGGCAGGGTGATCGTTGACCTGCCCGCCATGGAGGAAATCCAGAAAAAAACCGGGCGCGAAATGGCCAAGCTGGCGCCGCGCGTCAAAAGCCTCTCGGTCTCCAGTCATTACCCGGTGAAATATTCGGACAAACTGCGAAAGCTCCGGCAGAAACTCACCCGGGAGATAAAGCTTGCCCAGGGACTACTCTAAATACATCAACCGGCCCGGGTACCAGGTCCCGGCCGGGTACGACCAGTCAAAATTTCCCGGCCAGTCCGTGACCACGGATGTGGTGATCTTCAGCTTTTTTGAAAACAGCTTGAATGTGCTCCTGGTGCGCCGCAAAAGGATGCCTTTCCAGGGATACTGGGCCGTGCCCGGCGGGTTCGTGGAGCCGGATGAGGACTTGCCGGAGTCCGCGGCAAGAGAGTTGCTTGAAGAGACCGGCCTGAAAAATATCCGGCTCATCGAATACGGAGCGTTCGGCCACCCGGGCCGCGACCCGCGCACCCGCACCATCACCGTCTGCTATCTGGCGCTGGTTAGGAAAGAAAAGGTCAGGCCGATCGCGGGAGACGATGCCGCGGATGTGGTCTGGTTCCCGGCGCGGAAAGTCCCGGAGCTGGCCTTTGACCACGACCGAGAACTGAAAGGAGCGCTGGAGCGGCTCCAGGAATTGGTGGTGCTAACTCCCGCGCTCTTCGATCTGCTGCCGCAAGAATTCAGCGCGACCGAGCCCTCCAAACTCTGTTCTGAAATTTTCGGAAAAAAATTTCCGCAAGCGAGGTTGCTTGAAAAGCTGAAAGACCTCGGCCTGGTCAAGCCGCGCGGAAAAAACCAATATTGCTTTTCTGCAAAAAATTTCCAGGCCTGCTGCCTGGGTTTTCTTATTGCCAAGCAAAAATAAATCTGCTACATTAAAATTCGTCGTTTTTAGGAGGGTTGATGGAATTTTACCAGGCGCTTGCGGCCAAGCTTGACCAGTTCCCGACCGGGGCGCCGAAGACCGAACACCTTTTGAAGATCCTGGAAACCCTGTTCACGGAGCAGGAGGCCGGGATCGCGAGCCGGCTATCGCTCCAGCCGTTCCGGGAAAAGCTCAGCAAGATTTCGGAGCGGTTGGGCATGGCGCCCGAGGCTCTCAAGCCCGTGCTGGAAACGCTCGCGGACAAGGGGCTGGTGTTCGCCCGGGCCAAAGACGGCGAGATGGCTTATTCGCTGCTGCCGCTGGTGCCCGGCATCTTCGAGCTGCAGTTCATGAAAGCGGGATACGACCCCAAGTCGCGCGCTCTCGCGAAGCTGTTCAACGATTACTATTTCAACGGCTGGGGAAAGGCCAGCTTCGGCTTCAAGACCAGCTTCACCCGCACCATCCCGATCGGGAAGGCGGTCGCGCCCGGCCAGAGCATAGAGCCGTACCGGAATGTCAAAGAAATAATTGAAAACTCGAAATACCTCGCGCTCACCAACTGCTTCTGCCGGCACGAGCACGAGCTCTTGGGCGACTCGTGTAAAAAACCCAAAGAGGTGTGCATGGTCTTCGGCCCGTTCGTGGAGCACGCGGTTGCGCGCGGCTTCGCCCGCAAGGCGGGCAAGCAGGAGATGCTGGACAAGCTGCTGCTCTCCGAGGAAGCCGGGCTGGTCCACATCACGGACAACATCCGCGACCGGATCAGCTTCATCTGCAACTGCTGCGGGTGCTGCTGCGGGTTCCTGAGCGCGGTCAACAAGCTCAACCTCCCGAGCGCGGTCGCCAATAGCGGGTTCGTCATCGAGATCAATGAAGAATTATGCGATAACTGCGGCAAGTGCGCCAAGCGCTGCCAGATCAAGGCGCTCTGGCTGGAGGACAACCTCGACCGCCCGAAAAGTAAGGAGCGCAAGGACAAGGCCGACAAGAAGAATTCGAAAAAACTTCTCAAGCGCAACCTGAACCGCTGCATCGGGTGCGGGCTTTGCGTTTCGTCCTGCAAGCAAAATGCTATTATAATGGTGCGCAGGCCGGATAATCAGGTGGTGGTTCCCAGGGAGACTTTTGAGGAACTGGGACTGGAACTAATGAAAGAAAGAAATGAAAGAGGGAGGTAATAAGCATGCACGGAAAAACTTATGACGCGTTGGTGGTGGGGACCGGCCCGGCAGGCGCCGCGGTCGCCTTGAGGCTTTCCAAGGCCGGGAAAAAGGTCGCCATTATCGAGCGCGGCCCGCGCGTCACCAGGCCCGGGACCATCACGGGAATGCTGGGCGCAGTGGACTTGATGGGGCTGGTGCCCACGCTCACTTCTCCTTCCATCGTGCGCGGCATCGCCCTGGGCGGGTCCACCCTGCTTTTTTGCGGCACCGCGGCCATCCCTCCCAAGTGGCTCAAGGACAAGTACAACCTGGACGTCGCCGGCTACGCCGACGAGACCGTGGAAGAGCTTGACCTCAACCCGCTCCCGGACGAACTGCTGGGCGCCGCGGCCAAGAGGCTCATGAGCTCGGCCAACGAAATCGGCTACCACTGGGAGCCGTTCCGCAAGTTCATCAGCCCCAAGCGCGCCAAAAAAGGTTTCTGCACGGGCGGGGCCTGCATGATGGGCTGCACCTGCGGGGCCAAATGGACCGCGGCTGACTATGTGGACGAGGCCGTCAAACTGGGCGCGGACCTGTTCCTCAAGACCAAGGTCGACCGAGTGCTGATCCAGGACGGGATCGCGGTGGGCGTGGTGGCCAGGACCTCCGAGGGCGACAAGGACTTCTGGGCCAAGGTGATCATCATTTCCGGAGGCGGGGTGGGAACCCCGGCCATACTGCTCCGCAGCGGCATCTCCAGCGCGGGCAAGAAGTTCTTCACCGATCCCGTGGTCATGGTTTATGGAGTGAGCGATGATGTGGGCAGCAAGACCAACCCGCCCATGTCGGTCGGCACCTTCGAGCATTACGACGAGCGGATCGTGCTCTCCAGTCTCACCGACCCCAGCTTCCTGTTCCCGCTCATGATGGCCGCGGGAAAGCCGACCAAGCCCTGGCTCGCGCTCCAGACCGGGAAGGTGCTCGGGATCATGGTCAAAGTGGGGGACGAGATGAACGGACAGATTTTCAAAAACGAGCGCTTCAACAAGCCCATGATGAAGACCGAGCTGGACCGGCTCAAGAAAGGCACCGAGATCTCCAAAAAGATACTGCTCAAAGCTGGGGTTGACGAGAACAGCATCGCGGTCACCCCCATCCGGCTCACCCACCCGGGAGGCACCGCCCGGATCGGCGATGTGGTCAATGAGAACCTGGAGACCGAGGTCAAGAACCTGTTCTGCTGCGACGCCAGCGTGATCCCCGAGACCCTGGACCTGCCCGTGGTCCTGACCGTGATCAGCTTCGGCAAGCGGCTGGGAGACTACCTGGTCCAGAACAAGCGGGTGTGAAGAAAAAAATCAGTACTCTGGGGAGTTGGAATGAAGGTTGGAGTGATTTCAGACACTCATCTTGCGGACTCTGTTGTCGGGAAAATATCCACGCAAATCATACAGAAAGTCAATGTGGACGAAGAAACACTTAAAGTGATGCTTGAGTCGCATTTCAGGGGTGTTTCCGCAGTCATCCATGCCGGGGACCTGGTGAACCCGGCAGTAATTTCCATGCTCGAAAGTTTCGGTCCGGTTTACGCGGTTGCCGGGAACATGGACCCCGCGGGGGTTCGCGCAAAGCTCCCGGAAAAGCTGGTGGTCGAGCTGGGCAAATTCCGGATCGGCCTGATCCACGGCTGGGGCGCCCCGATCGGTCTTTCCCAAAGGGTCAGGGCGCAGTTTGGCGGCGAAAAATTGGACTGCATAGTTTTCGGCCATTCCCACCAGGCTTACAACCAGGTTGAAGACGGGATACTGATGTTCAACCCGGGCAGCCCCACGGACCGGAGGTTCGCTCCCCGGCGCAGCATCGGGGTCCTGCACCTGGAAGAAAAAATCCGGGGCGAGCACATCGAGATGGAATGATGGACGAGCTGGTCCGCAAGGCCGCGGAATTAATCGTCAGTTCGAGAAAAATGACCGCTTTTGCAGGTGCGGGCCTGAGCCAGGAGAGCGGCATCCCGACCTTCCGTGGGGACGAGGGCATCTGGAAAAATTTTCTGCCCATCATTTACGGGAACCCCGCGGGGCTGGTCTCCGCGTTTGTCTTCAGCCCGGGCAAGTTCCGCGAGTTCATAGACGCCACCTTGAAAGCTTTCGTCCAGGCCGAACCCAACCCCGGCCATCTCGCGCTCGGGGAACTCTGCAAAGCCGGGATGCTCAGGGCCGTGATCACCCAGAACATCGACGACCTGGAAAAGCGGGCCGGGGTCAAGGAGGTGGTACAGCTCCACGGCAGCATCTACCAATGGCGGTGCATTCAATGCAAGGAATATTCAACGGTCAGCCGGGAGAGCATGATCGGGGTGGCCGGGCAGTTGCAGCCGGACATGGGCAGGAAAGACTTGATCGAACTCGGGCATAAGATCGCCAAATGCCCGAACTGCGAGGGCTGGAGGCGGCCGGACATAGTCCTGTTCGGGGAGAAGCTGAACCAGGAGGTGTTCTTCCGCGCGGTGGAACTGGCCCGGTCCTCGGACTTGATGCTCATACTCGGGACCTCGGGAGTGGTCTATCCCGCGGCATTGATCCCCAACTACGCGCGCAAGGCGGGCGCAAAGATCATCGAGATCAACCCCGAAGAAAGCTCGGTCTCTGACCTGGCCGAGGTCAAAATCCGGTCAACCTCCGCGGCCGCGCTCCCCTCAATCCTCGCGGCCGTGCGCGGGATCGCGCCGGAGATTCTTAAAGATAAACCTTCCGGCTGAAACTTTCTTGACCGCTAACGGAATTTACGATAGTTTAAACCCGTGGGGATGAGACACAAATCAGGCCTGGTCCTGTTGCAGTTCGTCTTGGGCTTGATCCTGCTTTTGATCTTCCTTCCCGCGCTCGCCGCGGACCCGGCATTGAGCGGGCTTTCCAAAATGGCTTACCTGCTTTTTGACCCGTTCTGCCATCAACTTTCTGACCGCAGTTTTCACATGGGCGGCGTCCCGCTTGCGGTCTGCGCGCGCTGCGCCGGGGTCTATCTCGGGCTTTTTACGGGCGGGTTGATTTTCATGGTCTTTAGGAAACCCATGCCCAAATACCTGCTCCTGCCCATGGCATTGCTCGCCTTGGACGGCCTGATTAATTTTGCGGGCGTGATCAACACGCCGGCCTTGGTCCGTTTCAGCGTCGGTCTTTGCGCGGGCGTGAGCGGGGGCTGGCTTTTGGGATTGGGCGTGTCTGACTTGGAAGAGATGCTTAGAGGAGTGAAAGCCGCGGAATGGAAAACCAGCAACATTACCTGAAATCATTTTTGATCGCGGGCCTGGTCATGGGACTGCTCTCCGCGGCGCCGGGACTGAACTGCTGCTGCTGCGCCTGGGTGGTATTGGGAGGATGCCTGGCAGGATACATCCTGTGCGGCTCGGCGAAGAACCCGGTCCGGCCCGGGGAGGGCGCAATGGTCGGCCTTTTCGCGGGATTGATCGGGGGCATGATCTTTTCCATGTCCCAGATTTTCCAGAAAGTGTTCGACCCGGAGATGATGAAAGACCAGATGGAGCAGCAGATGCGCAGTCAGGGCGTGGACATACCCCCGGAACTGATGCAGGCGATCGAGCAGTCGCTTAGGTTCTTCACCAGCCCGGGACTGATGCTGGGAGCGAGAGTGTTTTTCTATTTACTTATTTTTGCTATAATGGCCATGCTGGGAGCGATGGTCGCGGTTTACATTTTTGAGCCCAGGTTTGCGATGGCGAGACTTGGTTCGGGAACAGCCGCAGTCCCGCTTCAACCCGAGGAAGCAGCGCCGGTTGCCAGGGCCGTTGAGAACAGGGTGATCATGCCGCGGGAAAAAATTGCGGAAAAAGTTCCGCGCTCCGGGCCTTTGCCCGAAGAGCCGGATTTGCTTTTTCCGAGAAAACCAAAGGAGGGTGTCTGATGGGAAAGGGTTACATGGGAAAAATTATGTGGGTGGACCTGACTTCGGGAGTGATCAAGCGCGAGCAGATCCCTGACGAGGTTTATGAAAAATTTCTTTCCGGCTACGGGCTGGCCGCCAAAATCCTTTACGACCGCATCCCGCCCGGGGCGGACCCGCTGGGACCGGATAACATCCTGGCGATCATGAGCGGACTGCTCACCGCCAGCGGCAGCCTGTTCACCGGCCGGTGGATGGCCTGCTGCAAAAGCCCGCTCACCGGGGGCTGGGGGGACGCCAACTGCGGCGGAGACCTTTCCCCGGGAATAAAACGCGCCGGACTTGACGGCATCTTCTTCACGGGCAAGAGCAGCAAGCCGGTGTATCTGGTTGTGGACGGCGAAAAGGCCGAGCTCAAGGATGCGGCCGGGGTCTGGGGCAAGGACTGCGTTGAGACCGAGGACCTGGTCCGCAAGGAACTCGGCGATGAGAAAGGTCAGTTCAAGATCGCCTGCATCGGCCCGGGCGGAGAAAAGCTCAGCCTGATCGCGGGCATCAGCAACGACAAGGGCCGCTACGCCGCACGGAGCGGGGTGGGCGCGGTAATGGGCTCGAAAAATCTCAAGGCCATCGCCATCACCGGCAAGGCCAAGATCGAGGTCGTCAATTCCGAAGTGATCAAGGAGCAATCCAAAAAATTCGCCAAGTCCCTGAACCGGGTGGACTTCGCGCAGAAAATTTTGGGCAACCGCCTGTTCCGGATCGTGGGTCGGATGGCGCGCGGGCCCAGCATGACCAAGAACCCCGGAGACCTCTGGCGGCTGGTGCTCAAGAAATACGGGACCATGGGCATCACGGCCATGAGTTCGGAAAACGGGGACAGCCCGGTCAAGAACTGGGGCGGGGTCGGTTTCAAGGACTACCCGCTGGAAAAAGGCAGCAAGATCAGCGACGACAACATGCTCAAATACGAGGTCAAGAAATACGGCTGCTACTCCTGCCCGATCCGCTGCGGCGGGATCATGAAGGTGAGCGAAGGTCCGTACCCGCTTGAGGAATCGCACAAGCCCGAATACGAGACCCTGTGCATGTTCGGAACCATGTGTCTGGTGGACGACACTTTCGTGCTCCTTAAAATAAACGATATGGTCAACCGCGGCGGCCTGGACACCATCTCCTGCGGGTCGGTCTGCGCGTTCGCCATCGAATGTTTTGAAAACGGGATCCTCACCAAGCAGGACACGGGCGGGCTGGAGCTCAGGTGGGGAGATTCCCAGGCCTTGATGAAACTGGTGGACATGGTCATCTACCGCAAGGGCATCGGCGATGTCCTGGCGGACGGCGTCAAGCGCGCCGCGAAAAAGATCGGCAAAGGCTCTGAGAAATTTGCGATCCACGCCGGCGGCCAGGAACCCGCGGCGCACGATCCTCGCTTTGACCCCGGACACGGTCTCTCTTACGAGGCCGAGCCCACCCCCGGCCGGCACACCATATCCTCATACACCTGGCAGGACCTGATCGAGTTCAAGCGCTTTTTCAAGGACGGCAAGTCCATACCGCTGATGAGCAGCCGTAAGAAACACCTGGACCCCAATTCCGAAGCCCGGATCACCAACCACATCATCAACTCAAAAATGAAACAGGTGATGGACGGCGTGGGCCTGTGTCTGTTCGGGATGTGCTGCGGTCCCAAGATCCCGGTCTTCGAGTGGATCAACGCCGCGGCCGGCTGGAACAAGACCCCGGAGGACTACCTGGTGATCGGGGAGCGCATCGAGACCCTGCGCCAGAGTTTCAATGTCCGGGAAGGCATCAAGCCCGCTGACTTCAAACTGTCGGGGCGCGCCATAGGCGTTCCGCCCCTGGACGCGGGCCCGCACAAGGGAGTCACCCTGGATGTGGACACCATGAAGAAACATTTCTTTGATGCCTTTGCCTGGGACCTGCAGACCGGCAAGCCTTCAAAGGAGCGCCTGGAGAAGCTCGGTCTCAATGAAGTGGTCAAGGACATCTACGGGTAAGCTGGATGGCCAGGGTAAAAGTGAAGCTGGCGGGGATGATCGACCGCAAGATGGTCAACCAGATTTACGATGAAGAGGTAAAAGAGGGGACAACTCTGGAGGAGTTGTTCAAGGCCATAGATAAAAAGGGGGGGTGGGGCAACAAGTATTTCAAGAAATTGCTCAAGTTGCCCACCCCGCCCGTGCTCCTGATCAACGGCGAGCAGGCGGAACTCGATCAGCTCAAAGAGCTGACCGTCAAGGACGGGGACGAGGTGGCCCTGCTCATGCCCATGGCCGGAGGCTGATGGTGGAGGAGTCCGGATATTTATCGGCGAAAGACGGCCGGAGAATTTTCTGGCAGGGCTGGAGGCCGGCTGATAATGTCAAAGCCCTGGTCATAATCGCGCACGGCCTGGGCGAGCACATCGCAAGGTATGCGCACCTCGCCGGGTTTCTAAATCAGAAAGGCTATGCGGTGTTCGGGTGCGACCACCGCGGACACGGCAAGACCGAGGGCAAGCGCGGACATGTCCTGTCCTTCAATGAATACATAGAGGATTTCAAAGTGTTCCGCGACTCCTTGGTCAGCCGGTTCCCGGGAAAATGCTCAATCCTGCTCGGACACAGCATGGGCGGCCTGATCGCGGTCCATTACACGCTCACCTATCCCACGGATTTTGACGGCCTGGTCCTGTCCAGCGCCGGTCTCAAGGTTCAAGTAAAGGCCAACCCGGTCAAGCTCGCCCTGGGCAGGTTTTTTTCAAAGGTGCTCCCCGGGATAACCATGGGCAACGAGCTGGACCCTCATATGATCAGCCACGACCGGGAAGAGGTGAGGAAATACATTGACGACCCGCTGGTCCATGACCGGGTTAGCGCGAGATGGTTCACCAGCTTCATGGCCGCCATCGACCAGGCGCAGGCCCGGGCCGGCGAGATAAAAATTCCCATCCTGGTCATGCAGTCAAGCGAGGACAAGCTGGTGGACCCGGACGGCGCAAAGGAATTCTTCCCCAAAGTCGCGAGCGCGGACAAGACCCTCAAATATTGGGAGGGGTTCTACCACGAGATGTTCAATGAGGTTGAAAAGCAAAAGCCCTATCAATTCCTGCTCGATTGGATTGAAAAGCATTGTGCGTAATCTCCTCGCCGTCGCCCTCTTGTTGACAACCCTGGCATCGGCCTGCCCCAGACCCGAAACCAAAAAAAATGTTCTTGCGGGACCGGCCCGGGTGGCGATCAAGACCGGGGAAGGCCGGGAAACAACTGTGGAGGTTGAACTGGCCCGGACCGAGGAGCAGCACCGGCAGGGCCTGATGCATCGCAGGGAGCTGGGCGAAAACAAGGGCATGCTCTTCATCATGCCTTACGCTGAGAACCAGAGGTTCTGGATGAAGAACACCTTCATCCCGCTGGACATGATCTTCATCGGGGATGACCTGAAGGTGGTCGGGGTTGTGGAAAACGCGGCGCCGGAGAACACTTCCACCTATGAAGTGGGCAGGCCCTCGCGCTATGTGCTGGAGGTGAACGCGGGCTTTTGCGCCCGGAACAAGGTCAAGGCCGGGGATGGCGTGAAATTTCTGGGTTTTGAGGCCGAGTGATGATAAAGGAACTTGACCTGTCCGGCCTGTGGGAGTTGAAGCCGGTCGAGCATTTTGACGGCGATTATGAAAAGGGCGAGTGGTTCAAGCAGGAAATCCCCGGGCATTGGCGCGAAGTAGAGCAGCTTAAGAATCACGCGGGCCGGATCATCTACCGCAAGCAATTTTCATTCGCCCCCAAAAAAGATAATAGATACTGGCTCAAGCTGAACGGGATTTTTTACTGGACCGCGGCCTATCTCAACGGACAAAGGCTGGGGGCCAACCAGGGATATTTCGTCCCCGCAACTTTTGAAATCACGGATAAAATAAAGGCCGACAACGAGCTTATGCTCGAAGTGTTGTGCGAATACGAGGAAGACAAGGTCAATAAAAAACAAATCCTGGGCGTGTTCCATCACTGGGACTGCATGCACCGGGACTGGTGCCCGGGCGGGGTCTGGCAGCCCATCGAAATTTTCTCAACCGGAAAAATCGCGATCTTCGATCCGATGTTCCAAACCCTTTTCCTCAAGCCGGATTTCGCCAAGCTGCAAGGCAGCTTGAGTTTTGATTCAGCGGAGCGCGCGGAGATCGATTTCAATGTCAGCCTGGTCCCGGAAAATCACAACGGACCGGGCGTGGAAAAAGAATGGACCGTTTCCAAGGGCGAGGGCCTGAAGGACTATCAGTATTCGTTTGACCTCAAGGAACCCAAACTGTGGTCGACCTGGGATGGCGGAGAGCCGAACCTTTATTGGCTGAAACTTTCCGTCAAACGCCGCGGCGAGGCCGCAGAGAGCGACAGCTTTGAGAGCTTGTTCGGGGTGAGGACCCTCGAACTCCGCGATTACATTTTAATGCTGAACGGCAGGAAACTTTTTCTGCGCGGCAGCAACTACGCGCCCGGGGATTACAAGATCGCGTCCATGAACAAAAAGCGATACGAGCATGACCTGGCGCTCGCCAAAGACGCCAACTTCAACATCCTGCGCATCCACGCCCATATTGAGAAGCCGGAATTTTATGAGGCCGCGGACAAGGCCGGGGTCCTGGTCTGGCAGGATTTCCCCATGCAGTGGAACTATGACAGGAAAGTTCTGCCCGAGGCGCTCTACCAGTCCGAGCAGATGATCAAGCGCTTTTACAACCATCCGTCCATCGCGCTCTGGTGCATGCACAACGAGCCTCTCAAGATGTACGACACCCGCAGGAAGCCCACTGTCCGCGACTGGGTAAGGTTCGGCTTTTCCATTTTTATCCGGAGCTGGGACCGCGATGTGATGGACAAAATACTCCTGCAACAGGCGAAATTTTTGGACCCGTTCCGGCCCTCACTGCAATGCTCCGGAGAAAAAGGCCTGTTCGCAAAAGACCACGGCGACGCCCACCTTTATTTCGGCTGGTATTTCGGCCCGCTCCGATGGCTGGGCTGGGTGGCCAGGAAAAAGCCCGGGAACCTGAAGCTGGTCACCGAATTCGGGACCCAGTCGTTTCCCAATTTCGAGAGCGCGATAAAATTCATGCCTGACCGGCTTGAAAAAATCGACTGGACCGAGCTGGAGAAAAAATACCTGGCCCAGCCCGGATTCCTCAACCGCTTCATACCCCGAAAAAATTTTCAAGACTTGAAATCCTATATCCAGGCCACCCAGGATTACCAGAGCGTGGTCGACCGCTATTACATCGACCGCATCCGCGCCTTGAAATACAAGCCCGCGGGAGGCGCCGTCCATTTTGTTTTTAACGACTGCAACCCCGCGGTCACCTGGTCCGTGCTCGATTATTGGCGGGCCCCCAAAAGCTCTTACTTTGAACTGAAAAAAGCCTTCAGCCCGGTCTATGCCTTTGCCTTGATCGATAAACAGCAATACAAACTCGATGAAAAAATTACTCTCCCCATCATGGCGGTCAACGATCTGTACCAGGAGATCGAAGCCAAGCTCAGCGCGCGACTGCTCTCTCCAAAAGGGGAAGAAATTTTCAAGCAGGATTTTGCATTCAAGCTCGATCCCGACTGCACCCCTAAATCTCTCGCCAGCGCATCCATCGATCTTCGCTGGCCCGGAGAATACAAGCTCGAGCTCAAACTGAATTGGCAGGGCAAGGAACTTGAGAATATTTACCGCTTTACAGCAAACTAAATTTCAGACCGGAAGTTGATCTTGCGGTTCTCAAACGCGAACCTGCCCGCGGCCAGACCTGCCGGACCTGCGCCCAGGACCGCAAGGTCGCAAAGCAATGGGCGCTCCTTTTATTCCCGGGCCATTTCCCGCGCGATGAAATCAGCGAGCATGGCCTTTTCATCCGGGTCGATCTTGGTGAAGTGCAGGCCCATGCCGGGCGTGTCGCCTGTTTGCCGGTCTTCCAAAGGCACCAGCCGGACCACGGCCGCGGTTATCTTGATTTTGTCCGCGACCTCGGGCAAGGGGACTTCCAAATCAAGGCTGGTCCCGATCGGATAGGGGGTGTCGGTTTCCAGGAAAATGCCGCCGATGGACAAATCCCGGGAATAAAAATAGTGAAAGCGTTCCTCCCGGATCGTCTTCACCTTGATGATCAGCTTGATCCTGAAATATTTTCTGCGCTCCTGTATATCCATTTGCCCCTCTTTAAGAATTATACATGCAAAACACCGTTTTATAAAATTATGGTCCTCTAAATATAATTGACGATAAATAGTGTGCGTCTTTATCGCGCCATTAAAATTCCGCCGCCTTTTTGGCCCTAAAATAAAGCTAAGTCTTTATTGCAGCAATTTCAACTGCTTTTGGGAAAAATTCTCAAAAAGTCGATTGGAATGCCGCCAGATCCGGGCTTTTGGGAGGAATCTTGACTTTTAGACGAAAACTGGTATCTTATTTTCCACCAAAATATCCGAGGTATCTAAGATGATTAATGAAATTCTTGGCAAAAAATTGGGCATGACCACGCTGTTTGACAAGGAAGGCAATGCCATCCCGGTAACGCTGGTTGAGGCCGGCCCGTGCACGGTGATCCAGGTGAAGACCCAGGACAATGACGGGTACCGCGCGCTCCAGCTCGGCTTTGACGAGAAAAGGCCCAAGAGCACGACCAAGGCTTTGCAGAAGCACTTCCAGAAAGCCAACACCACGCCCAAGCGTTTTGTCTTAGAGGTGCTGATCCCCAAGGATTCGACCGCGGAATTCAAGCCCGGACAGGTGATCAAGCTTGATGAAATCTTCAAGGTCGGAGACCGGGTGGATGTCGCGGGCTGGTCCAAGGGCCGGGGCTTCCAGGGCGTGTTCAAGAGATGGAACTTCAAGGGCGCGGACAGCGGACACGGAACCCACGAATTCTTCCGGCACGGCGGGTCTATCGGCACCAACACCAAACCCGGACACGTGCTCAAGGGCCGCAAGATGCCCGGCCATTTGGGCAACGAAAGGATGACCATGCTCAGCCTGACCATCGCGGAGATAAAGCCCGAGGAAAACTTTTTACTGGTCACCGGTTCCGTGCCGGGCGTGAAGAACGGTTATTTGATCATCAGGCACGCGGTGAAAAAGCGCGGCAAGCATCATCACCACAAAGCCGCTTAAATCAATTTGGCCAAAGTCCTAATCGAAAAAATACCGGAGTACCACCCGAAAGCCCTGCGCGCTTTTCTTGAGAAAACTTTTGCCCTGATTCAACCCGGGCGGAGCATCAAGTCCGGACATAAAGTCCTGATCAAGCCCAATTTCCTGAGGGCCAAGTCCGTGGGAGCCGCGGTGACCCCGCACCCGATTTTAATCGCAGAGACCTGCAAACTCGTCATTGACTTGGGCGCAACGCCCGTGATCGGCGACAGCCCGGCCATGGGCGCTGCTCAGGCGGTTGCCGCAAAGATCGGCCTGGACGAGTTCATTAAAAGTTCAGACGCCCCAATCATCAATTTGTCGCACCCCAGGGAAGTCGTCTTGAAAAATCCCATCAAATACCGGAAGCTTGAGCTTTCCTCCCAGGCCTTCGAGTTCGACCGGATCATCAACCTGGCCAAGCTCAAGACCCACGACCTGCTGCTCATGACCATGGCGGTCAAGAACCTGTTCGGGTGCGTGGTGGGCAAGCGCAAGCCCGCCTATCACCTGGAAGCCGGGCACAAGCCGGAATTATTCGCCGAGCTCCTGCTCGAAATTTACAAATGCCTTTCTCCCTCGGTCTCAATCATCGACGCGATCATCGCCATGGAGGGCAACGGCCCGGGCAACGGAGACCCCAAAAAAATCGGGTTGCTCATGGCCTCTGAAGACGCGGTGGCCCTGGACCGGGTGGCCGGAGAAACAGTCAATATGCCTTTTGACTACAACCTGACGGCAAAACTTGGGACAAAGCACGGGGTGGGGGAGGGCGATCTGAAAAAAATTGAGGTCCTGGGTCCGTCGTTGGACCAGGTGAAGGTTTTCGATTTCAAGGCCATCCATCCCGGACCGCCGGGCGGGCAAAGAGGAGTCGGGTTTGGCCGCTGGCTCTTGGGTGAGAGCGCGTCCTGGAAACCGGTCTTCAACCACCAACTCTGCACCCGCTGCTCAGCCTGCATAGAGATCTGCCCGTCAAAAGCGCTGTCTTATGAGCAGGAGCGCGGCGCCCTTTCAAGGTTTTTGGGGTCAGGCCTCTCCGATGATGATGCCCGAGCCGGGATGATGAGGCCAGATCCCTACAAGGATTCAAAATACAAAAAACGGGTTGCGATCAACCGCGAACTCTGCATCCGCTGCTTCTGCTGTCAGGAGGTCTGCCCGGAGGGCGCGATCCGCTCCGAGAAAGGATGGCTGGCCCGGTTCTTAGCCCCTTGATTTTATGGGAGAGCGGCCCACGGAGTAATAATCGAACCCCAGGGTCTTCATCAGGTTCGGCTCGTACAGGTTCCGGCCGTCGAAGATCACCGGCTCTTTGAGAAGCTCGCGCAGCCTGGTGAAATTGGGCCTGCGGAACTCGTTCCACTCCGTGACGATCACCAGTCCGGACGCTCCCGCGACCGCGTCATAAGGGTTCTTGCCGTATTTGATTCCGGTCTTAAAAATGTTTTTCGCCTGCGCCATGGCCACCGGGTCGTAGGCGCATACTTTCCCTCCCATTTCCAGGATGCCTTCGATGATTTCAATGGAGGGCGCCTCGCGCATGTCGTCGGTGTTGGGCTTGAACGCCAGGCCCCAGACCGCGATCAGCTTGCCCTTTAAATTCTTGCCGTAATGAGACCGGATCCTGCTCACCATCCGGAGCCGCTGGTCCCGGTTGACCGCGGTCACCGCCTTCAGCACTCTGGTCTCGTAGCGGTTGGATACCGCGGTGCGCACCAGCGCGTCCACGTCCTTGGGGAAACAGCTCCCGCCGTAGCCCACGCCCGGGAACAAAAACTGGAAACCGATCCTGCGGTCAAAGCCGATCCCGCGGCGGACCGCGTCGATGTCCGCGCCCACCTGCTCGCAGATGTTGGCCATCTCGTTGATGAAGCTGATCTTGGTCGCGAGCATGGAGTTGGCCGCGTACTTGGTCATCTCCGCGCTCCGCCGGTCCATCCTGATGATCGGGTTCTCGTTGCGCACGAACGGCTCGTAGATCAGCTTCATCACCTCGAAAGCCCGGTCCGAGCCCGCGCCGATCACCACCCGGTCCGGCTTCATGAAGTCATCGATGGCCGCGCCCTCTTTCATGAATTCCGGGTTGCTCACCACATCGAAATTCCCGGCCCTGGACTCGGCCTTGATTATCTGCTCCACCCGGTCGCCGGTCCCCACGGGCACCGTGCTCTTGTCAACAATGATCTTGTAGCTGTTCAGGTTTTGGCCGATTTTTTTGGCGACCGCGAACACCGCGGAGAGGTCCGCGGAACCGTCCGCGGCCGGGGGCGTGCCCACCGCGATGAAAATAATCTCCGCCTCGCGGATGGCATGGTCCAGGTCGGTCGTGAACTTCAGCCGGCCCTCTTTATGGTTCCTGGCCACCAGCTCCTCAAGTCCCGGCTCGTAGATCGGGATTTTGCCCTTCTTCAGGTTGAAGATTTTTTTCTTGTCGATGTCCGCGCAAGACACGTCGTTCCCGCTCTCAGCCAGGCAGGTGCCGGCGACCAGTCCCACATATCCCACGCCGATCACGCAAATATTCATTTCTCAAACACTTCCTTTCTTATCGGGCGCCGGACTCTCAGCCCGGCGTCAACCCCTCTCTTTAAAAAGATCGCTCAGCGCATCCACAACTTTTTTCGGCTCAAAGCCCACGAAAAGGATCACGCTCATTATCTGCTCGACCTTTTGCCAGTCCTTGCTCTTGAGCGCATGGCGCAGGCTCTGGAACAACTCCCGGAACGAGTCGGCCTGCAGACCCATCTCGTGGTAGGCGATACCCAGGTCGTAACGGGTCTGATAATCATCCGCGGCGATCACCTGCGAAACCCCGCGCTTGAACTCGTCAAAAACGTCCTCAAACTTCGGGCTGCCCGGGCCTTCCTGGAATTTAACCGTCATCAGCAGCTGGTATTTTTCATGGAGCTCGCCCAAGTCCATGTTGGCCACGATGTGCCGGAAAGCGTCAGAGAGCGCGTGGTCGATTTCCTCCCGGATCTTTTTCTGGTCCTCGGCCTCGGGCCCGCCCCTGTGCAGACGCGAGTTGTAGTCCTCTATGCACTCGTTGCAGACATGGAGCGGAGGCCCGGTGAAAATCTCTTTCACCTCCCCGAACTGCCGGCCGCAAAACGAACAAAAAGTTTTCATCATCGCCCTCGCTTATTTTTCTCTTGCCAACTCCAACAGCGAAATATATTCCGTAAGCGCCTCACGGTGGTGCCTGATTTTCAGGCCCAGGTCCTTTTCTATTTTCCTCGTGCCCAGCGCCGAGTTCCCGGGACGCTGCGCCAAGAGCCCGTATTCTCGCGCCGACACCGGGACCAGCTTGCGGTGCTCGCCCATTATTTCAAAAATCTCCCCGGCATACTCAAACCAGCTGACAACGCCGCGGTTACAGAAATGATATATCCCCCTCAGCTCCTTCTCAAGCGCGAGCCGGATTATTTGCGCCAGGTCCCGGCTGTAAGTGGGTCTGCCCCGCTCGTCAGACACCACCTTCAATTCCCCTTCAAACTCCCGGCTTTTCTTCAAGAGCTTGGTGACGAAATTTTCTCCGCCCGGGCCGAACAGCCAACTGGTGCGGATGATGCAAAATCTTTTCGCGCCGTTTTTCACATTTTCTTCTCCCAGGAGCTTGCTCTTCCCGTAAACGCTGAGCGGGCCGGGAGAGTCCTCTTCCAGGTATTCGCCCGGCTTGCTCCCTGAAAAAATGTAATCACTGCTGATGTGAAAGACAACACAACCCGCCCGGTTTGCCGACTCCGCGATGTTTTCCAGGGCCCGGCCGTTCAATTCAAAAGCCAGCTCCTGCTCGGTCTCGCACCTGTCAACCTGGGTGAAGCCCGCGCAGTTGACGATCGCGTCCGGGTGATTGGCTTTTACATAGTCGGCGATTTTTTGAGCGTCACGGATGTCGATTCCGGGAAAATCCGGCGCGATCACCGTGTGCCCGTGGGTTTTCAACTCCGAGTCCAAAGCTGAACCCAGCATGCCGCTCGCGCCGAAAACAATTATTTTCCTGGGCATTGAAAGACCGGACCACTCATTTTTTCTTAAGCCGTTTGCCGTATTGCTGTTCGTAGTATAGCTGGTATGCGCCGCTTTTCACCCGCTGCCACCAGTCTTTATTTTCCAGATACCACTTGACGGTCATGCGCAGGCCCTGCTCAAACTCAACCGCGGGCTCAAAGCCCAGATCGCGCTTGATCTTGCCGGAGTTGAGCGCGTACCGCCGGTCGTGCCCGGGCCGGTCCGCGACATGTTTGACCAGCCGCTTGCTCTTTTTCAACTCCTTTAAAATGACCTGCGTGACTTCCAGATTGGTGCGCTGGTTGCCGCCGCCAACATTGTAAACTTCCCCGACTTTGCCTTCCTCCAAAATCAGGAGCAAGGCCGAGCAGGCGTCTTCCACGAAAATCCAGTCCCGAACATACAGACCGTCCCCGTAAACCGGAAGCTGCCTGTCTTCCAGGGCGTTACTGATGAAAAGCGGGATCAGTTTTTCAGGGAACTGAAAAGGCCCGTAGTTGTTGGACATGCGTGCGATGACCACCGGAATTCCGAAAGTGGCCTGGTATGACTTGCAGAGCAGGTCCGCCCCGGCCTTGCTTGCGGAATAGGGGGAACTGGGCTTGAGCTCGTATCCTTCATCCGCCAGGCCTTTGAGCAGCGGCCCGTAAACCTCGTCCGTGCTTATCTGCAAAAAAACTTTTACCGGGATTTTCCGGCAGGCATCGAGCAGCGCCGCGGTCCCCAAATAATTTGCTTGCAAGAAGCTCGCCGGGTCCAGGATGCTCCGGTCAACGTGACTCTCCGCGGCAAAGTTGACCACCGCGTCGATGCCCTCTCCCAAAATATTCTCAACCGATTTCTGGTCGCGGATGTCGCTCTTCACGAACCGATAGCGCTTGTTGTTTTCGATCTCTTTCAGGTTTTCCAGGTTGCCCGCGTAGGTGAGCGCGTCCAGGTTGACCACTTTGTGGCTGGTTTCCCGGAGCGCGAGCCGGATAAAATTGGAGCCGATGAAACCGGCTCCGCCCGTCACCAGTATTTTCATCCTAGCGGTCTTTCCTCGCCCAGTCATATGGGATCGGTGATTTGTGTGCATCGATCCGCTCCTCATCGGGACGGTCGTATTTGTAAACCTCGGTGGGCAGGTTCAGGCAGATGCACTCGGACTCGCTCACGCACTTGAACCCGTGCCAGATGCCGGGGGGAATGCGCACCAGCATCGGGTTGTGCTCGCCGATGATGAACTCGTTGACCTCGCCCCGGGTCTTGGTCTTGTCGCGGTCGTCGTAAACCACGAGCTTGGCCATGCCTTTCAGGCAGCTGAAATGGTCGGTCTGGACCTGGTGCTTGTGCCAGGCCTTGACCACCCCGGGGTACGCGCTGGTGATGTACGCCTGCCCGAACTTCTCGAAGAACTGGTCGTCGGAGCGAAGCACCTCCATCAGCCTGCCCCGCTCGTCAGCGACCACCTTCAGCTTTTTTACAACAACGCCTTCGATCATTTTTTATCCCTCCCTAGACCAAGTCCACTTCCGAACTGTCGCCGATGATCAGCCGGAGCGCCTCCGGCTTTTTATGCGAGCTGCGGATCACCGAGTTCCTCCCGATCAGGCTGTCCGATAGACGGTGCGGGATATTCTCAACCGTGCTTTCCGCCATCAGGATGCTGTGCTCGATCTCAGCTTTTCTCACCACGCATTTTTCCGCGATCGATGTGAACGGCCCGATGTAGGAATTTTCTATGACTGCCCCGGCGCCGATCACCGCGGGTCCGCGGATCAGGCTCTCCTTCACTCTCGCGCCTTTTTCCACGATCACCTTGAACTCAATTTTGCTTTGCTCGCAGATTTCTCCGTCAATCCTGGTCTCGATTTCGTCCAGGATCATGCGGTTGGCCTCGAGCAGGTCCTCGACCTTGCCCGTGTCTTTCCACCAGCCCTCGACAACCTGGTAATGCACCGTGAATTGGTTGTCGATCAGCCACTGGATGGCGTCGGTGATTTCCAACTCCCCTCGCAAGCTGGGCTTGATCGCCCTGACCGCCTGGTGGATGTTCTTGTCAAAGATGTAAACGCCGACCAGGGCCAGGTCGCTTTTGGGCTGCTGAGGTTTTTCCACCAGACGCTTGACCTTGTCCCCATCCAGCTCGGCCACCCCGAACTGCTCGGGATTTTTCACATGCACCAGCAGTATCTGGCTGTTGGGCTTGGCGCTTTCAAACTGGTCCGCGAATTTCTTGATCTGGCTCTTGAGCAGGTTGTCCCCCAGGTACATCACGAACGGCTCATCGCCCAGGTAGTCCCGGCTGATCAACACCGCGTGCGCGAGCCCGAGCGGCTCTTTCTGGAAAATGTAGTCGACCTTGAGCTTGAACCGGGAGCCGTCCCCGACCGCGGCTTTGATTTCCTCAGCGGTGTCCCCGACCACGATCCCGACATTTTGGATCCCCGCCTGGGCTATCGATTCCAGGCCGTAGAAGAGCACGGGCTTGTTGGCCACTGGGATCAACTGTTTGGCCCGGGTGTGAGTGATGGGCCTGAGCCTGGTGCCCTTGCCCCCGCTTAGGACCAGCGCCTTCATTATTTATTCAGTCGCCCTCACGAACGAGTCTTTGTGTTTCGGCTCTTTGGACTTGAAAATGGAGAGCGCCTTGCTCGCCTGGTCCCTGCTGGAATATGGCCCGAGATTGACCCGGTAATAAGTGCCTTTGCCCGGGACCGCCGTGGTTGTAAGATGCGCCGGCCATTTATTCGCCTGGAGTCTGCCCACCAGCTCATCCGCGGTTCCTTTGTCCGGATACGCGGCCACCTGTATGGCAAAGCCGCCTTTTGAAACAGCCGGTGTTGTCGCCGGTTTTGCGGGTTCGGGCTTGGTTGCGGGTTTTGTCTCAACCGGTTTCGTTGTTCCGGGTTTGGGCTCCGCAGGTTTGGCCGGAGTCGCCGCCGTTGTCGGCGCGGTTACCGGCTTGGCCGTTGCAAGCGGTGCGGTTACCGGCTTGGCAGGCGCGATCGGCGCTGAAGAGGGTTGAGCAGGAGCCGGCTTGGTTTCCGGCTTTTTGGTCTCAACAGGCTTTACCGCGGTCGCGGTTCCGGGCTGCGGCGCTTTAGCGATTTCTTTGGTTTCAGGCTTGGTCTCCTTGCCAATCGGTTTTTCCACTTTGCCTTTGGTCACGGTCTCGCCTTTGGCGGGCTTTGAAGGCTCGGGCGGTTTTTGCTGGTCGATTTTTTGCTTGATGGCCGCATCGCCGGTTTGGGGCTTGGCCGCTTCCGCGGTTGAGGACGGCACGGGCTTGGGCTTTTCCGGCTCCAGCCCCTTCATCGCCACCTGGCTTTGCTCCTTGGGCGTCCCGCGGTTGGCCATGTTCCTGCCGAATAAAACTCCCAATGCGAATACCAAAATCAGGGCTATTACTCCGCCGGCAAATAGGACCACCGCTTGTTTCCGCTCCAAGATCACTTCGCGATTACCCTGTGTCATTTTATGCCTCCTTTTTAAGCCTACCCACCATTTTATCTTCCATGAACGATATTATCAAAGGCGGGAGTATGCCGGAAAAGTTTGTAAGCTTTTGGGCGCCGTGCTATCATCCACACCCGGATGGACGAATATCCAAACCAGGGACCGGACCTGCGCAGTCTTTTTGAATCCATGCCGCATTATCAGACGCCGCCGCCCAGACAGAAGTTTCCCTGGCTGAACATCGTGCTTTTTGTGCTCACCCTCATATCCACCATGTTCTTCGGGGCTTATATGGTCCACTACTACCCTGACTGGCGCCGGTTCTGGTTTTTCCTGAAGCTGCACCCGGACATGTGGCTGGACGGGCTGCCCTTTTCAATCACCCTGATGGTGATCCTGCTCTCCCACGAGCTGGGCCATTATCTTTTTTCGCGCCACCACAAGGTCGCCGCGAGCCTGCCTTATTTCATTCCCGCGCCCAATTTCATCGGCACTTTCGGCGCGGTGATTTTCATGAAGGGCAGGATCCGCGACCGCCGGGCCTTGCTGGACATCGGCGCCGCGGGCCCGCTTGCCGGGTTCGTGGTCAGCCTGTTCGCGCTTTACATCGGGCTCAGGACCTCGCAGATCGTGCCGCTCGAGCAGGTGCAGGGATTGATCATGTTCGGGCCCAATCACCTGATCAGCTGGGCCTGCCAGTGGCTCTTGCCCCCGCTGACCCAGAACGACGTCATCCAAAGCCCGATCCTGGACGCGGCCTGGGTGGGATTTTTCGTGACCATGCTCAACCTGCTTCCCATCGGCCAGCTTGACGGCGGCCATATCGCTTACGCATGTCTGGGCGAGAAAACCACCTACCTTTCCTGGACCGTGATCGCGATCATGATTTTCATGGGAGGAGTGGGATTGATCAGCGGCTTCTTTGTGAATATCCTGGGCGCTCCGATTTTCTGGGAGGGCTGGCTTTTCTTCGCCGTGTTCACCCTGCTCCTGATGGGCCCGCGCGGGGTCAGGCACCCGCCTCCGCTTCATCCCGAGGTCAAGCTGGACTGGTTCCGCTGGCTGGTCGCAATCATCACAGTTGTGGTCTTCTTCCTGATCTTCACGCCCACGCCTTTTGCGGTCATGGGCTAGGTTTTTTGGGCTGGGAGATCTCGATCAATTTTTGGAAATAAGTTATCACCTGGGGGTTTCCCCAGTCCGCGGCGCCCGGGATCTGGTCCACCAGGTTGCCCTGGGGGTCGATCACGAAACTGGCCGGGAGATACATCACCTGGTATTTCCGGTGCGCGTCATTGCCCGGGTCAAAATAGACCGGGAGCTTCAACCCGGTCTCGTCCAGGAACTGCCTGATCTCGTCCCGGGAGTTGTCGGTGACGGCGAGCAGCGCGAAAGGCTTTCCGGTCAGTTGCTGGGAAAGGCTCTCCAGGCTTTTCAGCTCCATCAGACAGGCCGGGCAGGTGGTTGACCAGAAATTGATCAGGACCGCTTTTCCTTTAAAATCGCCGAGCTTGAATTTTTTGCCGGAAAGGTCGGTCACCTCAAAGTCAGGCGCCGGCTGGATCATCCGGTTTTCCTGGTCGAGCGGGGCCAGCTCCGGCAGTTGCTTGACCGCAAAGGGAGCGCGGCCGCGGCTGTAAAATATTCCACCCAGAAAAACGATCAGCAGCCCGATCGGGATCAGCCATTTCAGTTGAGAAGAATTGGTTTCCACACTCTGGTTTTGTTCGCTCATTTTCTCTTGACCTTTTCAAAATACTTCAGCGGGTCAACCGCTTCTTTTCCCGCTCTCACTTCAAAATGAAGATGCGGGCCTGTGGTTTTTCCGGTTCTGCCCACTTCCGCTATCTTATCACCTTTTTTTACAAAATCCCCTTCTTTGACCAGGTTGATCCGGTTGTGCGCGTAGACCGTGCTCAGGTTTCCGGCGTGCTTGATCACGATCATGTTCCCGTATCCCCGGATCGAGTTGTCGCAATAGACCACCTTGCCGTCAGCCGCGGCATAGACCGGGGTGCCGGACGCGGCGGAGATGTCAATCCCTTCATGGAAGCGCCCGTGCCGGCCCCCGAAGTTGGAAAAGACCTTGCCTTCCTCAACCGGCCAGAGCAGCTTGCCGGTGGTGTAAACCGCGGCTTCCGGCTCAAAGACATCCGGCGTCTCCGGCAGCTCTTCTGGCTGGGGCTGCTTGGCCCCGCCCGGCGGCTGATAAGCAGCTATGGTCAGGCTTTTTTCCGCGCCCGGGATGAAAATTTTCTGGCCGGTCAAAAGCTGGGTGGGATTGGCGATGTTGTTTGCCTTGGACACCATCTCCATATCCACGCCGTAGGCCTTGCAGATGCGCCAGAGCGTCTGTCCCGGCTCCACCACATGCCACACGCCTTTTTCCTGTCCGGGTTTTGGCTTCTGCTCCAATTGCTCCTCGGCTTTTTTCTCCACGCAGGAAAAACCGAATGCTGCCAGAAAAACCAGGAATATTGTTGCGATTTTAAAATTCATTCCTTGTATCCGAACTTGCCCACCAGTTCCACGAACCGGAACGGG
>Ga0315287_10001099_pt1 | contig 24491 bp, 11 predicted proteins | sample YL17G11_0_MG_FD_205037 | JGI IMG/M metagenome (GOLD analysis project Ga0315287, IMG submission 205037) | Sediment microbial communities from Yellowstone Lake, YNP, Wyoming, USA - YL17G11_0 | ecosystem: Environmental > Aquatic > Freshwater > Lake > Sediment | place: USA: Wyoming | collected... | reverse complement strand
CGACGGTCCACTGCCAGCTTCAACAACGGGTTCCTGATCGTATGAATGGACTATTATCGTAGTTTCATCAATACCGACCAGACCGGAGGCGTTCCTGGCCTCAAGCCTCAGTATGTATTTACCAACCTCAGTGAATGTAGCTTTGGCCTCCAGCGACGAGGAGTCGTCGAAGGACACTCCACCGCAGGCGCCAACGTTCAGCCATTCGGTTTTCGTGTAGTCTCCGCCTGTTACAACACCTTCAAGAGGCAATTCGGCCTTGCCCAGTGACATGTAGACATCGTCGTATGTACCTGCATCTATGTCCAGAACCACGGTGAACGAGACCGTATCCGACCCGGCCATGTGGGTGTCCACAAAGGCCGTCAACTTAAGCTCGTACGTTCCAGGCTCCGTGAAAGTCACGGTCGGTTGCAAATCGCCGGGATTGCTAAAGTAGCAGCCATCCGGTCCCTCGACCTTGGACCACTGCTGCGTCAGCCTGCCGGGTCCCAGAGGAGGTTCAATGGAGGCCTGACTCAGGTGCACGGCAACCTGATTTGTTGGCAGAATTGTGAGGGTAGACGGATGATAGCTGCCTGCAATGACGGTGACAAGCTGACGCTCATAAGCTCCCATATCAACTATCGGAATAGGGCCGGTACCGGTATCTTCAACCGGGTCATCGACACGCCGCGGCGCGCCGGCGACGTCCGTCTCGATGTCAAGGTTGGTTACGGCGTTGCTGTTTCCTGCATCAAGGCATGGCGAATCGGAACTGAGCCGCAAGTCGCCGTAATCGTCGTCCTGATTGTCCTCCAAGACACCAAGGTCCGGATTGAGTATGAACAGTGGATCAGTGCTAAGGTTCCCATTCCCAGGCCAAACCGCGTCCTGTATGTCAGCGTACTCGACAGTGATTATCGTATTATCATCCTGCCACCTTCTGTATATCTCGGAGCCCCCATCCCAGAGAATACAGTTGGTGATCTCGACGCTGGCGCCATAACCTTGCCCGATCGAGTCGACACTTAGCGCAGTCCCTTCAGACGCCAAGTTTGAGGCAAAGGTGCAGTTCAGCAGCGTCAACGTACATGTCGGTCCATAGTACCCGCAGAAGCTGTAAATCCCACCTCCACCACCCTCGGCGTTTTCAGCCCTGTTCGCACAGAAAACGCAATTGACCAAAGTCAGGAGGCTATTGTCGCGATAAAGCATATCATCATACATCCCACCGCCTTTTCCGTTCGTAGTGTTCCCATAGAACTTGCAGTTATCCAACCTCAGCTTTGCAGTATACTTGTTATCGTATGTGTGATCATTGCAGATTCCACCACCATCTCCACCAGCGGAGTTACGCGTGAATGTGCAGTTTGTCAGTGTCTGCTCGCAATCACAGATGGAGAACTCGGGAGGCCTGTTGTATAGACCGCCGCCAAACCAGCCTGCCAAGTTCTCGGTGAAAGTACATCTGACTAAAGACGTGTTGCACTTCCACGTGTACATTCCGCCTCCGTTGTCGGCAATGTTACTAAGGAACTGGCAGTTGACCAGCGTGAGACTGTCCCCGGAGAAACTGTCGGAGAAACTGTAGACTCCTCCACCATCGCCGTCTGTAAAATTCTCTCTGAAGACGCAGTTAGAAAACTTGCAATCGTCACTGCCATAGCTGTATACCGCCCCTCCGTTGGACAACGCCGAGTTGAGGGTAAACTTGCAGTTACGCATTGTCGGACTGCCGTCCATGTTGTACATCCCTGCTCCATATGTCTCATATATCTGCGCGTAGGCGTCGATATGGTTGGCGTTGCCTCCCTTGACGGTGAAACCATCCAGAACGGCCGTGCTATCCGTTTCGCTATGAGCCATGACCACGTGGTAACAGTTTTCAGCTCTCGTCGGCTCATCAAGCAACTCCGCCGGGTCAGCGACTGTAGCGTCATCGCGGTAGAGATCGCCGCTCAAGATCGTCTCGTAACTGTCCGTATCTCGCTCGTCGGGATCTTCGGCGCCAACGCCGGCATAGCCGCCTTCGATAGTACACAAATTGAGCAGATGAAATGTTGGGCTGCGATTATAATGAATTGTCCTTGTTCTGGGAACGTAGGTGCCTTGAGCCACTTTAATGACCACCTCTTCAGACGGATCGAAATCCATCACTTTGTCAAGGGCGTCCTGCAAGTCTGTGAAGGCGTCCTGCCAGCACGTTCCGTTGTTGGATCCTGTAGCATCGTCGTCAACATAGATTATGCTTGGCCCCGGCCACTGGGCCCAATCACAGATACTGACCTCGCCGGCGAAGATACCATTGTAGTACTTGAAGCTTTCCATCTCGACGCGGCCGGTTATTTCCTCAAAAGGCACTGCCTTACTATTGACCTTTACCGTAATCGTAAACGCACCTTCAGAATAATGGTTTAGCGTCCCGACATTCAACGTGTACGTGTGCGCTGACAGATCGTAGTAACCATCGGCCGGATCTCCGCCGACATTGGCCGTGACAAAATCCACCTGCTCAGGAAGGTATTGGACTATTCTCACGCCCTGAACGGTCTCCGCAGCACCGTTCGTGTTCTTATAGTAGATGGTATATGTAATCTGGTCCTTATCGGGGTCGGCCGGGCAGACACAGGTGCCAGCCGAAGGCAAACAACTCAACTGAAAGGCCTTCTCCTTCGAGTTAAAGGCCAAAGGCACAAACTCTGCCAGGGCGCTCTTGCACCCAGCATAGACAGAAACCGGCTTATCACTAACGACTTTCCATAGGCCCTCACCCAAGAAGTTATCCTCCGCTTCGCCATCGTCGTTCACAGCATTGGCATTAATGATTTGGCCTTTGTTCAGTGTATAGTCTGCCTTGAATGTTCCGTCATCTGCGTTGTACACCTTGACGAGCGTCTCATTCATGTAAGCCAGTATATTGAAGTACGACGGAGCGGAAGCGGTGCCTGTGACGCATCGCCCATAAAACTCAGTGCCTATTCCGGTTCCGCTGCGATCAGGTATGAACTCCCCGTAATGGTAGGGCACAATGTAGGGTGGTGGTGCGACATCTACGACAAAAGGCTTGTCCTCATCGCCGCTCGTCACGCTGATGTAAGCGTAGTCATTGATCTGCGACTCATCAATTTGCTCACCCATTCTTATATGGCTTCTGCCCGCATGTAATGTGCCTGACCACAACTCATCGCCGCTGTAATTCTTCACGACGATCGGCGTGTAATCACGGTATGCTGTAATCCACAGGTCCCTTAGAAAAGGCGCTTCCCAGGGAAGCCAGTCAAGAGAGGCGACGAACGTGTGGAACTCTGTTCCACTCCACAGGCCGCTGGCGGACGGTGTGAAATAGCCACAGTCATAGCTGGTCAGGACTGAAACCGGCTTGTTGGCAGTAACACGTACGTACTTGTTCGAAAGGTCATAAAGCTGGGAATTGTCCGAACTCTCCCAATGCCCGCCCGGCCCTAATGGATATTCTTCGACAATCACAGTACTGTAATTGCCGCTTCCATCTGCGCAGGTTTCAATGGTTACAAGCGTATCATCCTCATAAGCAAAGACCACGAAGTTATCGTAGTATTCGCCATTTATGGCAGGAGCATACGTGTAGAATTCACCGCCGGTGCCCAGGCCCTCGGGATTCATTGCAAAATACCCGCTAACTCCCTGGGTTTCGGCGTCGCCGGTCAGAACAGTGAAATTCTTGGAGTTGCTGTAAATCTTATAGACACCCGTTGCGTGAGATTCGAAGATGTTCTCATTAGCCGTCACCCAAGACTGACCCTTGTTGAGTGGATTGCCGCTGTTGACGTGGTAGCAAGTTCCGGTTGGCTCGCCCGTCGTACCGCAGAGCTGGTAATCGATCTTCACCCCCTCTTCGTAGCTGAAGAAAGTAAGGTCATCCACGCTGAAAACGTACGAACTGTATATGAACTCATCCTCGGGAGACGGGTTGTCGTCGAGGACCGTGATCAGAACTTGATCCGAACCTATGACCTGACTGCCGTTCTTGGCTTCCAGGAGAAATACGTAATCGCCATCGTTGCTCATCGTCGCCTGAGGATCCAACACGTTGACCGGTGGATCGGGGTTCCAGGTCACGCTGCTGCCCGGCGGCTGGCTAACAACCGACCATACCTTCGTCGTCACGCGGTTCAACGGATCGTTGGTGATTTGCCCGTTCAGGGTCACAGTATGGCTCGTAGTCTGCTGATTTTCTCCGGCGTCAACAACTATAGGTTGATGGACAGTAATCTTGACCGTATCAGGTTCCGCTGAAAGCCCGCCATCATCGGAGGCCTGCAGCTCAAGTATATAGTCTCCGGCCGCGGTAAACTCCGCTGTGGGCCCCCAAACGGTCGGTGGCTCCGGGCTGAAGGTCACCTCGCCGCCATTTGGGACCCGCCTGACCTTCCACGTCGGTGAAACGGTGGAGGGCTCATCGTCCCAAACAAGTTCACCATCCAGAACAACAGAATTGGTCGGTAGCTGAATCTCCTTGTTGTCACCAGCATCTACTTGTGGTGCCGCGTTTCCGGTCACCTCGATTTCAGTCACATCCCATCCGTCTATGACACCGTCAAAATCTTCATGTGCCGATAGTTGTAGCGTATACGTCCCTGGCTTGGTGAATACAACCTTGGGCTTTTCCAGAGGAGAGCTTGTGCTGCCGGTGTCATCAAAGACCGCTCCTTCATAGGGGCCATCCACAATAGTCCATTCTTGCCACAGAACGTTGTACGGCTGACCGTCATCGGTAACGTATGCCTGCGACAGGTCCAGACTCACCTGCTCGCCCGTGGGAAGTGGAACGGCATCGTATATACCTGCGTACACATTCGGTTTGGACTGGCCGGCAAGGCCATCGGGCGCAACCTCAACGATAATCGAGTCGGAAGCTACGAATTCCCAAGCCGGCTCCTCGCCTGTATAGGCCTTCAATGTCAATTCGTAGATCGCAGCCTTGTTAAATGTTACAGTAGGCTCCAACTGCGACTCTTCCGAAGGATAGAACGTAGCAACACAACCGGGTTCTGCATCGAATGACCAGATTGTCTTGGTGACTATGCCTTGGGTGTCATCTCGTATCTCGCCCTTCAGCGGTAGCGGGTCAGGCAGCTTTATCTTGCGGTCGAGGCCAGCATAGACGCTTACGGGTGGACGCACGTCCACGGTGACAGTAGCGTAGGTGGAGTAGTACTCGCCGTCAAATACCCTGTATGTGAACAAATCCCGGCCTACGAAACCGTCGCCGGGTTCGTATGTCACGTGGCCACCGAGATTCTGCACCGAACCGTAGGTGGAATCTGTCACATCACTGACGGACAAGGGGTCCGGGTCCGGCTCGTAGTCGTTGGCCAATACATAGATAGGGATAGCTTCACCCACGTTCGTCTCGGCCCAATCATCGTTGGCCGTCGGCGGCACATCCTGATACTCATACGCGCCCATGTCCACCGCCGTGCTGACTATCCGAGGATAGCCGCCCAAATCTGTAAGCAGGTCCGCGGGCACAGCAGTGCTGTTGCCTGTGTCACGGCACGGTGACGCCCTCTTGAGACGCAGGTCACCGTAATCGTCATTCTCATCTCCCCATCCGTTTCCTCCATTATACGGGTTCCGTCCGAATTCCGGATACGTGTCGAGGTTATGGTTCTGGCTGCCGCCAAATGGATAAGGTGCGACTCCCGGAGACCCGTCCTGGATGCAACTGTACGTGACTGCGGGCGTTCCGCCATATATTTGCCGCAACTGAACATTACTGCTCGAGGCCGTGTTCCCCCAGAAGATAGAGTTGGTCACGGTCGTACTGTTCGAGTTGTTGTACATTCCGCCGCCGTACAATCCACCCGCAGCGTTGCTGCTGAATGTGCAATCGATCAGCGCCGGAGCACAACCGGGGTAGCTGTACATCCCGCCGCCGCTACCGGTGGCAACGTTGCCGACAAGCAGACAGTTGGTCAGACGTGGGCTGCTCACGGAGTAGTTGCACATCCCGCCGCCCCCGTTCTGCGATGTGTTACCCCTAAAGATGCAACTGAGCAATATGGGGCTGCTACTGGAGTTGTACATCGCCCCTCCGTATGAGTTCACCGTATTCTTGCTGAAGGTGCAGTTGGCCAAGGTAGGGGAAGACGAGGTGTTGTATATCCCTCCTCCGTACGACTTCGCCGTATTATTACTGAAGGTGCAGTTGGCCAACGTAGGGGAAGACGAGGTGTTATATATCCCTCCTCCACAGGATGAGCCCCTTCCGGATGTGTATGCAGTATTTTCGCTGAAAACGCAGCTAACCAAGGTGGGACCGGATGAGGCGTTGTACATCCCGCCGCCGTAATATGAGGCTGTGTTCCCGCTGAAGACGCAGTTGATCAGGATGGGGCAAGATGATGTATTGTACATCCCGCCACCGCCTGAGGTTGTGTTCCCGCTGAAGACGCAGTTGATCAGAGTGGGATTGGATGATATATTGTACATCCCGCCGCCGTAATAGGCGGCGTAATTACCTTTGATTGTGCAGTTGCGAATCAGGGGTGATACGCTGGAGCAGTATATTCCGCCGCCACAGTAACCGGAGGCGGCGGAGTTGGCAAATCCACCTGTAATTGTGAAACCGTCGAGCACAGCATTGCCAGCACCTGCCACGACATGGTAGCTGTTACTGGCGTCCAGCACCCCATTCTTGTCGATATCCCCGCTCAGAACAGTGACGTTCATCGTCCAGCTACGCAACCTCAGGCCTATCTCCGCCCCGTCAAACCCACCATACACAGCCACCCCTGAATACAGTTGGAAGGAGGCGGTACGATCATCATATGGCTCAGAGATGTCCGGCGTATAGAAGTTCCTATTGGCCTGATCTTCAACAGCAGCCACCCATATCTCATCTCCGCTCTGCAGGTCGTCGGGGTAGGCTTTGTCAGAATCGAGCGCATCCTGCAGATCAGTGTACGCATGCGCCCACGAATAGCCGGTCTTGCTCGATCCCTGGGCGTCTTTGTCCACGAACCATATCCTCGGCAGTTCATACGCTCCCATATCCACTGTCTCGTAGGTTTCGTTCTCGCCACTGTTATCATGGTCACCGTCCACTACACGCGGCCTGTGAGTGATATCCTCATCGGGAAGTCCACCATTGGGGGTATTCGTCCCCGCATCTCTGCACGGGCTCGTACAGCCAAGCACTAAACCATCGTCCCACGTCCCAAAGATTCCGTCCGGCCCGATGGGGTCATCGTCAACAACGAATTGTGGGTTGGCATTGATATTTGTGCTCGTATACCCTCCCCCCTGAATATTGCAGTAGCTCACAACTGGACTATAGGTCCCAGCATTGGCTATCTCCGGTCCGTTAGGGGCATAGTCGCCCCATAGAATACAGTTGGTCACATAAAAAGACTGAGAAATACTTTGGTTGTAGAGCGCGCCACCCTCCAGTGTCGCGTAGTTGCTATTGAATGTGCAGTTGGTGATCTTGGGTGATGCGCCGCTGTTGATGCGTACTGCGCCCCCATATTCGGCTTCGTTCGCGATGAATACACAGTTGGTCAGCGTCGGAGAACCAGAAATAGTCATCCCTCCCCCAGAAGGTGCCTCGTTATCATGGAAGATACAATCCGCCACCACAGGAGAGCCAGACACGATATAGATGCCTCCTCCGGCTGTGGCCGTGTTTCGGCTAAACAGACAGTCCTTGATGGTTGGCTGCCCGCCAGAGATATATATGCCACCGCCTATACCACCGCCATAACCGGCCCTGTTGTCAGCAATTACGCAGTTTTCTATCGTTGGCGAGGCATTCGAGCAGTAGATCGCACCACCCTGGTTGAACCCATTCTTTATCGTGAAGCCGCGGACAATTGAATCAGGGCCTTCTCCACTAAAGCCGAAGCCCCGGTAAGTGCTGCGGCCGCCGCCCTGGCAGTCGATTATGGTTGCCGCGACTACGTCCGGGTCGTCCGGATCCGTGCTTCGTAGTTCAACGGCCTTGCCGTAAAACTGAATGTCCCGATTATATAGGCCTGTATATGTTCCCTCAGCCACTGTAATTATGCTGCCATCGACAGATCCGTTTATCGCGGCCTGGATGGTATCTGTGACGCTCAAGGTAATAGTATGAGTAGCATGCTGGCTCACGATGTCATAGACCCTTACCGTCACATTATAGCTGCCAGTCTGGCTGTACTCGTGCTCGTGCATACCGTCAAATCTGCCGTCAGGGCAACTGCTCATGGTCTCGGAATAATCGTATGTCTGATTACCATCGAAATCCCACTCGAATTTGTAGATGCCGTCACCGTCAAGCCCCCCACCAGCCCCATCAGGATCGAACGAGCTGCTTGCATCAAAAGTGACTGTTATGCTCCCATTGGTCACCCCAAAATCCATATCAGCGATCAGGTATGCCACAGGAGGCAGATTGCACGCACAGGCCCTATCAACGACGATGAACAAGACGCTTATGGCCAGAATAGCTGCTGTGATCTTCACATTCATCTGTGTCTCTCCTTTGTCCTAATTCGTAACGTGCCGGGAAAGCCAGCGTTTTGCTATAGGAGCCGCCTTGGAGTCCGGGTACTTAGAAAGAAGCTGCTGATAGATCTCCATCGTCCGCGTATCGGCTTCCGATTCTGAGAGCTCCCCTTGTTCCTTAAGGTCCTGATATGCACGGCCCATCAAGAGCAGAGCGTTCCACGCGAATTCATAGTCGGGCCAGCCGTCGAGCAGCACCTGATAGTACTCGATAGCCTTCTTGCGCTGGCCAAATCGACTATAACAATCAGCGGCGCAATTGTAGGCCCACGCAGTAGCAATGGATTTCGGCAATTGTGTTATCATCTTCTCGCATACAACAAGAGCTTTTCGGAGACAGTCTCCTGCTTCTACATTAAGGTTTTGGGCTTCATAAGATGCAGCCTGATTGTAGTATTCCTCTCCTATATTGAATACCGACTCGGCCAAATCCGGATTGTCTCTAAAATTGGCGATCAAGCTATCCACTCCCGTCTGAACTGCACTGTCATTTCCCGATTCTATGAGAGCCAGAATATCCATCTTTGGAATTCTGACGTCCGCCTTCGGAGCGTGAGGATTGTCAAAATAGTCTCGGGCAACTCGCTGATAAACTGACTTGGCATCCTCGTACCTTTTTAACGCCTCCAGCTCTTTACCGAACCAGTAAATAATCCCCGGCACATCCGGATTGTACATACAGTCTGCAACCAATTTGTCAATCGCGGGCTGCACTTCGCCGTAATTGCCTGAGGCGATAAGGTAATAGACATGTATCTTTGGGGCGTTTAATTTAGCCTTGACAGCGTATGGGTCGTTAGGAAATCGTTGGATGATGTCTCTATAAATGCCTTCGGCCTCCTCAAACTTCCTTGCCCTTGAGTGTCTGCCTGCAATCGAATAAAGGGCTTCCGGCAAATCCGGATGATTGGCAAAATCAACCATCATCTTATCCAGAGCTGGCTGCACCTCAGTGTATTTCTTTGACTCGATAAGAGACAGAATATCTCTTTTTGAGATGTATAGTTGTGCATTGCCGGCGTACGGGCTGTCAGGATGCCGTTGGAGTATTAGTTGGCAGACACCTTTTGCTTCCTCAAATTTCTTCGCCTTATCGTATCTTTTTGCAATGTTGAAAAGTGTCGCTGACACAGGTTCCAAAAGATTTATCTGGCTTTTACCCATAACGCTGGCTATCTCAGCCTGTGACAGAGCATAGTCATAGATGCGAACATCATCGATAAGGCCGTTCCAATCTCGCCCAGGCACCTGCGCATTTGCACCGATCAACACATTATGGTTGCTAATGCTTACTGAGTTGGCTCCGCTTTTTGCCGCTTCCAATACTCCATTTATGTACAAATACAGAGTTGAGCCATCAAATACTCCGGCTATGTGATGCCATTTACCATCGCTTACACTGGTCGTCCCCACTACAGCCCAAGGAACTTCGCCGGTGCCGTTCCATTTGGCAGCAGCAGTACCGTTGCAGGCAAACTCGATGCTGTTTGATTTACCTGCACGCGCCAACCTCCATGAGTTGTCGCCCTTGCTAATAATAGTCTGGTATTCCTTGTCAAACTTGTTCACTTTTATCCAAGCCGTAACCGTAAGCTGACTGGTGAGGTTGAAAGACGACCTGTTCCCGCAGTTCACATAGTCGTCGCCGTCAAAGCAGATCGCTTGGCCAGATGGTCCCGCATCATAGGTTGGGCTGCCAACTAGAATGCCGGCGGGCGCTGGCTGGACACCAGAGGTATCAGCGGCATTACCTTCAAGCTTATATTGGGCAACTAAGCCGACAGATTTGGGAGCTACTGCCACAACACTCTGACCAGTCCCACCGGCGAAAACCTTTCCAGTGAGGCAGCAGAGAGGCAGACCGAATAGTATAAGTAGCCTAAAGGAAGTATCTTTCCACATCGCTATGACCTCCTAAACACATGAAACGGTTTGTGTGCTCGCGTACTCCTCAGGTTATGGCTGCTCGAAGATCGCTCCGGCAATACGTCACGAAAACCGATGCCACATATAGCGATGAACCTATCCAGAGTCAGATTTCGTGTCAATCGTGGTAACTACGGGATTTTAAAAATATTTCGCCGTTTTTGGCCCCAAAATGGCCATTCCGAGATTTTTTTCTAAAAATACGGTACTACCTCACGATGTTGGTAAGGATTTTTGGCGTTTTGGGCTGCTTAGAACCGGTTTCGAATATCTGTTGTGAGCTATTATCCCAGAGAAATCCAAAAACCATACGATAACAGATATTGGGAAGGCCTTCTGATGCCTGAGGTAAAGCTTCTTGTTTGCCAATATTATGAGGTAGTACCAAAAATACTGTTCGCTACTTTTATTAAAAGTCTGCATTCCCGGATGTCGTACACCAAGCACGGAGATATCCAACCTTTTCAGATTAAGGCGATTCAGGGCGGCAAGACGTTGATTAGTATTTCCTGAGTTTCTTAAAAATATTTTGCAGAACCGCAACTCATCGTCTGGCATGAAAGCGAGACTTCCTACAACAGATAGGGATGCCCCGCCGCGCCGGTTGCCCCCTGTTGGCTCTCAAACGTTCAGGGAAGGTGTGAATTGTGAACCATTATCCACAACTATAGGATTTAAAAAAGAAGCTGTAAGCATGGTGCTTACAGCTTTCCTTTGTGAACGTTGCGAGTGAGGCGCGGCCTATTGGACGTCGCCTCCACGCGTCTTGTTCTGCATTCGTTGGTTTGGGTTTCAGTCCGTGGGAACGTCTTGTAGCCGACTCATCAGACGCAATCAGTCGGCAACCAAGCCGTACTGCTCCATTTCACCGTGAACTTCCTGAATCTCCCGGTTTAGCTGTGTGATGTATTCATTCGCCACCTGAGAGAACAAATCTTCGCCGACCTCAGCCAACTCGATCTGAAACTCTCCTTCCTTGATCCGAGCGATTAGCCTGTTGAACACGCTCTTAACCTCATTCGGGTTGTCCTCGGATATTGGAATCCTGATTGTATGCTCTTCGTCTTCAATCTTGATGAAGTGCTTCTCATCAACTTGTACGACAGTCGCTTTAATCGTTTCCATAGATTTTTCCTCGCTCTCCAAATGCTTCTTCTCCACCTTCAAGGGTCCTCATGCTGACCTTTTTCCAATCACGCTGATCGCCCACGTCGTCTGGATTCACCAGATTGTTCGAGAAAGGATTGCCGATATAGGTGCTATACCCCCCTTGCCCGTGGCATCGGTAAATCGAACTGTAAGGAAGGGTCCGAACGGCAATATTCGCATCGTGCGTTGCAATGAATACCTTCTTGCCTGCTCGCGCGCGTTCCTTAATCAGCGGCACAATCACATCATTAATATATTCGTTGCCCAGGCTCCTCTCTGGCTCGTCCAGAATGTAGACATCCCTGTCTGTCCCAAGTTCCTTCTGCAACATGACCATCGAAGCCTCGCCACTCGACGGCGAGTACCGGACTCCGTCCAGGGCGAAATACCTCTTGAAAAGTAGCAGTTCGTAGACGGTCTTGATGTCTTCCACATCTTCGATTTCATTGAGTTCGGAAATGTGCTGAAACAAATCGTCAGCGTAGGCGTGCTTCAGGATCTGCCGGATGCAATTGATGAATTTCTTTTGCGTTCCCTTCTTTGCCCCGCTTAGACTCGATAGCGAACCGTCCGTAACATTCCCAGTTTGGAATTCGAACTCTGTCCGGAACTCTAGCTTCCCCTTGTCCGATCCAAGACTGCCAACAGGCTCTTTGAGCATCGGGATCTTTGTATCAACGCTCTTCACGATCTCGGCAGCGTTAATCTCGATCTTGATGCGATTCATCGCGTAGTCGCGAAAACCTGTTGTGGTGGGTTTCGCTGGCGATCCCGTCTTACGCTCCACCTCTCTCCGGAACGCTTTGATCGCTGAATTCAAGAAACAAATCTCTTTCCACCCAGAAAAGCTGGCCCATTCGCGCTTCCTCAGCCGCTCAAGCAACTCCGATAGGATTTGGGTGACCTGCTTATGCTCATCTTCGGTGAGCTCCTTCTTCACGGAAGGATTCTCGGTCAGAAACTCCAAGAATTCTGCCGTCGTTCTCACCGCCTCCTTAACGTCGACAAACTCGCGCTTAGCTCCACTTTCTTCCTCGGGCTCGATGTCTTTAAGCAGAATCTTCTTAGCGTTCCTATTCGTGCTTTTCGCCGCGAAGTAGGCCACATACTTGCCGAGATTCGTAACGCCAATCTCACCGGCAGTGCGCAGGGCTTTAATCTCGTCAGTGCAATAATTGATTTTGTGGTTGTCAAGATTGATCGTCAGGTCTCTGCCTTTCGTATCGAAAATCTCATCCAGCCGATCACTCGCTGACTCGTAGACACTCGCGTCTATTCCGTTCTCAGCGTAATGCTTGGCAATAGCCCTCAGAATACAGGATTTGCCTGTTCCCTTCGGTCCAAATACGATATTGATGTCGTTGAATGCCCTGACTTTTAGAATCGAGCTGTCGTCAAACGGATGCAGGACGAGATCCTCGGAAGTCTTTCTGTCGAGGACGGTATTGATTGTCGTCGGATCTTTTTCCAGTAGCAGGCAGAAATGCTCGAAGCTATCGACGGGAAGCCGAAGATCTGGAAGCTCACGGGAAAGCTCTTCATACTTCGCCCAATCGTGAACATCAGAACCGTAAATCGAAGCGTGGCCGTGTGAAATATAGATTCCCGCCGAGATTGAGCTGGTGACCTCCTTGATCACACAGCCTGGATTCTTCGTTCCTGCCAGCAACTTCTCAAGGGCGTCGTCCGAAAGGTTGGGCTTCTTCTGCTTGTAGTGAACCACGTAGACTGGCTTGAAAGAATCGAACTTCTCCAGAACCTCGTCAATTGCAGCTGTGAATCTGTCCGGACTGGAGCCTTTGGTGAACTCATCCACTGTCTCATAAAAATCCTTTGCTTGCGTCGGCGAAACGATCACCAACAAATGCCCCCTTGATCCCATCTCAAGGATATCGAGCTCGATTCCAGGCCAGACTTGCGCTTCTTCGCCCAAGCTGGTTTCGATTGCCGTGTACTGATCCAGGTCGAAGACATTGTGATTGGTAATCGCAATGATCCTGACTTCCGTAGAAAGAATCGCTTTACAGAAATCCTCAGGAGAGATCTCTCTTGTAGGAGCGTCGCCTGACTTACACTTCTTGGTGTGCGTATGGATGTCGATTTTCATTTTCGCGAGAAATCCTACAACTACGCGAAGGAAGATGAGCTATTTACGTGCGACCAGTTTGGATAGTTTCCGCATAACATCCCAAATCATTGGTGATTAAAGGGAGTTCAGAGAATTCAAACATCAGAAACCTCATGCCTAAAAATGCAAGTGTGATACCGTGTTTCATTAGAACTCCGTCCCTGTCGGTTTCATATTTATGTTCATTCCGATAGGGACAACTCGCATCATTGGTTGAAAACCAAGCTTTGCGAGCTATAAAAAGTATCCGATAGCTATAAGAGTGTCAAGAATAGACTCAAAAACTCACATACACGAAAAGCAGATAATAGGACGGTCGTGCTTTACAGATACGATGAAAAAGAAATAATTGTATAGAAGATTCAGAAAAGATGCGAATCTTGAACCTTCTCGACGTGTTGCAGACCCACATTCCGGCCTAAGTCTTCCGTAACCACTATTGTTCACGCCCACGTAGTATCCCCATTGCATCTCTGCATTATCTGTGACCATTGCCATTTTGTGACCGTTAACCGGAAGGTCCGATTGTTACGATACTACCGAATTGTACCGATTCCACCGCTCTCCAAGGGGTCAATATTCACTCCGGCAGATGATTTTCAAGGAGTGCGAAGATGTTATCGAAGACAACACGCTGGAGTAACTGGATCTTGACACCGGATAAGTTCCTTCCTTTAGAAACGGCCAAGAAACTGCTGGAGACCGCAAGGATACAAGCCGAAACTGCCAAGGCTCTTGGACGAAAAGTCAGTGTGCGAGACTATTTCATTATTGATCTGGGCTTGTCGACTGGCTTAAGGGTGATGGAGATGGCACAGTTGAAGTGCGGTGATGTATTTACAACGGAGAATAATCCTTCACTCATCGTTCGCAACGGCAAGTGCAGTAAAATGAGATTGGTCAAGTTGAGCGATGCCTTCAAACGTCACTATAACGATTACATCAAGTGGAAGAAGACTATCCATGAACCCATCGCACCAGGAGACGCTCTACTTAGGTCGAGCAACACTGGTGGTCACATGACGACGCGAGCCATACAAAAAGCTTTCAAACGCGCGGCAGCGCGAGCAGGTTTGCCTACTCACTATTCAATCCATTGTCTCAGGCACACATATGCATGCCAGCTCTACAAAGCCAGTGGTTACAACTTGCGTCTGGTACAGAAACAGTTGGGCCACTCTAGCATTCGTACGACAGAGATATATGCTGACGTGATGGAACCTGACATACAAGACGCGTTGAGAAAACTATACGCATGAAAATGCTGTCGCCGTGGGCTCTCGTGTAATAGGCAAGTGACGGTCGTGTCTAATGATATGGCACGCAATACACCGGCGCTTGGCGAACTCGGCCACATCGATACTCGCTTGGGTATGTGACCGAAGATGAACGACCCGTCCTTCGGCGTCAATACGTTCTATAGGAACCATTCGAAAAACCGTGTCTCCGATATGACTCCACATCCAGATATTTCGGGCAAAACCGTCCATAGGCAAACCCACGTCAAGTGCAAAAAACGCGGTTTTCAAGATTTATCGGGCCAGAAATCGGACAGGCAATCCGTTGGTCAGGGCTAACCCTGAGATCCAAGAGCGTCAGTTACAGTGATGGCATTGACCAACGGACAGCAAGTTCTGCAGGTTCGATCTCTGTGTTATGGGGCCCAGTAACGGACGAGAAATGCGTTAAAACCTTATTGATAATGCAGTTAGAGCAATGCTGTGTCGATTTGCAATATAAGATGTTTGGCCGCAGATTCTCCAGATACTGTCATTTTCCGACAGTTTTATTGAATACTGTTGACACTCTATCCGATAAGAAGTATGATTTGCCAGATACTGTCATTATGCGACAGTATCTTAAAGGCAACAGGTGCAGAAATGAACAAGTTGACTGAACAGGTTCTTGGATCCCTGCCTCACGGCCAGTTTACCAGCCAAGACGTGGCTACCCTATTTCCGGGGAGTGACGATCGAAGGTACGGCCTTGTCAGACGTGCAATCGCCAGCGGCGAGATCATTCACGTCCGCAGGGGATTGTACTGTCTTGCTCGCAAGTACCAGAAGAAGGGCATGAGCTTGTACGCCTTGGCTCAGCACGTCTACGGGCCGTCATATGTCAGCTTGGAGTCGGCCCTTAGTTGGCATGGCTGGATTCCCGAGGCCGTTCATAGCATTACCAACGCATCTTTCAGGAAATCAAAGGAGTTCAAGACTCCTCTAGGATTGTTCAGCTATGATCGTGTTCCTCAGGAGTTGTTTTATAGTGAAGTGAAGCGGCTTACTGATGAATCAGGAAACGTGTTCTTGATGGCGAGTCCTTTGAAGGCTTTGGTGGACTACGTCTACATTCGGAAGAAAGACTGGGCGGGAATTGAGCCAGTTATTACCAGTCTGCGCATTGAAACCGAGGAATTCGAGCAAGTTACCCGGGATAGCCTCGAAGGTCTTATCAGAAACTACTCTAATTCTCGGGTAAAGAAATTCCTTGAAGGGCTCAGGAAGGACTTGAATCTATGAGCATCAAACTGGTTCAGGATAGATTAGACTCATATAACTGCAAGTCGAGCATTGAAGAAGAACATGCCATCAGAGAGATCACGCAGGAAGTGGCGTTAGCTGCGCTGGGCAGGACGGATTTCTTCAAGCATGCCCTCTTTCAGGGTGGCACATGTCTGCGCATCTTCTACGGATTAAATCGATTCTCTGAGGATATGGATTTCATCCTGAAGGAAATGAACAAGGACTTCACCTTGCAACCGCACATCGAAGCGGTCTCTGAAGAATTGAAGGCTTATGGTTACAACATTGAAATCACGGATCGATCAAGAGCCGATATTGCAGTTAGGAAGGTGTTCTTGAAGGATGATTCCTTGGGGGAGGTTCTTCAATTACAGTATGCGGATAGATCGGGACCTCCCAAGAAGATCCGTATCAAATTTGAAGTCGATGCGAATCCTCCCTCAGGCAGTGGCATGGAAATCAAGTATGTGGATTTTCCGTTCGTTTCTTCTGTTACTGTCCAGGATAAGCCAAGTCTGTTCGCGGGAAAGATCCACGCATTGCTATGTAGGGAATATGTCAAAGGTAGGGACTGGTACGATTTCCTATGGTATACAAGTCAAGACATCCGAATCAACTACGAGTTTCTTTCATCGGCCCTGAGACAACAAGGTCCCTGGCAAGGCGTGGATATTGATGTCGATCTGAAATGGTGCGTTGAGCATCTTGAGGAGAGGATCACTTCAATTGATTGGGCGGCGGCCCGCGAAGACGTTCGCAGGTTTGTCAGAGTGACCGAACAGCCGTCCCTTGAACTGTGGGGCCGGGAATTGTTTCTATCTCAGGTGAGAAAGATCAAGGGCTAAGCAACAGTCTCAATCTCCATTCGTTAGCTGTCTGATGAGAATACACAGACTCAGAGTCTGTTAGCCTGACCTCTCTATTCTCAGAGATGGTCATCGGACAACAAGTCCGCAGGTCGGGCTTTTGTGTTTAGGGCTGAGGAACGGATAAGAAGACCGATCTCCCTCTCGCTACCCCCTCTACCGACCCGCCAGAGAGTGGCCAACAACGAGATCCGGGACGACGCGACAAACCCTACGCCCTCGACCTTCAAGATGAACACACCTATGAGATAGCAGCCAGCACGCATCCAGTCAGTTGCCAGTCCAAACGAGCGACAAGAGTGCTATCCCTTAGTACGTCTCGACAACTAGTACCTCATGGATGTCGACCCGTGGGACGGTGGCGTGGATTTCGCCGTTGCGGTGCTCGAAAGACAATGGAGTGCCGGCAGGCTCCAGCATGACCTTCGTCGGCCTCGCAGCATGGCGAATGGTCACATCGAGGGGCCCGACAGGCGGGATGGAATCCAGAATCGGCTCGTGCTGATGCGGCCCGGCGGTATTGACGAGGTTCACCGCCAGCTTGCCGTCCAGGCGGTTGACCACCACATCGACGTCCGGCGAACCTCTCACCTCCACCATTGGTTTGGGGAAAAGCTGCCGCGCCAGGTCGTTCAGGAACTGTCGCATCAGGTCGGCGCGTGCGTTCACATAGCCCTGGCCAAACGTAAAGTACATCGCCGCGATTTTGCCCCGCCCGAGTTCACTGATGGACGCCGCGGGCGGCGAGGATGAGCTGGATTCGTTGGTCTCCTGAAGTCGGCCGAACGGTTTGGAGTTCGGCCCCAGCTTCGCTGATTGCATCTGTCCACTGATCGCAGCCAGTTCACCGTTGTACGCCAGGCGGCAGTTCGGGACAGGCACCGGCTCGCCTGCCAAAGTAACGTCGAGTTCCGTTTGGAACATAGCCGCCGTCTTGGGGCCGATGAGCAGCAGATTGCCGCCACCTCTCACATACGTGGCCAACGCGTCTTTGAACTTCGGCTCCATGTATTCCCATTCGGGCACGACAATGAGCGGATAGTCGACCATGCGGCCCGTGAGGTGATGTTCGCCCAGGATTTCAACCGATTGCTGGCCTTCCAACAGGGCCTGCAGAGCACCGTTGATCCGGGCCAGGTCCCGTGCGAAGAGCCCGTTGCTCCTGCGGTAGTGTGCGGCAGTGGAAAACAGGACCGCTACTTGCGGCACCTGTGTTGCCCGATGGCAAATGGCCTGGCGGGCACGACAGAACTTCGCCACTTCGGCCATTACAGGCACCCCCTCGTCACGGATAGACCCATCCCGTTTTTGGGTAAAGTAGGCCTGAAAGCCGCCACCCAGCGCCAGCACTACGGCCGCCTCACGCTGTAATTGAATCGCGGTCTTCTGGTTGCGACCGTCTTTGCTCTTGTTGCGCGAGAAACTCCACGCCATCAGGTCCCACGGTCTGCCTTGACGGGTCAGATAACGCCCCGACAAGCGGGCGGAGTTGACGCTGTCCTCTGGTGAATAGTCGCCGGAGAGGAAATCCACAGGCGCGCTGACCGGCTCCGGCATGTGGTCGGTGAAGGCCCAATTGCTACAGTACTGAAAGTTGGGGTTCGTCTTTTTCACTTCCGCGATGTCATGACGCAGGTATTGGCGGAACGCCTCGCGGTGGAATTGGAGAAACTCAAACCAATGTGGATCGCCGGGCTTGCGAGGCACATCTTCGATGCCTGTAGTCTGGCGGAACGCCTTTATCGCTGGTTCGCTGTAATCTGGCACCGAGGCCCAGCAGTCGCCGTCGACCCAGGCGCCATCCACCCCATAGTCGCCGGCCAGCTCACGCAGTTGCGGAATCAGCAGCTTGTCTGCATAGGGACCGAAGAACGAGGTGGCCCTGTCGTTTGTCTCGCCATCCGCATTGATGACGCCCCAGTCCGGGTGGCGGCGAATGGCTTCGGAGTCCCACACGCCGGAGTAGTGCATGTAGAGCGCGACTCCGTGATCGGCTGTCACCTCGCGCCAGAGCCGCAGCGGGTCGCCGACGAAGCCCGGCGCGGGATTGCCGACTTTCGTCGGATAGCTCGAGAGTCCCGGATGTCCCTTGCAGTCGATCTGTATGTAATCCGGGTGCACCTGGTTGATAACGTCTTCAATCATTTCATGAGTCGTATTCTTGCCGATGGCGTTGCAATCGGGCCCAGCGTGAAAATCGAAATGGATTCCGAGAAAGCTCTCCGCCCGCGTGAGACGTTTGGGCATAATCGCGCGTTGATCTGCCGTTTGCACCGGTTTCAAGTCCCCGTCGATCAGCAGTGCACCGGCATACCATCGCAGTGGCGCGTAGCGGGCAGGGTCGTCGATCTTGTTCTGGTTGCGGCTGAGGATCTCGGCCTTGTCAAAGGTATTGCCAGTCAGTCGTACCGTTACCGTGTGGTCGCCAGTCTCCGTTTGTGACAACACGGACGTCGTGCCCAGTCGGTGATACGTGCAGTACGCGTCGAAACGCCGCACTGTCTTCGGGGGCTGGTCATCCACAATCACCTCCAACTCGCCGCCATCAGGGCCGAGTAAATCGTAGATCGCCGCCGAGCGACCGTGGAAGGCGAAACGCAACGTCGCGCCCGGCTTGTCCGCGCGCCATAAGACCGGCAGCCATTGGGTGAAATGCCGGCCGATCGGATCGGTCTGGAGGTCAAGTGCCTGCCAACCATCGCCCAGCATCGTAGCAGTCAATGGAATGAGCTTGGCGTTTTCGTGGTTGTCTGGCGTGAACGGCGCCGGCAGCGGACGCGGGCCGGGCTTGCCGAGGCTCTCCATCGCCGCAAATGAACGTCCGATCGCCTCTGTATAGAGCCGGTGACCGGTTTCGGCAAATGGGTGGCAACTGTCTGGCGCGAATGCGGGACGTGCCGCAATACCCCTGGCTGGATCGGCAGGAACCTCCAGCTTCGGGGCGGTGAAGACCCATTCGCCGGCGTTGATCCGCCTCGCCGCTTCCTGGGCGAGGTGAATAGACGGAATCCCATAGTGGTCCGCGATGAATTCCATCGCCGACGCTGAGCGAGGCAACCGTCCGGCCGCAAGATCGCGCAGCATCCCATCGTGCATCGTATAGACAAAACATACGTCGGTAGCTGGATCAACGCGGCGAATCTGGCGCACGATGCCCTCCATGCAGCGGTAAATTTGCTCCGGTGGTGCTCCCCCATCGTTCACAGCGAACTCGACGAGCACCAGGTCCGGCCGATGGACAAGTACATCGTGCCCGAGCCGGAAAACGCCAAGGTCTGAGCCCGTGCCCCCGATGGCCGCGTTGACCTCCGTGAAATCCGCCTTCGGGTAGTGCTGTCGCAGCCAAGCTGTTGTTTGCGGCCGCCAGCCGTTTGCTGCGGTGATGCTGCCGCCGAAGTAGGCCACGGTCACTCTCCCGCCGGCCTGTACCTTGACGAAGAAGTTCGGCAAGCCATCGCGGGCGCGCAGTTCCACTGCCGAACGGGACGGATTCTCGCGATCATCGGAGTCAGATTGATCCGGACCTGCTTTCAACGCAGCTCGAACGACCTGGACCTGCTCCATCTGAACTTCCGCGAGCGAGCCAATCGGTCCCGACTGCGGATCCCAGTTGGGCCCCATGTCCAGGGTGACGACCCCGCCGTTCGATACCGCCGTACTGACCCATTTCGCCCATTTCTCAGCAGGGTACCGCGTGTCTCGAGCAGACCAGCGGGAGCCAATATAGGTCAGGGCATGCCACTGCGAACCTTCCACCCATCGCGAGGTGGGGAGCACGTCGAATGGCTCGTTCAGCTCACCCGCCGTGTAGTCCTCCACCCGGCTGTGGCGGATCAGCCTGACGCCCGGATTGAAGGTCATTATGGCGTTCCGATTGCCGTGCTTGACCGCTGCAGCATAGACTTGGGCAATCGCTTCGTTGAAGCCGACATGCTCGTAGCCTCCATCAAACCACCAGCCGGCCACCTTGTCGCCATAACGATCGGACCATTCCTGGATCACCTGTGCCCATTTCTGGGCAAACTCAAGACTGATCGGCTGATCCCGTTGCCCCTCGGGCAGCCCGAAGGCCTTCTGGGCACGAGCGTCGCCATTGGGAGTCTGACAGGGTAGATAGAGCATCAACCTGATGCCTCTTGGCTTCAAAGCTCGGTAAAGATCCAGTGGCAGGTCGCGAGTTGAACAACGTTCACCGGGCGCATAGCCGGTGTATCGGTCATACGCGGCGTTTGGGGAATTGAAGAAGCCCGAATTCTGCCCCAATGTTAGGACGAGATACTTCGCTCCCAGTATCTCCAACTGCCGTGATAAATACTCAACGTCGAACTCACTGACCCGAATCAGGCCCGTCGCGTCGGCGGGCAGAAAATGTATGAAGATGCCGTACCTTGCATCCCTAAACCAGTCGGTGGTGCCATTGTCCGGCGCGGCCTGGCCGCGCAACGGCAGTAACATGAGGATACAAGCTGCAAGTCTCAATGTCTTCGCCTTTATTGATGGGTGGCTTAGATTGGTGGGCACCTGTATCTCTGATCCTGTGCAGGCTACCGAGAATTCGTTTTCGGCCCAGTTCATAAGGAGGATTATATTTCACCGCCGAACCGTGTCAATCCCCTCTGCCAAGCCACCTCCGAGCAGTCACCCGTCAGGTCCGGAACAACCCGCCGCCCCGTTCGCCCGTACCCCATATGGCGAGTTACCCTGTCCGATATACATCCCCGTTCTTGATCTAAAAGCGCGGGTAGTCACCATACAACAGGACCAGTGCCCTTCACTTCGAGCTATGACACACGGATTGGAAGTCCGTTGGTCTGATTTCCGTGTTCGGATCTGAGTAACGGATGGGCAGTCTATGGGTGCGCAGAACACAGTCTCTGCATCATCTGGCCGGACGCCAGTTGGGATAAGGTGTAGTAGGGACTACTTGATTTGACATTTGCGCCGCGTCGGCGATTGTCTGTACAGTCTGACCTCATGAGGTCAACGGCTTGTGCTGCTTGCCTGCCATCGGTTGTCATCTCCTTTCCATGCGATGGCAGCACTATCCCTCTCCTCCTGTAACTGAAAAGATGTCCTTGGCCGGACTGTTACGATTCGGCATCAAGTCTTTGGCCAGGGGCACCCTGTCCAGAGATGTTTCCATCGGGGTCTTGCCAAAGCAGTACGTTCCACTGTGTGGCCGCGGCTCATTGTATTCTTTCAGCCAAGTATCCAGATCGGCCTGTAGTTCGTCAAGTGTGTGATAGATTTTCTTGCGGAAGGCCACCTGATAGAACTCCTGCAAGAGCGTTTTGTGGAAGCGTTCGCAGATTCCATTGGACTGGGGTTTGCGGGCCTTGGTCCTGGAATGGTCAATGTCCTCAATAGCCAGGTAGAGTTGGTACTCGTGGTGCTCGCGGGCGCCACAGTACTCAGTGCCGCGGTCGGTAAGAATACGCAAGAGCGGAATTCCATGAGCCTCGAAAAACGGCAGGATGCGGTCGTTGAGCATATCGGCGGCGACCAGGGCGTTCTTGCGGTCATAAAGCTTGGCCGAGGCGACCTTCGAGTAGGTATCGATGAAGGTCTGCTGGTAGATTCGCCCCACCCCTTTGAGGGTTCCAACATAGAACGTATCCTGGGCTCCCAAATAGCCGGGATGTTCGGTTTCGATCTCGCCATGGGCCTCTTTATCGTCCTTGGCCTTCTCCAGCGCGATGATCTGGCCCTCGGTGAGGATCAGGCCGTCTTGGGCGACCTTGGCTTCCAGGGCCTTCAGACGCAACTTGAAGGTCTGCAGGTCATGACGCAGCCAGACGCTGCGGACGCCGCCGGGCGAGATGAAGAGGTTCTTCTGTGTGCTTTCGGCAAGCTTGAAAAAAATCAGAATTTATCGGGGGGCGTCGATCCTTTGGAGGGTATCGCGGTAGGTCCAAGGCATCCACCTTTCGGGGTCTGAGGACAGCTGGCTGGCGTGCTTTTGCAGTTCGGTGAGATATTCGAAAGGATTGACCTTATTCAACTCGCAGGTGTGGATCAGACTCATGAACAGGTCACCCACGCGAGCCCCATTCTCTGTCTTGTAGAAGTAGGCGTTCTTACGATGAAGGATCGCTTTCTTCAAAGCCTGCTCACAGATATTATTGTCGAGCGGCGCTCCGGGGCGCCTAAGAAACAGGGTCAGCGTCTCCCAGTGTTTGAGCATGTAGCTGATCGCCTCGCCCAGACCGCTGTTGGGCTCGACCTTGTGCTGCTCAATCTGCTCGGTCAGCCAGGTCTCGAGTTCAGCCATCTTCGGGCCGCTCTGGGTTTTGTGCCAGTGTAGCCGTGCCTCGGGGGACATGCTCTGAATCCTGGCCTCGGTATCATTCTTATAGACATCCTTGAGGATCTCCAGGACATAAAGGCACTCCTCGGGGAAGTTCGCCGCCACATCGACAAAATACCTCCGTCCGTGGGCCAGACAGTTGGCCACGATGGTCTTGAGTCCTTCAGGCATATTGCGGGATAAAGCATCACACATCTGGATGGGCTTATCAAGCTGCGATGCACGCTGCTTCAGTAAAGCAGCCAGATTCTCCCCCGCATGGCGCCGGCCGGTGAAGAACAACGCTATCCGGTGGTCATCGAGGACCGAGACGATACCGGAAGTGAACACCCCTGTACGGTCGGGTCTCTGCGCCGCTTCTGCATCCGTTGATTCCTGATGCCCCTTGGCTAGACCAAGTATCTTCATCGTCGTATCATCGTTGTGAAGCACCCGCCCCTGGGCCGCTTGGCGAATCATCTCCTCGAAGACCGGTTCAATCCTGTCGGCACTGTCCCGGACGATCTCCCACTGGGTCGCGGCCGGCAAGGGGATACCCATACTCCCCTCCAGCCTCTCGAGACGATTGAACGGAAGCCCGCTTCCGTACTTCAGCAGAGCAATCATGGCTGCCGACTCGGCATCATACTTGTCCGGCCCTATACCCGGCGGCGCCTGGGCAGTGAATATCTCCCCGCACAGGTTACACCGCAGCTTCTGCAATTCGTACACCGTCGCCCCGAGGGGCGCCTGGCCTCGGACCCGCACAAGGTGGCCCGGCTCCACGCTCTCGTACACCGTGCCCTTTCTGCAATTCGGGCAGGCATCCCCCGCCTTGAGCGACTCGTGCGGCACGCGGAGCTTCTCGGCTCCTACGTATTCTTCAGCACCATTACGGCCATGTCCCTTGGCCTTCTGCCGGGGCTCTGTTTCTGGCGCAAGCCATCCCTGACGGGATTTGGCCTGCCCCGAACTCTCAGCAGATTGGCCTTCCTTCCCCGCCTCATCCAGAATCCGCTCCATTACCTTACGTGTAGTCTCGGTAGTCGCTCCGAACAGCAACTGCTTGAGACGCTGGACCGATACCCGCTTCTTCTCCAGCT
>Ga0315287_10001097_pt1 | contig 24508 bp, 22 predicted proteins | sample YL17G11_0_MG_FD_205037 | JGI IMG/M metagenome (GOLD analysis project Ga0315287, IMG submission 205037) | Sediment microbial communities from Yellowstone Lake, YNP, Wyoming, USA - YL17G11_0 | ecosystem: Environmental > Aquatic > Freshwater > Lake > Sediment | place: USA: Wyoming | collected... | reverse complement strand
TTGAAAGGCTGGCCGCCGTGGCCACTGGATGGGGCCACAGACCTCGGGGTGCTGTCCCGTGCCGCTGGCTTCCGCAACGTCGAGAGAAATGGTCGAGGAGTACCTGCGTTCCGGTGTGGAACAAGGATGGTGACATTGGGAGGTGGCGCGGTCAGGCCACCTGGACAGGTCGGGCCCTGTCGGCGTTAGGCGCGCCGTTCCCCAGCTGGCCGTAGAAGTCGTCGCCCCAGCAATAGAGCCGTCCGTTGGCCTTGCGGGCACAGGACTGGTCCCAGCCGCCGTCGACCGCGGTCCAGTTGGTGGCGCCCCCGGCGACCTGCACCGGTTCGTCGTGGTCCGTGTTGGCCACGCTGTCGCCCAGCTGGCCGGACTCGTCGTCGCCCCAGCAGTAGATCCGCCCGGTCGCTCTCCGGGCGCAGGTGTGCGCGTAACCGCCGCTGACCGCGGTCCAGTTGGTGGCCCCCCCCGCGACCTGAACGGGTGCCGCATGCTCGGTGTTGGGCGGGCCGTCCCCCAGCTCGCCCTCCCGGTCGTCGCCCCAACAGTAGAGCCGCCCGGAGTTCTTGCGGGCGCAGCTGTGGTACGAGCCGGAGTCGATGCTGGCCCAGTTGGTGGCGCCGCCGGCGATCTGGACCGGTGCGCTGCGCTCGGTGTTGGGGCCGCCATTGCCCAACTGGCCATTGCTGTCCGAGCCCCAGCAGTAGATCCGTCCGGTGGCGCGGCGGGCGCAGGTGTGCCGATAGCCCGGATCGACGCCGACCCAGTTGGTGGCGCTGCCGATCCGGACGGGTTCGAGCTGATCGAGGTTGGCCCCGCCGTCACCGATCTGGCCGAAGAAGTCCTGACCCCAGCAGAAGAGCCGACCGGTCTTGCGGGCGCAGTTGTGGTCACCACCGGCGGACAGCGCCGTCCAGTCGGTGGCACCGCCGGCGACCTGGACGGGCTGGTCCTGGTCCTGGATGGGGGCGCCGTCGCCCAGCTGACCGCCGAAGTCCGCGCCCCAGCAGAAGAGCCGGCCGGTGGTCTTCAGGGCACAGGTGTGGTCGTTGCCGGCCTCCACGGTGGCCCAGTTGGTGGCACCGCCGGCGACCTGGACGGGTGCGGGCTGGTTGGTGTTGGTGCCGCCATCGCCCAGTTGGCCGTTGGCGTCGGATCCCCAGCAGAAGAGCCGGCCCGACGCCCGGAGCCCACAGGTGTGGCTCCCCCCGGCACTGACCTGGGTCCAGTTCGTGGCCCCGACTTCGGTGACGGGCAGGCGATCTGCTCCCGCCGCCCGGCCAGTCGTCTCGGTCTGAGCCTCGGCCTGCGGAGCCACGGCCACGACCCCGGCCGTGAGCAGGGCGATCGTCAGGGCCACCAGAACTCGGCCACCAGGATGAGAGCGTCTCATCGGACAAAGCTAGTCGTCGCTCCCGCGCCCCGCTCGTTGGCCCAGACGCACCGCTGCCCGTTGCGGCCCTCACGTCTGCGGATGCGCCACCCGTCATGGAGCCGGGGACAGCGGATCGCAGCACCCCCAACGGGATTCGAACCCGTGTTACCAGCTTGAAAGGCTGGCGTCCTAGGCCACTGGACGATGGGGGCCAGGCCCCGCAGGACCGCCGGTCGAGGGTACCGGGACCTCTCCGGCGACTCAGCCTCGGTGTTCCGCCAAGCCCGGCGGCCGCGTCGAGCCGTGCGAGAACGTCGACCGGCTCCGGCTCCATGGGTCGAGCCTGATCGACGACGCGCCCGATCGCACCGGCGTGCCCCTTGCCGGTCCCCGCCGAGCCCGTGGGCGGCGGAAGTAGCGTTCCGGGATGGGGCAGCGGCTGGTGGTGATCGGCGGAGACGCCGCGGGGATGACGGCCGCCAGCCAGGCTCGCCGGCTCGACGGCGACCTCGACATCGTGGCTCTCGAGAAGGGCCGATGGGTCAGCTACTCGGCCTGTGGCATTCCCTACCTGGTGGCCGGTGACGTCGAGCGGCTGGAGGACCTGGTGGCCCGCACACCCCAGGAGTTCCGGGACCGGCACAAGATCGACGTCCGCCTCCGCCAGGAGGCCATGAGCATCGACACCGCCGCCGGCCAGATCGAGGTCCGGGACCACGAGCACGGCCGCACCGTGCGTCTGCCCTATGACCAGCTGGTCGTGGCCACCGGCGCCCTGCCCTTGCGGCCCGACATCCCGGGCATCAACGGCGAGACGGTCCTCGGGGTCCAGAACCTGGGCGACGCCCAACGCCTGCTCGAGCGCAACCAGCGGGCCACCGCCCGGGACGTCGTCGTGGTGGGTGGCGGCTACATCGGCCTCGAGATGGCCGAGTCCTACCTCCGCCTCGGCGCCAAGGTCACCGTCGTCGACAGCGCCCCGGAGATCATGGGCACCCTCGACCCCGACATGGGTGCGCTGGTCCGCACCGCCATGATCCGTCACGGCATCGACGTCCGCTGTGGCTCACCGGTCGCCGCCTTCGAGCCCGGGTCGGTCCACCTCGCCTCGGGCGACACCCTGAACGCCGACCTCGTGGTGCTGGGCACGGGGGTCGAGCCCAACGCCCGGCTGGCGGCCGGCGCCGGCATCGAAACGGGGGTCAAGGGGGCCATCCGGGTCAACGCCCGCCAGCAGACGAGCGTCGACGGCGTCTGGGCGGCAGGCGACTGCGCCGAGTCGTTCCACCTGGTCTCGCGCCAGGCCGTCCACATCCCGCTCGGGACCGTGGCCAACCGCCAGGCCCGGGTGGCGGGGATCAACCTCGGCGGCGGCTACGCCACCTTCCCCGGGGTGGTCGGCACCGCGGTCACCAAGCTCTGCGCCACCGAGGTGGCCCGCACCGGGCTCAACGAGTGGGAGGCGGCCGCCGCCGGCCTCGCTTATGTCGTCGGCAAGATCAAGGCCACCACCCGCGCCGGCTACCTGCCTGAGGCCCGGCCCATCGTGGTGAAGATGCTGGCCGAACGGGGCACCGGGCGCATCCTGGGTGCCCAGCTGGTGGGCGAGGAAGGCGCGGGCAAACGCATCGACGCCGTCGCCGTCGCCCTCACCGCCGGCTTCACCGTCGAGGAGCTCGTGAACACCGACCTGGCCTACGCCCCACCCTTCTCCCCGCTGTGGGACCCGATCCAGGTGGCGGCTCGCAAGGCCCTCGGCCTCCTCTGACGTGACGCTCCCGGTCCTCGATCGAGAGGCCCTGCTCGCCGATCCCACAATCGCCGGACGGGACTTCTGTGTGGCCTACACGGCCGCCGTCGACGACTGGCTGCGGGCCCTTTTCGCCGAGTCGGTGCCGGACCCGGGGGGGCTCGCTCTGGTGGCCGTCGGGGGCTACGGCCGGGCCGAGCTGGCCCCGGGCAGCGATCTCGACCTCCTCCTCCTTCACGCCCCCCGTCGTCTGCCCGGCGGCGCCGCCCAGGCCCTCTGGTACCCGATCTGGGACACGGGCCTGAAGCTGGGCCACGCCGTGCGCACGGTGAAGGAGGCCCTCGCCCTCGCCGCCGACGATCTGGATACGGCCACCGCCCTCCTGTCCTGTCGCCACCTGGCGGGGGACCCGGCCCTCACCGACGACCTGGCGGAGCGGGCCCTGGCCCTCTGGCGCAAGCGCTCGAAGCGCTGGCTGGCCGAGGTGGCCGAGTCGGCGCACCAGCGCCACCGCCAGCACGGCGAGGTCGCCTTCCTGCTCGAGCCCGACCTCAAGGACGGCCGTGGCGGGCTGCGGGACGTCCATGCCCTGGGCTGGTCCGAGGCCGCCCGCCCGCAGCTGGCCATGGGCGATCCCGAGGCCTTGGCCGCCGCCGGCGACGTCCTTCTCGCCGTACGGGTCGAGCTTCACCGCCGGACCGGCCGACCGGGCAACCGCCTCGTGCTGCAGGAGCAGGACGGGGTGGCCGAGGCCCTCGGCTACGAGAGCGCCGACACCCTCATGGCCGACGTGGCCCGAGCGGCTCGCACGGTGGCGTGGATCGCCGATGAGGCCTGGGGCCGGACCGCGTCCTCGCTGGCCGGGCCGACCGGTCGCCTGGCCCGCTCGGACCGCCACATCGCTCAGGGGGTGATCCTGCGCGACGGCGAGGTCCACCTGGAGGCCGACGCCAGCCCGGCGCTGGTGCCCGCCCTCGTCCTGCGGGTGGCGGTGGCCGCCGCCCAGCACGAGGCCCGCATCGACCGGTCCTCCCTGGACCGGCTGGCCGCCGAGGTCCCTCCGTTCGGTGGCCCCTGGCCCGAGGGGGCCCGGGGCCTGCTGGCCGACCTCCTCCTCGCCGGCCGTCCTGCCGTCCGGGTCCTGGAGACCCTCGACCAGCGGGACCTGTTGGTCCGCATCCTCCCGGAGTGGGAGCCGGTGCGGAGCCGCCCGCAGCGCAACGCCTACCACCAGTTCACCGTCGACCGGCACCTCTGGGAGACCGCGGTCAACGCCGCCGCTCTGGCCGACGACGTGCACCGCCACGACCTGCTGGTCATCGGCGCCCTCCTGCACGACATCGGCAAGGGCTACCCCGGCGACCACACCGAGGTCGGCATCGGCCTGGTCGAGCGGATCGGGGCCCGTATGGGCTTCCCGCCCGACGATGTGGCCGTGCTGGCCGACATGGTCCGTCACCACCTGCTCCTGCCCGACGTGGCCACCCGTCGGGACATCCGCGACGACGAGACGATCGCCGCAGTGGCCGGGGCCGCCGGCTCGCTGGGAACCCTCGAGCTACTGGCGGCGCTGACCGAGGCCGACTCGCTGGCCACCGGACCGGCTGCCTGGGGCCCTTGGAAGGCGGGCCTGGTCAGCGAACTGGTGGCCCGCACGGCCGAGCACCTCGGGGGACCGGCCCACCAGGAGGCCAGCCGGCCGCTGCTGACCGATGAGCTGCGGGCCCGCATGGCCCACGGTGGGACCTACATCCACACCGAGGGCCACACGTTGACCGTCATCAGCCGCGACCGACCGGGGACGTTCAGCCGGGTGGCGGGGGCCCTGGCCGTCAGTGGCCTCGAGGTGCTCGAGTCCACCGCCCACTCGGAGCGGGCAGCGGCCTTGAGCCGCTTCACCGTCGCCCCCACCCACGGGGACACGGTGGACTGGGACAAGGTGACCGCCCTCGTGCGTCAGGCCCTGGCCGACGAGATCGCCCTCGACGCGAAGGTGGCCGAGCGGGAGCGGGCCTATGCCCGCAGCGGTGCGGTCCCCGCGGCCGCCGCCGCCCCGCCCGAGGTGCGGGTCGACAACGACGCGTCCGGCACGTCGACGGTCATCGAGGTCGACGCCCCCGACGCCATCGGGATCCTCTACCACCTGACCAAGGCGTTCGCCGGGCTGGGCCTGGACATCCGCACGGCCAAGGTCCAGACCCTGGGTCACCGGGTCGTCGACTCCTTCTACGTGCGCACGGCGGCGGGCGAGAAGGTCACCGACCCCGACCGCCTGGCCGAGGTCGAGCAGGCCATCCTCGCCGCCCTGGGCTGAGCCGGGTCGCGGGTCGACCCGGGCGTGCGATCATCGGGGGATGCGCTTCTCCCTCTGGGCCTCCCTGAGCAACCCGTGGGCCGACGTCCTGGAGGGCGTTCGCCACGCCGAGGCCACGGGCTGGGACGGCGTCTACGTCGCCGACCACTTCATGGCCGACTCGGGTGGCCCGTTCCCGCCCGACAGCCCGAACCTGGAGGCCATGGCCATCGTGTCCGGGCTGGCCGCGGCCACCGAGCGGATCCGCCTGGCCCCACTGGTCTTCGGCATCACCTACCGACACCCCGCCGTGCTGGCCAAGTGGGCGGCGGCCACCGACCACATCAGCACCGGCCGCCTGCTCCTCGGCCTCGGGGCCGGCTGGCAGGAGAACGAGCACGAGCAGTACGGCATCGCCCTCGGGCCTCCGGCCGAGCGGGTCGATCGCTTCGAGGAGGCGCTCCGGGTCGTGCGGGGCCTGCTCGACGAGCCCACCACCACCGTGGAGGGTGAGCACTACACGGTGAAGGACGCGGTGGCCTGGCCCAAGCCCGTGCAGGATCACCTGCCGATCCTCATCGGGGCCAAGGGCAACCGCATGCTGGGCCTGGTCGCCACGTACGCCGACGAGTGGAACATGTGGTCCTCGCCTGCCGAGCTGGCGGGGCGCCGCGCCGTCCTGGACGCCCACTGTGAGCGGATCGGCCGGGACCCGGGCGAGATCGCCACGTCGACCCAGGCCCTCGTCTTCGTCCTGGACGACAACGCCAAGGCCGTGGAGCTGCAGGCGGCGATGGGGGACCGCCCCTGTGTGGCGGGCACGGCCGAGCGCATCGCCGAATCGGTCGCCGCGTGGCGCGATGTCGGCGTCGACGAGCTGATCGTCCCCGACTTCACGCTGGGGACCGGCAGCCAGCGGGCCGACGCCCTTGACACGATCATCGAGCACGTCGCCCCGGCGTTCCGGTGAGCGGCGAAAGCCGATCGACGGGCCGAGTAGGCCCGCAAGGCGATGCGAGGCCCTTCGACGCGCCATCGCCACCGAGCGAGCTGGAGGAGGGTCACGGGCCCGAGCACGGGCCGCCGTCGGAGATCGACCTGGTCCGGTGGAGCGAGGCCCTCTCCGCCATCGCCAAGACCGGGCTGGGCTTCAGCGACAACCTCTACGAGCGGGAGCGCTTCGAGGAGGTGCTCGCCGTCGCCGCCGACATCCGGGTGGCGTCGGGCCGCGCCTTCGACACCGACACCCAGGTCGTCGAGTGGATGAAGCAGGTCGGGTCCGGGGTGCCGGGCTACGTCACCCCCAAGGTCGCCGTCGGTGCGGTCGTCGGTGACGAGGACGGGCGCATCCTGCTGGTCCAGCGGTCCGACTCGGGCATCTGGCTCTATCCGACGGGTTGGTGCGATGTCGGCTATTCGGCCTCCGAGGTCGTGCTCAAAGAGGTGTGGGAGGAGACCGGGATCGAGGCTGAAGTGGTCGCCCCCATCGCCATCTTCGACGGGCTCCGACTGGGCTTCACCGGCATCCCGCTCTACTCGATCGTCTTCGCCTGCCGGCCCATCGGCGGTGAGCTCAACCCGCACCCGCTGGAGTGTCGGGACGTGGGCTGGTTCGCCGAAGACGAGCTGCCCGAGCCCCTGGCCGGCGCCGATCTGTGGCGGACCCACGCCTTCCGGGCCATACACGGCGAGCAGGTCCCGGTCTGGTTCGACCCGCCTCGCCGCCGACCATGGCGGGAGCATCCCGCCGAGGAGGACTGACATGACCGACCCCACCGCCATCGAGATCGCCGACGCCGTCCGGTCGGGCGAACGCTCGGCCCGGGAGGTGCTCGACACCTACCTGGCCCGGATCGACGCCGGCAACGAGACCCTCAACGCCTTCGTCCACCTGGATGCGGACCTGGCCCAGGCCGCCGCGTCCCGGGTCGACGAGCAGGTCGCCGCCGGTCAGGACCCCGGGCCCTTCGCCGGGGTGCCCTTCGGCGTGAAGGACCTCGAGGACTGCGCGGACATGCCCACCTCCTACGGCTCGCTGCCCTTCATGGGTCGCGGGCCGGTCGCCGCCGACTCGGTCCACGTGGCCCGACTTCGGAGGGCGGGGGCGGTGCCCGTAGGCAAGACCGCGGCCCCGGAGTTCGGGACACTCAACTTCACCAAGACCAAGGCCTGGGGCGTCACCCGCAACCCCTGGAATCCGGAGCGCACGCCCGGTGGCTCCAGCGGCGGCTCGGCCGCCGCCGTCGCGGCCGGCCTGGTGCCGATGGCCACCGCCAGCGACGGTGGGGGCTCCACCCGCATCCCGGCGTCCTTCTCCGGCCTGGTGGGCATGAAGCCGAGCCATGGCCGCATCGCCCACCCCGGCCCCAGCGGCAGCCAGACCTCGGTCTTCGGCATCCTGACCACGGCCGTGGCCGAGTCGGCCCGTCACCTCGACGTCGTCGCCGGTCCCGATGAGACCGATCGACTCTCCCTGCCCCCGCCCACGGTGGGCTATGAGGCCGCCATCGAGACCCTGGAGGTCGCCGGCCTGCGGGCCCGTTGGTCGCCGGACCTCGCGTTCGCCACCGTGGACCCGGAGGTCCTGGACATCGCCGGGGCGGCGGCCCAGCAGTTGGCCTCGGCGGCCGGGCTGGCCATCGACGACGAGCCCGTCCACCTGCCCGACGCGGTCAAGGTCTGGCTGTCGGCCGGAGCCATGGACCTCTGGTTGGACCTGGAGCCGGGCATGTGGCCAGGGGTGGCCGACGACCTGACCGTGTACTCCCGCCAGGGCCTCGAGGCCACCGAGGACTGGGTCATCTCCCGGTTCGCCAACGTCCTGCGTCGCCGTGAGGCGCTGACCGAGCAGGCCGCGGCCCTTTTCGCCGAGGTGGACGTCCTGCTGACCCCGACCACGGCCATCCCGGCCTTCGCCGCCGAAGGCCCGCCGTTGGCGATGGTCGACGGCGAGGAGGTCGTCGGGGCCATGGCCACGCCGTTCACGATGCTGGCCAACCTCTGCTGGAACCCGGCGGTGTCGGTGCCGGCCGGGATGAGCGCCGACGGCCTGCCGGTCGGGCTGCAGATCGTGGCCCGGCGCCACCGGGACGAGTTGCCCCTGCGTCTGGCCCGCATCCTGGAGCAGGCCCGGCCGTGGCCGCGTCTCGCCCCCACCCCGTCCTGACCCGGATCCTCGAGGTCGCCCCCGCAGGCACCCACGACCTGCGGCGGACCGTCCTCCGGGACGGTCGGGACGACGAGGTCGTGTTCGAGGGCGACGACGAGCGGGACACGTTCCACCTCGCCGCGGTCGACGACGACGGGACCACGGTGGGCATCGTGACCTTCCTGGAGCGGGAGTGCCCCAACCGCCCCGGCGTGCACCCGGCCCGCCAGCTGCGGGGAATGGCCGTGGCCACGGACCGGCAGGGCGCGGGCTTGGGGGCGGCCCTGCTCCGGGCCGGGATCGAGCGCTGCCGGGCCGAGGGCGTCGCCGTCGTGTGGGCCCACGCCCGGCAGACGGCGGTGTCCTGGTACGACGCCCACGGCCTTCGCTCCGAGGGTGACGTCTACGTCTTCGGCGTGATGGGTCTCCCGCACCGGTTGGTCGTCGTCGACTTGAGCGGATCCGTGGCCGGCGGAATTGGCGATGGACGGCCCGGTGCTGCGGGCAGATGATGGGTGAACGGTCGGCTCGTCGATGGCGAGGCCGAACCCCCGTCGGCTTCGTCGACGGTGCGATCCCAAAGGGAAGGAACCCCATGACACTGGAAGCGAAGAGCCTCGATGCGCCCGAGGAGACCCGGGCCTTCGGCCACGGCCACATGGACATCGTCAGCGTGGCCGGCGTCACCGTCGGACGGGCCGAGTTCGAGCCCGGCTGGCGCTGGTCCAACGACGTCAAGCCCATCGCCGGGACCGACTCCTGCCAGACGGCGCACACCGGCTATGTCGTCGCCGGTCGCATGCACATCGTCATGGACGACGGCGCCGAGCACGAGGTCGGCCCGGGCGACGCGCTGGTGATCTCTCCCGGCCACGATGCCTGGATCGTCGGCGACGAGACCTGCGTCATGCTCGACTGGTCGGGCAGCGCCACCTACGCCAAGCCCGGCTGAAGCACCCGCTCACCCTCCGCCCCTTCGGCGCGCCCCTTGACAGCATAGGGATACCCCCTTAGGGTACGACGAGAGGAATCATGACGAAGACCGTCCACGAGGAACGGACGGCGGGCGAGGCCCAACGGTCCGAACGGCCCGGATCACCACCAGGCCACGACGACCACGCAGGTCACCGGGGCCACACCGGTCACGCCGAGGTCTTCCGGCGCCGCTTCTGGTGGAGCCTGCTGCTGACCCTGCCGATCGTGGCCACCAGCGAGATGGTCATGGACTGGTTCGGGTACTCCCTGGACTTCGTCGGGATCGACCTCGTCGGCCCCGGGCTGGGCACGGTCGTGTTCCTCTGGTGCGGCTGGCCCTTCCTGTCCGGCGGGGTGGAGGAGGTCCGTACCCGACAGCCGGGGATGATGCTGCTCGTCGCCATGGCCATCTCCGTGGCCTACACCGCGTCCCTGGCCACGAGCCTCGGGTGGTTCGACCTCGAGTTCTGGTGGGAGCTGGCCGCGCTGGTGACGATCATGCTGCTGGGTCATTGGCAGGAGATGAAGGCCCTGGGCCAAGCGGGTGACGCCCTGGCCGCGCTGGCCGCCCTGCTCCCCGACGAGGCCGAACGGGTCGCGCCGGACGGGACGGTCGAGGTCGTCCCCGTCGACCTCCTCGCCTTGGGCGATCTCGTCCTGGTCCGGTCGGGCGGGCGGGTGCCGGCCGACGGCCAGATCACCGAGGGCGGGGCCGAGCTGGACGAGTCCATGATCACCGGCGAGTCCCGCACCGTGGCCAGGGCGGTCGGGGACCGTGTCATCGCCGGGACCGTGGCCACCGATTCGGCCCTGCGGGTGCGGATCGACGCGGTGGGCGACGAGACCGCGCTCGCCGGGATCCAGCGCCTGGTCGACGAGGCCCAGCGTTCGTCCAGCCGGGCCCAGGTCCTGGCCGACCGGGCGGCGGCGCTCCTGTTCTACGTGGCGGTCGGCGCGGCCGCCGTCACCCTCGTGGCCTGGACGCTGTTCGACTCCCTCGACGAAGCCGTGGTCCGGGTCGTGACCGTCCTGGTCATCTCCTGCCCCCACGCCTTGGGCCTGGCCATCCCGCTGGTGATCGCCATCTCCTCGGCCAAGGCCGCGGCCAACGGGATCCTGGTCAAGGACCGGCTGGGGCTCGAGCGGAGCCGGACCGTCGAGGCCTTCCTCTTCGACAAGACCGGCACCCTGACCAAGGGCGAGCACACGGTGGCCGGTGTCGCCGGGGTCGACGGGATGACCGACGCTGAGGTCCTCGCCGTCGCGGCCGCGGTCGAATCCGACAGCGAGCACCCGCTGGCCCGAGCCATCGTGGCCGCCGGCCCGGAACCACGGGAGCCGGCGTCGGACTTCCGCTCGCACACGGGACGGGGGGTCGAGGCCACGGTCGGTGGACGGCGCTACGCCGTCGGCGGCCCGGTGCTCCTGCGGGACCGGGCCCTGACCGAGCCGCCCGAGCTGATCGGCTGGGCGGATGGCTGGCGGGGTCGCGGCGCGGCCGTCCTCTACCTGGTCGACGACGGGGGCGTGCTCGGAGCGCTGGCCCTCGAGGACGAGGTCCGCCCCGAGGCTCGGGAGGCGGTTGCCGCGCTGCAGGCCCTGGACCGCAAGGTGGTGATGATCACCGGTGACGCCCACGAAGTGGCCAATGCCGTCGCCGCCGACCTGGGCGTCGATGAGGTGTTCGCCGAGGTCCTGCCCGAGGACAAGGACGCCAAGGTGGCCGAGCTGCAGGCCCGGGGCCTGTCGGTGGCCATGGTGGGTGACGGCGTGAACGACGCGCCGGCGCTGGCCCGGGCCGACGTGGGTATTGCCATCGGGGCGGGAACCGACGTCGCCATCGAGTCGGCCGGCCTGATCCTGGCCCGCTCGGACCCGCGGGCCGTGGTGGGCGTGATCCGCCTCTCGCAGGCGGCCCACCGCAAGAGCCTCCAGAACCTGGGTTGGGCCGCGGGCTACAACCTCGTGGCCATCCCGGTGGCCGCGGGCGCGTTGGCCTGGGCCGGGGTGAACCTGGCCCCCGCGGTCGGGGCGATCCTGATGAGCGTCTCCACCATCGTGGTCGCCCTCAACGCCCAACTCCTGCGCCGGGTCGACCTGCGCTGAGCGACGGGTGGGTCAGGTGCGGGCGCGGACCAGCCAGACCCGGCCGGGGAGGTCGACGCCGCCGTCGGGGCCGGCGTGGTCGGCCAGGGCCCGACGGACCCGGTCGATGGCGTCGGCGGCGACCTCGGGCGGCGCCGGGTCCAGGACGGCGCGGGCGTAGTCCATCCTCTGGATGAAGCCGAGGGCCTGGTCCAGCGACGACCCGAGGTGGATCGTGCGCCGGACGTCCTCCAGGGCGACGTCGGTGAACCCGGCATCGCCCAGGATCCCTCGGACGTGGTCGGGGTCGCTGAAGGCGAAGCCTCCCGGTGATCCGGGGGGCGGTGGGGGGGACAGCGGGAGGACGGCGTCGATGGCTCGGCCGGGGACGGTCATCCACTCGTTGTCGTCCACCGACTGCCAGCAGGCGAAGGCCAGCCGGCCGTCGGGACGGGCGGCGGCGCGGAGGTGGGTGAAGGCGGCCACCGGGTCGGAGAAGAACATGACGCCGAACCGGCTGCAGATGACGTCGACCGGCTCCGGGCCGAGGTCGTCCTCGCCGGCGTCGGCCTCACGGAACTCGACGTTGTCGAGGCCCCGCTGGGCGGCCCGCACCCGAGCCACGTCCAGCTCGTCGGCCGAGAGGTCCACGCCGAGCACCGACCCCGTGGGCCCGACCGCCTCGGCGGCGGCCAGGGCCACGTCCCCGCCCCCACAACCGACGTCGAGCACCCGCTCCCCGGCGGCGAAGGCGGCGCCGCTGACCAGGGCCGTCTCGAACTCGTGGAACAGGGTCGAGAACCAGTCGGCGTGCTCGGCCCAGAACCGCCCCTTTTCGCCCGCCCACTCGGCGGCGATCTCGTTCACCGGTCGCGCAGGAAGCGTTCGACCTCATCGACCAGGTCGCTGCCGTTGCCGTGGAGCGCCTGCTCGTCGAAGACCCGTTCGAGCTCGGCCACATAGGTGGAGGACTCCTCGTCCTCCTGGACCAGCTCGTCGAGCTGGCGCTCGTAGGCCGTGGTGGCGATCTCCAGGTCGGTGACCGGGATGGTCGTGTGGAGGAGCTGGCTGAGGCGTTCGATGAGGGCGAGGGCGGCCTTGGGCGACGTGCTGCCCGGGACGTAGGAGGGGACCGAGCCCCAGAGGGAGATGGAGTCGAGGCCGGCGGTGCGGCAGGCCTCGTGCAGGGCGCCGACAATGCCGGTGGGACCCTCGTAGCCGGACGGGCGGAGGTCGAGGCGGGTGATCAGCTCGGCGTCATCGGCCGTGCCGATGACCGAGGTGGGCCGGGTGTGGGGGATGTCAGTCAGCAGGGCCCCGAGGGTGACGACCATGGACACCCGCAGCTCGTGGGCCACGCCGGTGATCTGCTCGCCGTAGGTCCGCCAACGCAGGTTGGGCTCGATGCCCTCCAGCACGAGGAGGTCACGGTCCTGGCCCGGGATCTCGCCGGCCCAGAAGCGGTTGGCCGGCCAGTCGATCCGCCGGAGCCCGCCGTCGTCGAAGGCGACGTAGGGGCGGGTGTCGGTGAAGCTGTAGAACTCCTCGGGATCCAACTCGGCGACCAGGTCGAGCTCCCAGACGTCGCGCAGGTGGCGGATGGCGGTGGAGGCGGCATCGCCGGCGTCGTTCCAGCCCTCGAAGGCGGCCACGAGCATCGGGTCCCGCAGCGGCCGGCGCCGGTGCCAGTGCACGTGGTCGAGGGTGGCCATCGCCGCTGCACCGTACCGGCGCCCACGGCGGCACCCCATCGGGGGGTCGCTGGGTAGGATCGCCGCGGCCCGGTAGCGACGAAGGGGATCGGATGGCCGATGGCGCCGTAGTACGGACGGTCGGGGAGCTCATGAGCTCACCGGTTGTCACCGCCGAACCCTCCGACACCGTGGCCGAGGCCTCGTCCCACATGTGTGACGCGGGCGTGGGTTCGGTCGTCGTCGTCGACAGCATGCGGCGCGCCATCGGCATCCTCACCGAGCGGGACCTGGTGCGCTTCGCCGCCGCGGGCGACGAGGCCCGCGCCACCAAGGTGTCCGAGTGGATGACCGCCGACCCCGCCACGGTCGGCCCCGAGGAGCCGGTCGGCGAGGCGTTCCAGTGGCTGTCCGAGCACCAGTACCGCCACATCCCGGTGGTGGACGGTGAAGGCGGCGTCGTCGGGATCGTCTCGCTGCGGGACCTGCTCAAGATCGCCGCCATCGAGCCCGTCACCCACCCGGGGCACATGGAGGCCCCCAAGGGTCTGGCCGGGGTCATCGTGGCCGAGACGTCGGTGGGCGACGTCCGGGGCCAGGAGGGCTTCTACCACTACCGCCAGTACTCGGCCACGGACCTGGCCGAGAGGCGTTCGCTGGAGGACGTGTGGCACCTGATGTTCGAGGGCGAGCTGCCCACGGCCGCCCAACAGAAGGCGTTCCTGGCCGAGATCGTGGCCAACCGCGCGCTCCCGCCGACCGTGGCCGCCCAGCTACCGGCCATCGCCTCGGCGTCGGAGCGGTTCCTGCCCCTGGACGGCCTGCGTACGGTGATTTCGCTGGTCGGCTCGGCCCTCGACTTCGAGCCGTCGCTGGACATCATGCCCGAAGCGCTGCGCCAGAATGCCATGCAGGTCTGTGCCGTCGTGCCGACCACGCTGGCCGCCCTCTACCGCCTGCACCACGGGGACCAGCCCATCGACCCGCACCCGGATCTGGGCTACGCGGCGAACTACCTCTACATGATCACCGGCGAGGTGCCCGACCCCGACCTGGCCCGGGGCATCGAGCAGTACCAGATCACCACCGTGGACCATGGCTTCAACGCCTCGACGTTCACGGCCCGGGTCATCACCTCGACGGGGGCCGACCTGGCCGCCGCCGTGGTCGGCGGCATCGGGGCGCTGTCGGGTCCGCTGCACGGCGGGGCGCCCAGCCGGGCCCTGGACATGCTCGATGCCATCGGCTCCCCCGACCAGACCGACGTCTGGGTCCGCAACGCGGTGGAGAGCGGTGAGCGGATCATGGGCTTCGGGCACCGGGTCTACAAGACCGAGGACCCTCGCTCCCGACTGCTCAAGGGCGTGGCCCGGCGCCTGGGAGGCGACATGGCGGCCTTCGCCGAAAAGGTCGAGACCACGGTGGTCGACGTCCTGGCCGAGCTCAAGCCGGGCCGGGAGCTCTACGCCAACGTCGAGTTCTACGCCGGCGTGGTCATGGACCGCTGCGGGCTGCCCCGGGTGATGTTCACCCCGACGTTCGCCTCCAGCCGGGTCATCGGCTGGTGCGCCAACATCCTCGAGCAGGCCGCTGACAACCGGGTCATCCGCCCCAGCGCCCGCTACGTCGGCCCCCCGCCCCCCCAGCCCGTCCCCGACGCGGAGTGACCGTCCTCTCCCCTTCTGGTGGCGCGTCTCTGTTCCCGAGAACAGATGCGCGCCACCAGAACGGCGGTGAGGCGGGGGTCGGGGCGTGAGTGTCACGGTCGCCGAGGCCACGGTCGTCGACGACGAGTTGGTCGAGGCCTTCGTCCGGCTGACGCCCCAGCTGTCGTCCTCCAACCCGCCGCCGTCCCGGGAGGCGCTGCAGGAGATCGTGGCCTCGCCGGCGACGGTCCTGTTCGTGGCCCGGGAGGGTGACGGCCCGATCCTGGGCTCGCTGACCCTGGCCCTGTTCCGCATCCCGACCGGGCTGCGGGCCTGGATCGAGGACGTGGTCGTGGACGAAGCGGCCCGGGGCAAGGGCGTCGGTGCCGCTCTCAACGCGGCGGCCCTGGAGCACGCCCGGTCCGTCGGCGCCCGCACCGTCGACCTGACCAGCCGCCCGAGCCGGGACGCCGCCAACCGCCTCTACCAGCGCCTCGGCTTCGTCGAGCGCGACACGAACGTCTACCGCTTTGACCTCTAGGCCGGCGCGGCCGGCACCCGTGCGGTACCGGTCGGCGGACGAGGACAGTGGGCGGTGGGTGGGGTTCCCGTTCCGGGACGGGGACATCGTCATCAGCACGCGGTCCAAGAGTGGGACGACCTGGGTCCAGATGATCTGTGCGCTGCTCGTGTTCCAGACGCCGGATCTGCCGGCGCCGCTGGTCGAGTTGTCGCCCTGGCTGGACTGGCTGGGGACGCCCCGGGAGGAGGCGATGGCCCGGCTCGAGGCCCAGGACCATCGGCGGTTCGTCAAGACCCACACGCCGCTGGACGGGCTGTCCCTGGATCCTCGGGCGACCTACCTGGTCGTTGCCCGCCATCCGCTGGACATGGCCGTGTCGCTCCACCACCAAGGGGACAACCTGGACCGGGAGCGCATCGCCCGCCTCACCGGGCAGGCGTCACCAACCCGGTCCACCCCCCACCCGAGCCGGCAGGACTGGTTGATGGCCTGGATCGACACCGATGCCGACCCCCGCGACCGGATGGACTCGCTGCCGGGCGTCCTCCACCACCTGAGCGACGCCTGGTCCCGACGCCACGAGCCCAACGTGGTCCTCGTCCATTACGACGACCTGGTTGCCGACCGCGAGGGCGTGATGCGGGGCCTCGCGGCCACTCTCGGCATCACGGTCCCCGACGAGCGGTGGCCCGTCCTGGCCGAGGCCGCCGGCTTCGGGGCGATGCGTCGTCGGGCCGGGCAACTGGCGCCCGACGCCGGCGGCATCCTGAAGGATCGGACGGCCTTCTTCCGTCGCGGCTCCTCCGGGGCGGGCCGGGAGGCCTTGTCCAACGGCGAGTGGGACCGTTACCTCGCCCGGGCCGCCGAGCTGGCCCCACCCGACCTGCTCGCCTGGCTCCACCGAGACGACGACGTCCTCGCCCTGAGCTACGACGACGGCCATGGCTGACCTCGATCACGTTCGTTCCGGCGCCTGATTGCGGTGCTATAGCGCCCGAATCAGGCGCCAGAACGGGGAGGGGCCGGGGTCATGCGGCGGCGAGTTGGCGTCCGGCGGTGCCCATGAGGTCGAGGAAGTTGTCGCAGTAGAAGGCTCGGCGGGTGGCGTCGTCGACGTCGCCGAGGGAGGCCTCGAAGCGCTCCAGCGGCTTGCGGCCGCCCTCGACGTGGGGGTAGTCCGACGAGAAGAGGCAGACCTCGGGGCCGGTGTTGGTGATGATCCAGCCCACGTCTTCGGTGGGGTAGGGGGTGAAGCGGATCTGGCGGCGGACGTACTCGGAGGGGCGCAGGCTGAGGGCCTGGAGGCGCTCCTCGTGGCGGTGGAAGGCGTCGTACGCCGACTCCATCTGGCGCAGCCAGGACGGCACCCAGATGGCGCCCTGCTCGATGACCCCGATGCGCAGGGCCGGGAACCGCTCGAGCACGCCGTCGAAGATCATCGTGGCCAGGGTCTGGGCGGGCGGGCCGGGGATGCCCATGTAGTCGACCGAGCGGAAGTTCTCCTCGCCGCCGTGGAAGTCGGGCGGGACGGGCAGCCCGTTCTTGAAGTAGTTGCCGTCGATCAGGTCGCCGGTGCCGCCGACGTGGAAGACGACGGGGATGCCGGCGTCCTGCGCCTTCGCCCACACGGGGTCGAGCCCGATGTGGCTGGGGGAGTGGCCGGGCGGGCAGCCGGAGGCGATCAGGAGGGCGGCCGCGCCCTGGGCCAGGGCGTCGTCGACCAGGCCGGGGGCGGCGTCGATGTCGAACAGCGGGACGTAACAGGTGGGCAGGAGGCGGTCGTCACCGGAGCAGAACTCGACCATGCCCCGGTTGTGGGCCCGGGCCGTGCCGATGGCCAGTTCGGCGTCGCCCCGGTGCTCCCAGTCGTGGAGGCGGCGGTTGTGGAAGGTGTTGAAGACCAGCTGGCTGGCGAAGCCGAGGAGGTCGAGGGCCCGAGGCCGGTCGTCGGCCAAGAACGAGCCCGTGGCGGCGAAGTTCTTGCGGCTCATGATCTCCGCTGCCTCGACGGCCCGGTACTCGTCCGAAGCGTGCTTCGCGGCCAGGCGGTCGAAGGCGGCGTTCAGGTCCCGGAGCTGCTCCTCGGGGTCGCCGGTCTGGCGCAGCTCGTTGCCGCCACTCAGGTCGAGGGGGGCGATGCGGTCCCGCAGGCCAGGGTCGGCGTGGTCCCGCAGCCACGTCGGCGTCTCCATGATGTGGGCGTCGGCGTCGTGGATGGTGCGACCGCTGGCGTAAGGCACGGGACCAGTCTGCCCCGAGTGGCGGTGGGCGTCAGGTGGTGATGGTCGGGACCGCGGGATCAGGCGATGGCCGGTTCGGGTGCCGGCTCCGGGAGGGCGGCCACGGCATCCATCTCGGCCCGGCGGGCGTAGGCCCACCCTGGGCCCCGGACCACGAAGGACAGCCGGTCACCCCAGTTGTCGCTGTCGGCCACGTCCCGGAGGATGTCCTTGTATTCGTGGGTGGCGATGGTCACCGGGTTGTCGGTGTGGATGTTCTTGGTCAGGCCGTAGATGACCGGTTCGGCGGGGTCCTCCCGAGCGAAGGTGCCGAACAGCCGGTCCCAGACGATGAGGATCGATCCGTGGTTGCGGTCGATGTAGCGCCGGTTGCGACCGTGGTGGACCCGGTGGTGCGAGGCGGTGTTGAAGGTCTCCTCGAACCTGCCCAGCTTGGGGATCAGGTCGGTGTGGATCCAGAACTGGTACAGCAGGTTGATGCCCCGGGCCTGCTCGATGAGCGACGGGCGGATCCCGGCGTAACAGAGGGCGCTGTAGGGCACGAAGGTGCCCAGCGAGTCGGCGACGGGCTGGCGCAGGGCCGTCGACAGGTTGTAGCGCTCGCTGCTGTGGTGGACCACGTGGATGGCCCACAGGTAGCGGGCCTCGTGCATCAGGCGGTGGTTCCAGTAGTAGATGAAGTCCCAGGCGGCGATCGTCCCGATTGCGGCGAGGACGCCGGTGCCGAGGTCCCGGGTCGTGCGGCGCTCGTTCCAGACCCGCTTGGGCCGGGTGGCGGCGCCGATGGCGCTGGTGATGGCGACGGCCCCCGCGACGACCGCGGTCGGGCCGCCGTAGCGGGCGACGAGCTGGGCCCGCTCGAGGACGGGGTCGCTGGTCGACGCGGTGAGGGCCGCGCCGTTGCTCGAGGGCGTTTCGGCGCCGGGGCGCGGCGACTCGGTGGCCGTGGTGGTCCTCGGCGCTCGCGGGGCGGCGTCCCGCCGTCGCCGGCGGACGACGCGGTCGGCGACGGTCGTGGCCACCGCCGCGGCGGCGGCCACGGCGATGATGCCTTTGCCCGTCTTCGAGCGCTGCGGTGCGACCTTGTCGAAGAGGGCGTGCGTGGCCATAGGAACGAGCAGGCTGGCGGTGCCCATGGCCAGGTTGGCCAGGGTGTCGCCCCGCTCGTAGTCCGCCGCCGTGGGGCCGATGCGCTCGGCCCGCCGCTTCAACAGCCAGTTCTCCAGCCCCATCGAGCCGAAGTAGCCCGGCGTGGCGACCGCAGTCAGGTCCACGCCGGGATTCTCGCACGCCCGGCCGCCGCCAGCGCGACGGGGCCGACCGCGTCCCGCACTCGGTCAGTCCGGCGCCCTCGACCCGGCGCCGCAGCCCGTGTCAGGACGCTTCGATGGTGACCGAGTTGATGGTCACGGGGCGGCTGGGGGCGCCGCCGAGGTTGCTGGTCGGGTCGGCCTCGTGGAGGGCCAGGATGTCCTGGACCACGCCGAGGCCGGCGTCGTCGGTGTTGCCGAAGACCACGTAGCTGCCGTCCCCGTCGAGGTTCGAGGCGGCGTCATCGGCCACGAGGAAGAACTGGGCGCTGGCGCTGTCGGGACTGCTGTTGCGGGCCATGACGATCTGGCCCGGCTCGTAGGTGTAGCCCGAGCCCTCGTCGGGGATGGTGTAGCCCGGGTTCGAGGTGGCATCGGCCCCGCCGGCCTGGATGATCCCGATCGACGGATCGGTGCGGAAGACCGGCGTGTCGTCGTAGTAGCCGTAGCGGGCCAGCACGACGAAGTTGTTGACGGTCTCCGGTGTGTTCTCGGTGTCGAGGTCGACGCGGATCTCGCCCTCACTGGTGTCGAACACGGCCGTGTACTGCTTCGTCGGGTCGATGCAGGTCGGCGGCGGCCCGTTGAACGCGAGCACGGGCTGGTCCACGCCCCCGGCGGGCGGGCATTCGGTCGGCGCAAGGGTCGTCGTGGGCGCCGCGGCATCCTCGCCGTCGTCACCGGTGAGGGCCGAGTACCCGAACAAGACGACGGCGGCGGCGGCGATCACGCCACCCCAGGTGAGCAACCGGCGTCGGGACCGGCGCCGCTGCTCCCACTTGCGCAGCTCCTCCTTCTGGAGGCGGTGCCCTTCCTTCTGCCGTTGACGCTTCTCGGTGGCCATGCGGGCGATGAACCTACGCGCTGGGCGGCCGATCCAGGAAGCGGCTCGACTCCCGCGCCGGCTCGCGACAGGACCTTCTCCCCCGGTGGCCCTTGTGGAAGACTGCGCGCGGGCTTGCCGGAGGGCTCTCTGACACTAAGGAGCAAAGCGTGACGAAGGTGATGAACAGGTCGGTGCGCACCACCGTGGTGGCGCTGCTGATGGCGTCCACCGCCATGCTGGGGGCGTTGAGCGCGACCCCGGCATCGGCCGGCCGCCGAGCCGTCCCTGAAGCGGCCCCCACACTGCAGGCGGACTACCGGTTCGGGAACACGCTCGCCAGTTCGGTGCCGGGGGCACCGCGCCTCCGCGACATCAACGCCAACGGCAACAACCTTTTCGTCCCGGACGGCCCGCGTACGGTTCTGCGGTTCCCCGAGGGCAACGGCCTCCGGCTGGGCAACGCCACCAGCGTGATCCCGCGCGGGCGGTACACGATCGCCATCCGTATGCGCTTCGACACGGTCACCGGCTACCGGAGGGTGGTCAACTTCAAGCCCGACTCCAGCGACAACTCCGACACCGGCCTCTACGTGAGCGACGGTGACCTCGTCTTCTACAGCCGGGTCTTCCCCGACGTCGACTCGATCGGCGCCGGCGAGTTGGTCACGGTGGTGCTCACCCGGTCGACCAGGAACCGCCTGCGCGGCTACGTCGACGGCGTGGAGCAGTTCGACATCAACGACCCGAACGGTCGGGCCAGGATCGGTGCGAACAACCTCCTGCGTTTCTTCCGGGACGACGCCAATCGTGAGGAGTCCGCGGGCTCCGTGGCCCGCATCCGCCTCTGGGACGGGCCCCTGACCCCCGCCCAGGTGGCCGCCCTCTAGTTCCGCCGTGGGTCGGTAGCGTTGCCGGCGTGGGCCTCGTCGTGCAGAAGTTCGGGGGCACGTCGGTGGCCGACGCCGAGCGCATGCGCGCCGTGGCCGACCACGTCGCCCTGACCCGCAAGCGGGGGGACCAGGTCGTGCTCGTGGTGAGCGCCATGGGCAAGGAGACCGACGACCTGCTGCGCCTGGCCTCCGAGGTCTCCTCGGACCGCGCGGGTCGCGAGATGGACATGCTCATCACCGCCGGCGAGCGCAAGGCCACCGCCCTGATGTGCATGGCCCTGCACGAGAAGGGCGTCCCCGCCGAGTCCTACACGGGCAGCCAGGCCGGCTTCATCACCGATACCACCCACACCAACGCCAAGATCGTCGAGATCCGCCCGGACCGCCTGCGCAAGGCGTTGGACGCCGACGTCGTCCCCGTCGTCGGGGGCGCCCAGGGGGTGTCCACCGACCACGACGTGACCTTCCTCGGCCGGGGTGGCTCTGACACCACCGCCGTGGCGCTGGCCCAGGCCCTCGGGGCCGACGCCTGTGAGCTCTACACCGACGTGTCCGGCGTGTTCACCGCGGATCCCCGCCTGGTGGCCGCGGCCCGCCGCATCCCCCACGTCACCTTCGACGAGATGCTCGAGATGTGCGCCACGGGCTGTCCCAAGCCCGCCATGCGCTCGGTCGAGTTCGCCCGCACCCACGGGGTGCGCCTGCACGTCCGCTCCGCCTTCACCTGGGAGCCGGGCACCTGGATCACCGAGGAGGACCCCATGGAACAGGCCATCGTCTCCGGCGTCGTCGACGACGACAGCGAGGCCAAGGTCACCGTCACGGGCGTGCCCGACCGCCCCGGCATCGCCGCCCGGCTCTTCCGCACGCTGGCCGACGCGGACATCAACGTCGACATGATCGTGCAGAACGTGTCCGAGGACGGCGTGACCGACATCTCCTTCACCCTTCCCCGCGGGGACCTGGACGAGGGCACCGGCATCACCGGCACCATCGCCGAGGAGATCGGCGCGGTCGGGGTGACCACCGACGACCGCATCGCCCGGGTCAGCCTCGTCGGCGCGGGCATGAAGTCGAACCCCGGTGTGGCCGCCACCATGTTCGAGGTGCTGGCCCGCGAGGGGGTCAACATCGAGATGATCTCGACCTCGGCCATCCGCATCAGCTGTGTGGTCCCCGAGGACGACCTCGAGCGGGCCGTGGTGGCCCTCCACGACGCCTTCGACCTGGCGACGGCGCCCGGCGGGCAACGGTAGGGCGTCGCCCGGTTCGTAATCCGGCGTGGGCGCGGAGAGGCTCTCGTAGCCTGAACGCCATGGATGTCGGAATCGTCGGAGCCACGGGTCAGGTCGGAGCGGTGATGCGCCAGATCCTGGCCGAACGGGACTTCCCGGTCGGCCGCCTGCGCCTGTTCGCCTCCTCCCGTTCCGTGGGCCGGACGCTGGACTGGCGGGGTGTGGCCGTACCGGTCGAGGACGCCGCCAACGCGGACTGGTCGGGCCTGGACCTTGCCCTGTTCTCGGCCGGAGCGACCGCCAGCCGGGCCCTGGCGCCTGTGGTCGCCGCCGCGGGCGTGACCGTCATCGACAACTCCTCGGCCTGGCGCATGGACCCCGAGGTCCCCCTCGTCGTCCCCGAGGTCAACGCCCACACGCTGGCCGACCTGCCCAAGGGCATCGTGGCCAACCCCAACTGCACGACCATGGTGGCCATGGCCCCGCTGGCCGCCCTCGACGCCGAGGCCGGCCTGCGCCGCCTCGTCATCAGCACCTATCAGGCCGCCGGTGGCGCCGGCCTGGCCGGGACGGCCGAGCTGGAGGACCAGATCCGCAAGGGGGCCGACCGCTCGGCCGCCCTCGTGCTCGACGGCTCGGCCATCGACTTCCCGCCCGCCGAACAGTTCCCGACGATCCTGGCCTTCAACGTCATCCCCCAGGCCGGGGACTACGTCGACGATGGGTCCGGCGAGACCATCGAGGAGGTCAAGCTCCGCAACGAGAGTCGCAAGATCCTCGGCCTGCCCGACCTCCCGGTGTTCGCCACCTGCGTCCGGGTCCCGGTCTTCACCGGCCACTCGCTGTCCATCAACGCCGAGTTCGCCCGGCCGCTCTCGGCCGAGCGGGCGACCGAGCTATTGGCCGAGACCCCCGGCGTGGTGCTCGCCGACCTCCCCAACCCGCTGGCGGCTGCGGGCACCGATCCGACCATGGTCGGCCGCATCCGGATCGACCCGACGGTCGAGAACGGGCTGGCCCTCTTTCTCACGGGGGACAACCTGCGCAAGGGAGCGGCCCTCAACGCGGTGCAGATCGCCGAGGCCCTGCTCGAGGCCCGGGCCCAGCATCGGCCGGTGGCGAGGTCGTGATCCCGATGCCGGCCCTCAACCTGGCCGGGTGACGGCCCGGACCGGGTCCGGGTACGCTCGTCGGTCCACCGGGAAGTGGCGCAGCTTGGCAGCGCGCGTCGTTCGGGACGACGAGGTCGCGGGTTCAAATCCCGCCTTCCCGACTCGTTACATCTGCGTGGCTTCACTGCGTTCAGCCGCGCCGGAGGTCAGGCCCCCGTGCCCTCGTGGTAGTCGCCCCCGCCCAGCAGGGCCTCGGCCGCTCGCCGGAGGCGGAAGGCGTCGAGGGGCTTGATCAGCCAGCCGTCGGCGTCGGAGCGGCGGGCCAGGAAGACATCGGCGGTGCGGTCCAGCAGCATCAGCACGGGCCGAGGCTCGAGACGGCCGGCTCCTTCCTCGGAGCGCAGGGACAGGCAGGTGGCCATGCCCCCCATGTTCCCGATCTGCAGGTCGAGGACCACGAGCTCGGGCTGGAGCTCCTTCACCGCGGGGATGACCTCGCGGCCGGTCCGTACCCGGTGTACGGCGACGGTGTCGTCGCCCAAGGCGGCGTCCACCTCGTCGTGGAGGCGGTCGGCATCGGTGGCCAGGAGCACGACGGGCACGGCCGCGGAGCGTACCGGCGCGGGGGTGACACGATGAAGCCCGGGTGGCCGGTCGGGCCCCCCTGGCTACCATCGACGATTGCCCACGGCCCACGTACCGGAGGACCGTTTGCTCTCCATCACCGTCGAAGCGGGCGACGGCTACACGCTCTGTCGCCCTGAGGGTGAGCTCGACGCGTACACCGTCGGGACCTTCCGCGAGGCGCTCGCCGAGCTCGCCGACACCCGCCATCTCCTCATCGACCTCTCCGAGGTCCCGTTCATGGACTCGGCCGGGCTCGGCGCGCTCATCGGCGGTATCCGTCGCACCCGGGAGGCCGGCGGTGACGTGGCTGTTGCCTGCGGCCGCCCCACCCTGACCCGCCTCCTGCACACCACCGGCTTCGACCGCATCGTGGCCGTCACCGAGACCGTGGCCGAGGCCGCCACCGCCCTGGCCACCGCCCGCGGCCCCGCCGACCCCGTCTGAGCTCGCTCAGTCGGCGAAGACGTACGCGGCGAGCTCGTCGAGGCCGGCCAGGTCGTGGACGTCGCTGCGCAGGATGGGGGCCCGGACGACCACCGCGTCGCCCACCTTGTCCACGAGGCCGTTCAGGTGGTCCTCCTCCCGGCTGGCAATGAGCTGGAAGTCGGCCAGGTTGGCGTAATGGTCGCCGATGGCCGTGCCGGCCAGGGTCTCGGCTCGTTCCCGGGCGGCCTCGGCCAGGCTCGGGGCGAAGCGAGGGTGCATCCGGTTGACGATGAGGGCGCTGATGGCGATGTCGGCCTCGGACAACGCTTCGGCGAAGAAGACGGCCTCCTCCAGGGTGT
>Ga0315287_10001096_pt1 | contig 24512 bp, 19 predicted proteins | sample YL17G11_0_MG_FD_205037 | JGI IMG/M metagenome (GOLD analysis project Ga0315287, IMG submission 205037) | Sediment microbial communities from Yellowstone Lake, YNP, Wyoming, USA - YL17G11_0 | ecosystem: Environmental > Aquatic > Freshwater > Lake > Sediment | place: USA: Wyoming | collected... | reverse complement strand
CTTAACTACACTTACCCATACGATGTCTTTTTCCGCGCCCGGGAAATAAAAAAAGAAATCAAGCGCCGGAAAATCCACGGAATAATTTTCTACGCACAGACCTTTTGTCACCGCCAGATCGAATCAATCCCGTTCCGGAAATTATTCGACCTGCCCATCCTCTGCATCGAGGGCGACCGGCCCGGCCCTCTTGACCCCCGCACCCGCACCCGGATCGAGGCGTTTTTGGAAATGATAAAAGGCGGCTGAGGAATAATTGAAATCTAATAGCATCAAATCCGTTTTATTGCTTTTTATTTCGCTCCTGCCCTTCCGCGTTTTTGGAGAGGAATTAAAATTTTCAAAATCTGAAAACAACATCCTGGTGCAGTCGGAGTTTTATAAGTTCAATTACAGCCTGAAGTCCGGCTCATGGGATATGGAGGACGCAAAGGCTGGAATGGTCTTACGCAATGCTTTCTGCCGCGCAATCTTGACGCCGGCCGGGTCCAGGAGCGAAAAAATCATCGCGAGCACGAACGCGGGGCAGATAAATTTTAAGACCAGAGAAATTTCCGACCGATTGGGCCAGGGCATGGAGCTTAAAATACTTTTGAAAAACAGCGAAATGCCCTCGCTCACAAATATATTCCGCTTTTACCCAAACCAGGCTTTTTTCACAATCGCGCTTGAGATCAACGAGGTCCCTGTTGGTTATTTGGGCTATCAGGTGAAAATCCTAGAGCCCATGCGGGTGAACGGCCCGTCCGGCGGACTGTTCCTGGGCAAAAATCCGGCTGCTCAAAAAATCCTGGACAACGGCAGCAACTGGTATCTGGATTTCATGGTCGGCCTTTCGGACCTGGGATCGCGACCGGATTTCCCGGCCAGCGCCTTCAGCGGGGCGCGCCGCTCGGATTGGAGCAGCATTATCTTTGACCCGCAAAGCAAAAAAAGCGCGCTCGCAGGATTTCTGACCGGAAACAGGGCCGGCAACATCATTGTGACCGGTTTCAATCTCGCTCTTTCCGGAAAAGAAAACGGGCGACTCGGCATCAGCGATTACGCGGGCCAGAGCATCTACCGGCCCCCGCTCCCAATCGAGTCCGGGTTCAGTTCCGAGGTCCTTTACCTGGACTTTTTCCAAAGCTCTCCGTTTGACGCGCTTGAAAAATACGCGGACGCCATCCCCAAATGGAATGGCGCAAGAATCTGGTCTGCCGCGACTCCCACCGGCTGGAACTCGTGGGGCGAATACATCCACGACCTCACCGAGCAGAACATGCTTGAGAACCTCGAGTTCGCCGCTAAAAATTTCAAGCCCTTCGGGATGAAATATTTTCAGGTCGACGACGGCTATCAAATCGCCTGGGGCGATTGGGAGGCGGACCCCATAAAATTCCCGCACGGCATGAAATGGTTCGCGGACCAGGTCCGGGCGCAGGGCATGATCCCCGGCATCTGGATCGCGCCCTTTGAGGCATCAATAAACTCCAAGGTCTTCAAGGAGCATCCCGACTGGTTCCTGGCCAGGAACGGTTTGATAGAAAAGTTTTTCCTGAGCAATGACCTGCGCGTGCTCGACCTCACCAAGCCCGGGGCTCAGGAATTTCTCCGCCAGACCATCCGAAAATATGTCCATGAATGGGGCTACAAGTGGATCAAGATCGACTTTATCTATTACATCATCGCCTACAGCCGGATCGGGGACGGCAGCGAAACGGTTTTTCAAATTTACCGGGACGGCCTGCGCATCATCAAGGAGGAAGCCGGGCCGGATGTTTTCGTTTTGGGCGTGGGCGTGGTCGGGTTCAATTACGGACTGGTTGACGGCCAGCGCCTGGGCCTGGACAACATGCCGGTCTGGAATAATAAAAAGTCGCTTTTCAACTGGAAATTTTTCGGCTTCAACCAGGGCCTGGTGCCCACCGCGCGGGTCGTGGCCAGGAGGTACTGGCTGAATTACCGGGTGTGGATCAACCACCCGGACCTGATCTTCTTCAACAACGACCGCAGGATGCAGATGAAAGTTCCGGAACTGAGCTCTGACGAGGCGCTCTGCTTCGCAAGCCTGGTGGGACTGAGCGGGGGCATCGTCAAGATCGGCGACAAAATGGTTGACATGACCGACAGGGAAGTCGCGGTGATCCAGAAACTTTTGCCGGTTTATCCCGCCTCGGGCCGGCCGCTCGACTTGTTTGAAAAAGAAACCCCGGAAATCTGGAGCCTGCCGGTCAGGACCGATTTCGATTCCTGGAATGTGCTGGGCTTTTTCAACTGGGGCAAAAACTGGAGCGCCAAAAAAGAAATCCCGGAACAAAAAAGAAAAATCAGCGTGAATTTTTTCGAGCTTGGTTTGGACCCGGCAAAGAAGTATCTCGTGTTCGATTTCTGGAACGAAATATTTGTCGGTATTTTCCAGGACGAGGTCGCGCTCGAGCTGGAACCCTGGACTTCGGCAGTGCTGGCGGTCCGCGAGCTTAAAGACCATCCCGTGTTTTTGTCTTATAACCGCCACATCACCCAGGGCGCGGTTGAAATCAATGCCATCAAATGGGACGCGGCTTCAAAAATCCTGTCCGGCGTGCAGGACGCGGTCCCGGGGTTTGAGTATCATCTATATTTCTATCAACCTGACGGCTGGCAAATCAGTGGCGCGGAAGTCTCAGCATCTGATTTCAAAACTGAAAAAGACAAAAATATCCTCAAGCTTATTTTCGTCCCCAAAACCCCAGGCCCGGTTAATTGGCGGCTAAAATTCCAATAAATATTTAATAGTAGTACGGGCACAGTCCCGCAGTGCGGGATGCCCCTACCTTTTTCCCTTGCAACCCTGCAACCTTTCTCACCTTTCAAACCTTTCACACCTTTTTAGGAGGCATCACCTTCACCGTTCCCTCCATCACCACCTCGCCGCGCTGGTTGGTCCAGGTGCATTTAAGGACCACGATGTTCTTCTCGATGATTTTTTCCGCGACCTCGGCCTTGGCCGTGATGGTGTCCCCGATCTTGGTCGGAGCCTTGAACCGCACGCTCCGCTCCAACGCGATCGTGCCCGGACCCGGCAGCTTCAGGCCCACCACCGGCGCGATCAGCCCTTCGACCAGTCCGCCGTGCGCGATCCTGCCCCCGAAGCGCGTGGTCTTGGCGTATTCCTCGTTGACATGCATGGGATTGAAATCGCCCGTGATCCCGGCGTAGAGACTGATGTCGGTCTCGGTGATGGTCTTGCTCTGCTCCGCGCTCTCGCCGATCTCTAGCTCGCCTATCGATTTGCCCAGTCCTATCGTCATCTAATCCTCCTTTGAACTGCCCGGACACTTGAGGAGCCCGGACACTCTTGTCCGGGACAACCAATCTGCCCCTGGAAAAGCCTTTTCGCTCAAGCCAAAGCTCTGAACCCGATGATCTCTCTTGCATCATTCACGCTCGCGACTTCCTTGCCCATGCCCTCAATCATTTTCACCGCGGCGGTCACAAGCTCGGCGTTTGATTTCGCGAGTACGCCGCGCTTGAGATAAATATTGTCCTCAAAGCCCACGCGCAGGCCGCCGCCAGCGGCAACACCGGCCGCGCCCAAGCTGAGCTGGTGCCGGCCGATTCCGATCACCTGCCAGGTGCTGTTATCCGGCAGGTCGTCGATGAGTATTGAGAGGTTCCGCAAAGTCGCGGGGATCCCGCCCATCACGCCCATGACAAACGAAAAGCGGAAAGGCGGCTCCGCCAGGCCGGGCTTGATCACCCACTGGACGGCGTTGTTGATCATGCCCACATCGTAAACTTCGAACTCGGGCTTCACGCCCAGCTCTTTCATTTTTTTCGCGAACAGCTCCATGACATCGGGCGGGTTGGGGAAAAGTTTTCTGCCGAAGTTCATGGAGCCTGCATTCAGCGACGCTGAATCGGGCCGCAGTTCCTCAACCGCCTTGAGCCGCGCCTCCGGCCCCAGTCCCAATGTGGTGGCCCCGCCTCCGGTGGTGATCTGGGTGATGATCGGACAGCGCTTTTTTATTTCTTCCAGGTAGCGCCGGAAAACTTCAATATCAGAGCACGGCTCACCGGTCTCAGGGTTGCGCGCATGAAGGTGCACAACTGCCGCGCCTGCCTCATACGCCATCCGTGTCTCCTCCGCGACCTCTGCAGCGGTGATCGGCAGGTAAGGAGTGTCCTTGCGCGACGGGATGCTCCCGGTCGGAGCAACCGTAATGATAACCTTGTCTCTCATATCCCCCATTTTCCCCTCCAATGGGGTCAGAGCTTGACTTTGGACTTTACTCTATGAGGCGTTAACTTTAAACTAAAGCTCTGACCCCAAATCATTCTTTGGCCTCGCGGAAAAGTTCGCGGGCGATGATGGTTTTCTGGATTTCGGTGGTGCCCGCTCCGATCTCGAGCATTCTCGCGTCGCGGTAGTAGCGCTCGATCGGGTACTCTTTCATATACCCGTACCCTCCGAACACCTGGAGCGCGTCGTGCACCGCGTGCTGGACCATGCGCGATGCGTAATACTTGATCATGGCGGCTTCCTTGGTCACCTTCATCCCGTTCTGCGCCATCCAGACCACGCGGTATGCGTAGGTGCGCGCGATGTCCACGCCGGTCGCGATGCGCGCGATCTTTTCCTGGATCAACTGGTATTCCGCGATCGTCTTCCCAAACTGCGACCGCTCCTGCGCGTATTTCACTGCAACCTCCAAGGCCGCCCTCGCAATGCCGATGCTCGAGAAAGGCGTGAGCGCGCGCTCCACATCCAGCGACGCGAACATCTGGTGGAAAGCCCTTCCCGGCGCCCCGAGCACCTGGTCTTTGTGCACGCGCAAATCCTCCATGAAGACCTCTCCGGTCGGGCTGCAGCGTCCGCCCATCTTGTCGAACTTGAGCCCGGTGGTGAGTCCGAGCATGCCGCGCTCCAGGATGAAAGCGGTGCCTCCTTCCATCTTCTTGCTGCCCGGCTCGCGCGTGAGCATCACAAAATATTGCGCCTCGGGAGCGTTGGTGATGAAGGTCTTCTGGCCGTTCAGGATGAAGTGGTCGCCGTCCTTCACGCAGGAGGACTTGATGGAGAGCGCGTCAGAGCCTGAACCCGGCTCGGTGAGCGCCCAGCACCCGAGCACTTCCCCCCGGCAGACGGGCGGTATGTATTTTTTCTTTTGCTCGGGGTTTCCGTGCTTATTGACATTATTGCAGAAGAGCAGGTCCGCGGCGTTTACGGAAAGGTTGAACCCGAAGCAGGCATGCACAAACTCCTCGTAGATGATGGCCTTGGAGAACAGGTCTCCGTCCGCTCCGCCGTATTCAGATGGGAGATAGGACCCGATATACCCGAGCGTCCCGGCTTTTTTAAAAACATCAAACGGGAACTGCTGGGTCTCGTCCAGGTCTTTGGCTTTGGGCGCCAGCTCGGTATCGCAGAACTTGCGCACCTGGTCTTTTAGCATCAACAATTCTTCGCTCATGCCGAAATCCACTTTAGCCCTCCTTTGAGTTAAGAGTTAATGGTCTGCTGTCACCATCCTTTAATCCCCTCCCTTGACGGGAGGGGATAGGGGAGGGTGAATCTGAAATCAATCACCCCCACCCTTGCCCTCCCCCGTCAAGGGGGAGGAAAAATGCTTTTCATCCTTGGGCAACAGGCCCTTTTCTTTTTTCTTCTTCTCCGCTCGGCGATAATAATCGCGGAGCGCGGCCATGCACGCAACCGCGTCCTCGGGGTCGTCAAAAATCGGATACGGACTCCGCGCCTGGATGGCCCCCTTGAGGTGATAAGGCACGGTCAGCGTGCATCCCACCGGCTTCTTGATGGTGTCCACGGTCTCGACGAACTCGGAGACGATGTCGCGCTGGAGCTGGTTGAGGTTCATGTACATCTTGAGCATCTCGGGGTCGCGGAAGAGATAGGCCATGCACAGTCCGTCGAAGCTCTCGTGGCGGAGCAGGTCGCGCAGAAAGTTGCGCTGGATTTCGGCGCTGTAGATGTCACCGAAATCGAGGGGGTTCTTGAAATCGATGACCCCGGCGCGGCGCTGGGGCGCGTATTTTTCGTACAGTTCCTTGGGTATGGGCGGCAGTTCGAACCCGTGCTTCCAGGCCAGGTCGCCGAGGATCACGGCCAGTCCTCCGCTCGGCGAGATCAGGAGCAGGCGGTTGCCTTTCATGGGCGGCATTGAAAAGGCCTTGGCCAGATGGAACATCTCGATCAGGGACTTGGCGCGGATGACCCCGGCCTGGCGGAAGGCGCAGTCCATGACCCGTTCGTCGTTGGCCATGGCCGCGGTGTGTGTGCCGGCCGCGTTCTGTCCGTAGGGAGAGATATTGGCCTTGTAGACGATGACCGGCTTTTGACATTTTTGCGCGGATTCCAGAAACTCCCGACCGCGGCGCAGGTCCTCGAGATAGATGCAGATCACCTCGGTCTCCGGGTCGTCCGCCAGGTAGTCCAGGAAGTCGACCTCGTCGAGCATGGTCTTGTTGCCCAGGCTCACGAACTTGCCGAGCGGGACCGCGTCATTTTTCAAGTGCTCGAGCATGGTGGTGCCTACTCCTCCGCTCTGGGTGAGGAAAGCGATTTTTCCGGCCGGCGGCTTGGACAGGGGCATGAAAGACAGGCACAGTCCGGTGGCGGTTGAGGAGGTGGCGATTCCGTTGGGACCGACCATTTGGATCTTGTATTTGAGGCAGATTTCCTTCACCTGCCGCGCCAGCTCGAAGCCTTCGGGGGTCTTGACCTCCTCAAAACCCGCGCTGGTGATGGCCACATGTTTTATTCCGTGTTTTGCGCAATCGAGCAGGACCTGGGGCGCGATGGCGGCCTTGGTGATGATGAGCGCGAGGTCTATTTTCTCCGGGATTTCACTTAGCGAGTTCACGATCTTGGCGCCTTCAAACTCGCCTTTGTTCGGGCTGACCCCGTAAATCTTTCCGGCGTAGCCCCACCTCTTGCAATTAATGACGATGCTCCGGCCCAAGTTGCCGGGGCTGGGCGAGAACCCGATCATAGCCACGACTTGGGCGTGAAAGAACGTATCAAACTTCTTTTCCATCTGTACTGCTAAATTCCCTTTCTAAAATATTTTCACTTTTTTTCTGGAGAATATTTGCTTTGGTTCTGCTTGTTGAAATACTGGTAACGATCGATTTCTTTTTGCGTTAGGGGCGCGACCGTGACCTCATTATCGAGATATATGCGCTCCTTTTTCTCAACCGAGTATTTGGGCCAGACCGGCAGTCCGGCCCCGTTGGGGTCGCCGGTCTTGGCGAAGTCGGCGTAGTAGGACATGAGATATTTTGCGAGCGGGATTTTCTCCGCGTCCATGCCCGGGACCATCATCTTTTTAAACAGCCTGGATTCGGGGTTGATGTTTCCGAACACAAAGGGGATGTCCAGGCCGTGGAACGCCCCGTATTTTTCCGGGTTCTTGATGTCGTCCCAGTCAAAGCGGTAGAAATAGACCGGGGTCCGTTTGGAAAGCGCCTCCACATCCGCAAAGCCATTGGCGCTGAAGTAATCAGTCCCGGCCGCATTCAACAGGTCCGCGGGATGCTTGTAATCGGCAAAGTAGTAAAACTTGAGGACTTCATCACCGGGATCGCCGGTTATCACACGGAGCACTTTTTTTACCACGGACCTGGACAACAGGTTCATGACCGGGACCGCGGCGGTAAAAAATTTTATTTCATCGCGCGTGAAGCCCATCATCACCGGCGCCTGGTTGTATTTTCCCTGCTCGATGCACTCGATGGGCTGGCAGGTGAACACATAGCCGTCCAGCTTGGGCATGAATCCGGCGCCGGACATGAAACCGGATACAAAATCCGTGGCCACGTTTTTGGGCAGGAAGGCATCTGCGGGTTTTTTTCTCAAGCAGGCCAGGATGTCCTTGCCCTTGCAGCCCGCTTTTTTTGCCGTTTTTTTTCCGTAATCGTATCCTTTTTCTTTTTCCGCGATATAGTCGCAGGCGCCGCTCATGGGTATGGCCTTTTGAAAAAGACCCTTGGCCAGGGGCGAGACCAGAAGCGAGCAGACCGACATGCCTCCCGCTGACTGGCCGAAAATGGTGACATTGTCCGGGTCTCCCCCAAACTGCGAAATATTTTGCTGCACCCATTTGAGCGCCTGGATCTGGTCCAGGATGCCGTAATTGCCAGTGCTGCCATGAGGGTCTTCCGCGGCAAGCTCGGGCAGGGCAAGGAACCCGAGCGCGCCCAGCCGGTAGTTGATGCTCACCACCACCACATCTTTCAGCCCGGAGAGCCGGGCACCATCGTAGAGTTCAAAGGATGACGCGCCCATGGCAAAAGCCCCGCCGTGGATCCAGAACATCACCGGGTATTTGCCCGGCTTTTGCGGGCTCCAGATGTTGAGCGTGAGGCAGTCTTCGTTCGTATTTGAGACCTCGCCCCCGGAAAAACCGCTCGTCTTCTGAGGGCAGCCCGGCCCGAATTCATAGGCGTCTAGAATTCCCTGATGAGCCTTGGCCGGCTGGGTGGCGCGCAGGCGCAACTCTCCCACGGGCGGCGCGGCATAGGGGATGCCTTTCCACGAACACGATCCGCCCGCGGCTTTTCCCCGGACCTGGCCCTCAGTGGTGGACACCGGTTGAGAGCACTGGTCATCCGCGCGCGCGGGACCGACCAGGAGTGATGAAAATATGATTATGGTCAGCAACAAAGCCGTCCATATATTTTTCATGTTTACTCCTTTCATTTAACAGCCTCGTCTGATTTGCTTTTCTGGATGAAATACTCATAGCGCGCGAGGTCTTTTGAGGAAACGGGCCCGACCGTGACCTGGTTGTCAAGATGAATACATTCCTTTTTTTCCACCGAATATTTGGGCCAGGCCGGGAGTCCTTGGCCGTTGGGGTCCCCGGTCTTTGCGAAATTGACATAGTAAGCCATCATTTTTTCCGCCAGGGGGATGGCGGCATCCATGTTCCCGGCCAGTACTTTCCTGGCGATTTTTGAGTTGAGATCGCGATATCCAAAGACAAAAGGAATGTCCAGGCCATGGAAGGCGCCGTATTTGGAGGCCCAGTCAAAACTATAGAAGTAGACCGGGGTATGTTTGGAAAGCGCCTCTATCACTGGAAATCCCATGGCGGTGTAAAAATCGGTTGCCTCCGCCACGAACAGATCGAAAGGATGCTTGTAGTCGGAATAGGAATAAAACTTGCTCACCTCTTTGCTGGAGCAGCCGGTCAGCACGCGGATCAGTTTGTTGACCGCGAACCGAGGCAGGTAGTTTACGCTCGGGAGCGCCATGGAGAAGAACCTCATTTCTTCGCGAGTGTATCCCATCATCACCGGCACTTGGTTGTATCTGCCCTGCTCGATGCATTCCACGGGCTGGCAGGTGATGACATAACCATCAAGTTTTGGCGAATAGCCGGTCCCGCTGTTGAAGCCGGACAAAAATTCAAGGACTATATTTTTGGGCTGAAATGCGGCCACCGGCTTTTTGCGCAGGCAGGCCAGGAGTTCATTTCCCTTGCAGCCCGCTCTCTTGGCCGTCTCCCGCCCCTTGTCATACCCTCTTTCTTTTGCCGGGATAAAATTATAGGACCCGCTCATGGGGATGGCGCGCTGAAAGAGCCCCTTGGCCAGGGGCGAAATCAGGAGCACGCCCACCGATGCCCCTCCCGCGGACTGGCCGAAGATGGTGACATTGCCCGGGTCTCCTCCAAACTGCGAAATATTCTGCTGAACCCATTTGAGCGCCTGGACCTGGTCGAGGATGCCGTAATTGCCGGTGCTGTGGTTCGGGTCTTCCGCTGCGAGTTCGGGCAGGGACAGAAACCCGAGCGCTCCCAGCCGGTAGTTGATGCTCACCACCACATCTTTGAGCCCGGCAAGATTGGTCCCGTCATAAAGATCCGAGGATGCCCCGCCCCCGATAAATCCGCCGCCGTGGATCCAGACCATCACCGGGTATTTGCCCGGCTTTTGCGGGCTCCAGATGTTAAGCGTGAGGCAGTCTTCGCTGGGAGGTTTGATTCCGCCTCCAAACCCGGAAAATGCGCTTGGTTTCTGCGAACAGGAATGTCCGAATTCATAGGTGTCAAAAATTCCCTGATGGGCCTTGGCAGGCTGGGTCGCCCGGAAGCGGAGCTCGCCCACGGGCGGGGCCGCATAAGGGATGCCTTTCCATGTGCAGACATCCGCGCCTGCCGCCAGCTTTCCCCGCACCTGGCCCTCGGTGGTGGACACCGGTTGGGAGCATGGATCATCCGCGGCCAGCGCGGGCCTGGAAAAGGCAGACAGGAATATGATTGCCGCCGGCAGCGCGGCCGCAAAAAATTTCTTCACATTTTCTCCATCGGCAAAAAAGCCTTTATGATTTTTTACCGAGTATCTCCCTGGCCACGATCACGCGATGGATTTCAGGCGTGCCCTGGGCCGCGATCCAGGCAAAGGCGTCGCGCAGGTAGCGCTCCGCCGGCCATTCCGTGTCACTGCCGTACCCGCCCAGCACATAGTTGAGTTGTTCGACCGCGCGGATCATCACTCTTCCGCACAGCATCTTGGCCATGCTGGTCTCTTTGCGGTGGTCCACCTCGCGCTCGCTCAGGACCGCGGCGCGATAGGCCATGAGCCTGCCCGCGTCGATCTCGGATGCGAGTTCGGCAAGCGGGAACGCGATGCCCTGGTGCTTTGAGATGGGCGTGCCGCCGATCACCCGCTCCTGCGCGAACTTTACCGCGACTTCCAATGCCGCGCGCGCGAGCCCGATGTGGCCGAACGACAGGCTGATCCGGGTGTTTGAGAGCACGCGCAGCGCGAGCTTCAAGCCGTCGCCCTTCTCACCCACGCGGCGGTCCGCGGAGACTTTCAGGTTATCGAGCTTCAAGTCGTATGCGCGGTGTCCCTTCAATCCGCAGAGCAGGTCGTGCTTGTCAAGCTTGAGGCCGGGAGTGTCCTTGTCAACCATGAACGCGCTCACGCCCTTGCCGCCCGAACCCGGTTCCTCGTTCGCGAACAGAGCGAAGATGTCCGAGAAATCCGCATAGGAGATCAGCCGCTTCTTGCCGTTGAGCACAAAGCCGTCCGCGGTCTTGGTCGCGGTGCTCTTCATGCTCGCGGGGTCCGAGCCGGACGACTCGTCGGTGAGTGCGTAGCAGCCGACCTCGCCGCTCGCGATCCTGCCGAGAAAGGTCTTTTTCTGGTCCTCGGTGCCTCCCAGCTTGAGCACATAGGTGTAGAGCTGCGCGATTTCCAGGAAGGGGATGATCGCGGGACAGCCGTATCCGATCTCCTCGGCAATGATGCAGACATCGACCTTGCCGATTTCCTGCCCGCCGTATTTCTTGGGCACGCTGAGCGCGGGAAGGTGAAAAGGCGCCTTGGCAAGTTTATCCACCAGGTCTTTTGGAATCCGGTCATTGTCATCAATTTCCTTTACCCGGGGCGTGATATGCTCCTTGACCAGCGCCCGGTATTTTTCCCTCAACTCCAATTGCGCTTTCGTGTAAAATGTTTCTGCCATTTGAACCTCCTTTTAGATTTTTTATTGTTTGGGCGCGGCAAGCCGCGCCCCTACCAATCAAGCCCGGCCTTTCTTGATTGGCCGGAAATATTTTATGTCCAGGATATTACCCTTGCGGTATTCGCGGAAGACCGGCTCCACCAAAGTCCCGACCTCAAGCTCGTCCTCGCCAGCCTCCCCCACCATGTGCGTGAGACCGGTGTCAGCCCCGTCCAGCTTGATCACCGCTAGGATGAACTGCTCCGGATGGGAAGGATGGGTCGACTCCTGGTAATTGACTTTTGTGAAGCTCTGGATCTTGCCTCGGCCTTTCAGTTCCACCCATTCATCGAGAGCGCTTAAGCATTTCCCGCAGTTGCCCCGGGGCGGCAGATACACCACCTTGCATTGAGGGCAGCGGATGCCGAAAATTTTCTTTTCGTCCCGGAGCGCGATCAGGAACCTGCTCGCGACCGGCCCGGCCGAATAATTGAAGGGCACCTGCAAGACCTGGTGCGAGATCAGGGTTTCATCTATCGCTTTCACCTTTTTGCTTTTTTGTTCCGCCATATTCTATCCACCTTTTCTATTCGACCGGTTTGAACCACTTGATGTCGCTGAGTTTTCCCTCGCGCTCCTCATTGAACACCGCTTCCATGCGCATGCCAACTTTCAGCCTGCTCGCGTCGCTCTCGGAAAGGAAATGCTGGATGCGGGAGTCGGCGCGGTCAAGCTTGATCAACCCGTACCCGTAAGGCACGGGCCGCTTTTTCCCGGTCATGGGGTCCAGGAACGAGAAATGCACCACGGTGAAGCACTCCAGCACCCCCTGCGGTCCCACCTCAACCCATTCGTTGGTGGGAGCGTAGCACGGCCCGCACACCGGCCGGGGCGGTATGTAAACTTTGCCGCATTCCGAGCATTTGCGGCCGTAAAATTTTTGCTGGTCCCGGAGCGCCTTGAAGAAGAAGCTGCCGATCTTGCCGCATGAGTAATCATAGGGGAAATTGGCCGGCGAGCTTATATCTAAAAGTTCAACCCCGGTTTTTTCCTGTTCGCCCATTTCAGTTCCCTTCCAGTATCGTGATTTCAGTCCAGAAGCTTCCTCCAAACCCGGTCGCCAGAGCGGTCTTAACGCCGTCCACCTGCCTCGCGCCCGCTTTGCCCATGACCTGGAGCGCGGCCTCCGCGACCCGGATCATGGCGGTTGCTCCGATGCAGTTGGTGGATATGACCCCGCCCGAGGGATTGACCGGGAGCTCTCCGGTCATCTCGGTCACTCCGGAATCAATCAGTTTTCCTCCCCCGCCCAGCTCGCAAAACCCGAGCGCCTCATACCAGGAAAGCTCCGCGAAGGTGCAAGGCTCGTAGAACTCCGCGACATCAAATTGCTTGCGCGGGTTTGTTATCCCGGCCTGCTTGTAAGCCTCCTTGGCGGCGCTCTGCAAGGTCCTCATGTTGATCAAAAGCGGCAAATCGGAATTGAACGGCTGGTCGTGTCGGGTGGCCAGAGCTTTAAACCAGGCCGGCTTGTTCGGGCTTTTCTTTCTGGCGACCTCCTCGCTCGCCACGATGATGGCGCAGGCGCCGTCCGAGGTCGGGCACATGTCGAGCAGCTTGATCGGATGCGCCAGGGGCGGAGAGGTGAGCACATCCTGGACCGTGACCGGCCTGCGCAAATGCGCGTACGGGTTGTTCACGGCGTTGCCGCGGTTCTTGACCGCGACCTTGGCCGCCTGTTCCTCGCTGATCCCGAACCGGTCCATATACTCGCTCGCGGCCAGGGCAAAGGTGCCGATCGCGCCCGCCATGTTGGAACGCTCGAAGAGCGGGTCGGACTGGAAAATCAGGCCCGCGGTGGTGTCCCCGTCCGACTGCTTTTCCCAGCCGATGCAGAGCACGCAGTCAAAAAGACCGCTCGCAACATGGTAGTACCCGGCGTGGGCCACGCTCGCGCCGGTGGTGCCCCCGGTGGTGATCTTCAGGGCATGCTTCATGAGCGCGCCGGTGGCGTCCACCGCCCACAGGTCCGGGTTATACACGCCCTCGAAATGCTCCATGTTCCCGATCAGCACCGCATCGATATCCTTGGGTCCCATCTGGGCGTCTTCCAGACAGGCCTTCACCGCCTCGTGGATCAGTTCCACAATGTTCACGTCCCGGCGCTTGGACTTGTGATAAGTCTGGCCGGCAGCTATGATCGCGGCTTTCCTCGCCATTATTTTTTTCCTTTCTTCCTAACCGGGGAATTCACTTTCGCCTTGACCTTCGCATCCCCGCTAAGCACGAGCACGCACTGGCTCTGACCCGCGGGACCGTATGAGCCCTGGGCCAGCGCAATCTTCACCGGCTTTTTCACCTGAATATTTCCGGCCTCGCCGTTGATTTGGTCTGCGGCTTCGATCACCCGGGTCAGCCCGGAGACGCAGAGCGGGTTCCCGCCCAGCACTCCGCCCGAGGGATTGACCGGAAGTTTTCCGTCCGCCATGGTCTTTCCGGAAGCGAGCAGGGCCGCTCCCTTTCCGGGAGCGCAAAGCCCGAGCGCCTCCGGATACATCAGTTCCTGAAAGCTGAAATAATTGGAAAGCTCTACCAGGTCGATCTCCTTTTCCGGATGCCTGATCCCGGCCATCTTGTAAGCGCGCTTGGCAGCCTCTTTCAAGGCGGCCGCGGAAGAGAGATCTCGGTCGCCGAGATAGTACTGCTCAATCGCGGATCCGGCGCCTGCGATCCAGACCGGACTTTTCGTCCATTTGAAAGCCTGTTGCTCGGAAGCCAGCATCAGGGCGCAGGCGCCGTCAGCGGGCATGAATGCCTCGAGCTCGTGGATCGGGCTGGAAAGCATTTTTGACGCCAGCACCTGCTTGGCGCTGATTTTTTTGCCCCGGAAAACATTCTTGTTCCTGGCCGCCGAGGTGAGCGCCTTGGCCGCGGCCTCTGCGGTCTGCTCCGGAGTGATTTTATACCTGGTCATGTAAGCCCGGGCCTGGAGCGCGGCCGCGATTATTTCGTCCAGGCCCAGCGCGCGCTGGTAAATGGGATCGAACATGGCGTTGGCGATCACGTTCTGGCTGCCCTCGCTCATCTTGGCGTGCGCGAGCACCAGGCAGTTCTGATATTTTCCGGAGAGGATGCGGATCATGCCGTAGAAGACCGCCTGGCTGCCGTCTCCCGCGAGCTTGGCCTCTGACTTTAAATACGCGCCCTCGGCCTCGGGTATGGTTCTGTTGCTGATGGTCCTGCCGTCCAGGAAATCCTGGGAGCAGGACACGATGTTGTCCACCTGACTCATCTCCATGCCCAGCTTTTTCATCAGCCCGGACACGGTCTCATATACAAGCTCGGTAATGTGCCGGCCTCGCTTTTCGCGCTCGCAGCCGCTCTGGAAAGTCCCGACAATCGCCACCCGGTTAGACATTTTTCAAACCCGTCCCTTTTCGATCATAAGTTCCGGCAATTCAAGCCGGGTAATATTTTTAAAAAACGATCTCGTCCTTGAGCGCCGCTCTCGAGATGACCAGGCGCTGGATCTCGCTGGTGCCTTCCACGATCCGGTAGAGTCTAAGGTCCCGGTAATACCTTTCCACCTTGGCCTCCACCATGTAGCCCATTCCGCCGTGGACCTGGAGGATCCGGTCCGCGACCTTGCAGGCGATCTCGGATGCGTAGAGTTTGGCCATGGAGGCGCAGGGCCCGACTTTCTCGCCCGCGTCGTAGCGGAGCGCGGCGTCCAGCATCATGCAGTCCGCGGCGTAGATCTCGGTTGCGCAGTCCGCGAGCATCCACTGGATGGCCTGGAATTCCGCGATCGGCTTCCCGAACTGCACACGCATCTTGGCGTAGTCGCTGCCCATCTTCAAAAGCTTCTGCGCGTAACCGATGCAGCTCGCGGCAAGCGTGAGCCGGCCGATGTCCAGGGTTTTCATGGCAATGCGGAAACCTTCCCCGACATTGCCGATCACGTTTTCCTCGGGAACCCGGCAGTCCTCAAAAATCATCTCCGACTGGATCGCGGCCTTGCTCCCCATGTGCTGGTGGAGCTGTCCGACCTTGAAGCCGGGCGTGCTTTTTTCAATTATGAACGCGGTGATCCCGCCCTTGGTGCGCTTCTCCTTGTCGTTCAAGGCGAGCACGGTGAGAATGTCCGCGGTCGGGCCGTTGGTGATGAAATGTTTCAGGCCGTTGATCACCCAGAATTTTCCATCTTTTACCGCAGTTGTTGTCATAGCGGCCGCATCAGAGCCCGCGCCCGGCTCGGTCAGGCAGAAGGCCCCGATCTTTTTGCCGGAGGCGAGGTCAGGCAGAAACCTTTTCTTCTGCTCGTCGGACCCGGCGAGCAGGATCGCCTGGGAGCCGATGCCGTTGTTGACCGCGATCAGGCTCCTGAACGCCCCGTGCGCCCAGCCCAGTTCCTTGGCGACCAGGCAGTAGCCGGTGGCGCCGATGCCGATACCGCCGTATTCCTGGGGGATGGTCATCCCGAACAGCCCCAGGTCGCGCACTTTTTGGACAACCGGCTCGGGGATTTTTCCCTGTTCCTCAATCTGCTCGTCAATCGGCTCGCAGTCCTTTTTGACAAACTTCTTGATGCTCTCCGTAAAATCCAGAATCTCCTTGGGTATGGCAGCCTTGTACATCCTAGACCCTCCTTTTTTCTCGTTTTGTTCCTTTGCCCGATTCGAGAAGCAAGGAATTTTGTAGCAGTTTACGCAAGAATAGTCAATCGCCGGCCAGGAAATTCCGGGCTTAGAAAATTTATTCACTCCCAAGCACGAAACCGTGATATAATTTATCGACAAAAAGAGAGTCGGAGGGCGGAAATGAAAAGGCGTTTTTCATCGATTTTTTTCCTGGCAGTCATGGTCTGCAGCGCGGCAGACGCTCAATGGGACAAGCCCGCGCAGTCGGACAAATACATGGTTGCCTCGGGTCACGCGCTGGCCACCGAGGCCGGTCTGCAGATTTTGCGCAACGGCGGCAACGCTTTTGACGCGGGCGTGGCCACGGCCATGGCCCTGAATGTCACGCGGCCCATGTCCGCGGGCATGGTGGGGGTTGCGCCCACGCTGATTTTTGATGCAAAGACCAAAACGGTTTCCGGGTATAACGGCCTCGGGCCTGCGCCCGGGAAAATGACCCCGGAATACCTGCGCGGCCAGGGCTGGCCCGTGGCGCCCATCTTCGGGATCAACGCGCAGCTGATCCCGGCCTCGCCCGACGCCTGGATATCGATCCTGAAAAAATACGGGACCATGAGCTTCAGCGAGGTTTCCGCTTCCGCGATCAAGCTCGCGGACGAGGGCCATCCGCTTAACAAGACCACCGCCAACTTCATGAAAATTTCCGGCGCGGAAATGTTCGCCATGAGAAAATTGTGGCCTTACAACTACTCCATTTTCTGGAAGCCGTTTGAGCCGGAAGGACCTTTGGCCGGAAAAATCCTCTATCAAAAAGATTTGGCGAAAACGCTCAGGCTCATGGCTGACGCGGAGCAAAAGGAGCTGAAAAAATCAGGCGACCGGGTCAAGGCTCTGGAGGCCGCTCGCGCGGTCTTTTACCAGGGCGAGATCGCGGACGCCATCGCCAAGCTCCATCAGGAACACAACGGGCCCATGACCAAACAGGACCTCATGAATTTCCACGGCAAGTGGGAGGACCCAGTCTCAGGGACTTACAAGGGGTACGCGGTCTTCGCTAACAAACCCTGGAACCAGGGTCCGACCGTGCCCATGATCCTCCAGTACCTGGAAGGCATTGACCTGAAAGCGCTCGGCCGCAACAGCCCGGAATACATCAGCGCGGTGAGCCAGGCCATTGAGCTGGCTTACGCGGACCGCGAGGCATACTTCGGCGACCCCGACTTTGTGGATGTGCCGGTCAAGGGCCTGCTCAGCAAGGAATACGCCGCGGAGCGCAAGAAGCTTATCGATCCCAAACGCGGGTTCGGGAAAATGCCCGCTCCCGGAGACCCCTGGAAATACGAGGGCAGGCCTCGTCCGAAAAAAGTTTATGTGCCGCGCCTTACACCTGCGAGCCTGCCCCCTCACCGGGCAGCGCATGACACCACCTATCTTTGCGTGGTGGACAAGATGGGGAACGCTTTTTCGCTCACGCCCTCTGACTTCCCGTATTCGCCCATGGTGCCGGGCTACGGGATCATGCTCGGGAACCGGGTGCAGCAGTTCAGGTTGAAAGAAGGTCATCCCGCCCAGGTCGCACCCAATAAAAGGCCGCGTCTCACGCCCAACCCGAGCATGGTCACGAAAGACGGCGAGCTGTTCATGGCGTTCGGCACTCCGGGCGGAGACCAGCAGCCCCAGGCAATGGTGCAGGTTTTTTTAAACATAGTGGAATGGGGCATGGACCCGCAGGCCGCGATCAATGCGCCGCGCTTCAAGTCCCTCAATTACCCGGACTCATTCTCGCCCCATTTTTATTACCCGGGCAAAATCCAGATCGAAGAGGCGATCAAGGATGTCGCGCCCGCGCTTAAAAAGCAGGGCTACAACGTTGAAGTCCTGCCCTTGCCCGCGGTCACCATGGGCGCGGTGTGCGCGATCATCCGCGACAAGTTGGGGCATTTGATCGGAGGAGCGGACCCCAGGGAAGAGGCGGTTGCCAAAGGAGATTAAGATTGTTTTTGAGTTTCTGGTTTCTGGTTTAAAATAATTCATAATGAATGAAGCAGAAAAAATGGCTGGTATTTCACCTGATGAATTGAAAAGAAAGGAAGAGGTTTTTACCGTAAAAGGGAAACCTCATCCGATATTGTTTCTTATTGGATTGAGTTTTCTTTCCTGGGGAATATACACGCTCATTACTGCGGACCTGGGTCAAGGCAACCATGATGATAGTTGGGATGGCTTTATAGTATTATTTGCAACCCAATGGGGCGGCGCTTTTGCTATTGTATGCCTTCTTGAGGCCTTTTTCCCTCCGAAAGCTCTTGTAATAAGCGAAAAAGGAATAATGATTTATGGCTGGGTTATTATAAAGACTTTAACACCAGTCAATATCGCAGCTTTCAGAGTCCGCAGATTATTTTATGCGCGTTCGCCCCAATATTTTTTCCCTTGGCAATCCATAAAACACATTCAATTTTCACCGGATTTCTTTTATTTTTCGCTTTCACTTTTTCTTGATCAGAAAAATCAGGGTTCGGAAAAAACATTGTTGCCAAGAGATAATAAAATTGACCTGAAAATCGAAAAATTGGACAAGAATCCTGAGTATGTATATCACGAAATCAACAGATATTGGGTCAAAAATAGGAATTCCCAGTTCCAACAAGAAACTTAGAAACCCTGCTTCGCATTTAAAATAAAGCTTCGCAGGGCAGGCCAGAAACTTAGAAACGAAAAAACTGGAGGAATGCAATGCCGTTTCAAACACGCAAATTGGTAAACGCCAGCAAGCTGGTCCATCCCTTCGGGATCGGGGGCGGGTACGGGATCAGCGTAAATGCCCTGGACCTGGCCTTTGAAAGAGGCATCAACTATTTTTTCTGGGCGCCGACCTTTCCGACCTATTGGAAGGAAATCAAATGGTTCAAGCGAAAATTCAAGACCCAGCGCGACCGAATTTTGCTCGCCACCTGCCCATACTTCTGGCGCTTCCCGGGCGCTTTGTCCCGCATAATCAACCGTCACCTGCGCTGGCTGGGCACTGATTACATCGACTATTTCCATTTGGGAATGATGCGCACGGTTGACGACAAGGCTTACGAAGAACTCCTTAAATTCAAGGAACAAGGCGCGATCCGGCACATCGCCTTTTCCAGCCATGACCGCAAGATCGCGGCGCAGGCGGTCCAAAAATGGAAGCAGATTGACCTGGCCATGATCCGCTACAACGCCGCTCACACCGGCGCGGAGACCGAGTTCTTCCCCCTTGTCGACCCCGCCAAAATATCCGTGGTGGCTTTCAATGCCACCAGGCACAAGTCTCTTCTCAAGGCGCCGAGAAAATGGGACAAGAGCAAGCCGGTGCCGACCGCAATCGATTCCTACCGGTTCGTGCTCACCCATCCCAAGGTGACCATGTGCCTGGCGGGCGTTGTCAACGAAGACCAGGTCAACGACCTTTTCAAGGCCGTTGAAAAAGGTCCGATGAACGATGAGGAGATGAAAAGGATGCGTGAATTCGGGGATGCGGTCTACGGGAGATAGGGTATAATTAATTCTGCAGTGGCGGATGAAAATATAACAGTCGGCTCAAAAAGCGGCAAAAGGGAGTTGTTTTTTCTTTTTTACATCAGCTTTATTTCCCTGTTCCTGGAGCTGCTCCTGATCAGGTGGGTGAGCACCGAGATCCGGATCTTCGCATACTTCCGCAACCTGGTCCTGATCTCCTGTTTCCTCGGACTGGGCGTCGGATTCAGCCTGAAAAAATTCAAGACCGGGATAACCTCCGCGCTGGTCCTGACCGCGCTGCTGGCCGTTGCGGTTTATCCCAACACGCAATTCCACGGGGTGTCGCTCCGCAAGATTCCCGAATACCTGGTGTTCCCGGAGTTCCACATGTGGGCGGTGTTCGGCAAAGGCAGCGTAATAAAATGGGCCGGCGGCTTCGCAATGGTTGCCGGGGTCATGGCGCTCCTGGCCGGGATTTTCATCCCGTTCGGTCAAATCCTGGGACGGATTTTTGAGGCGTCCGACAACCGGCTCCGCGATTACTCGGTCAACCTTTTGGGCAGCCTTCTCGGCACCTGGACCTTTGCCTTGCTCAGCTATCTTACCACTCCACCCTGGGTGTGGTTCGTGATCGGAGTTGGAGGAGCTTCTGCGTATCTTGCCTGGTCGCGCTCATGGAAAGTGATCCCGGGCCTGATGGCCTTGGCCGTGATCCTCCTGATCACGGTCCCCAAGCCGAAGACCGGCCATGAAATCTACTGGTCCCCCTACCAGAAGCTGACCTACGAGCAGGGCCTCTTTGACTACGGACGCGGGTACGAGGTGCCGTTCCAGGCGATCGAGGTCAACAGCGTGATCTACATGTACATGTTCAATTTGTCTTACGTCATGGCTGATATATATCCCTGGGCTTTCAACCGCGAAGAATTCCCTTACTACCCCTACGACATAATCTACCGGTTCCGTCCCAAGCCGGACCGGGTGCTGATCGTGGGCGCGGGAGCGGGCAACGACGCGGCCGCGGCGGTCCGCAACGGCGCCATGAGCGTGGACGCTGTTGAAATCGATCCGGTAATCGCCCGTCTGGGCCGGCAGCACCACCCGGAGCGGCCCTATCAAAACTCCCGGGTCCGGCTGGTCATTGACGACGCCCGGTCTTTTTTCAAAAAGAGCAAGGAAAAATACGACCTGATAATTTTCGGCCTGCTCGATTCCCATACCCTGACCTCCAACTTCACCAACATCAACCTGGACAGCTATGTCTATACCGTTGAGAGCATCCGGGAGGCCAAGGACCACCTGGCCCGGGGAGGGGTCCTGGTGGTCAGTTTTTACACGGAACGAAAATGGCTGGGCTACAAACTGTATGCGATAATGAATAAAGTCTTCGGAAAGCCGCCCCTGGTCTATGAAAATCACGAGCAGCACGCCGCGCGAGGCACCATCGGCACCGTGTTCATAAACGGAGACCTGGACCGGGTGCATGAGCAAATAAAAGCAGACCCCAGACTTCAGGATATGATCGCCAAGCAAGGCGTCCCGGACCGCAGGTTCCAGGAACTGATGAAAATAGCCGCGTTCGATGCGCCGGAAGACGACTGGCCATATCTCTACCTGATGAAGCGGCAGATCCCGACCCTGCACCTGATCATGAGCGTGATCGTCATCGCCCTTATGCTCGCCGCGGTATTATTCCTGTTCCCGGGCCGGAAAATCGGGCCCGGCCATTTTCTGTTCCTGGGCGCGGGCTTCATGCTGGTCGAGGTCCATTCCATCTCCAAGGTCGCGCTCCTGTTCGGGTCCACATGGGTCGTCAACATCGTGATCATCTCCGCCATCCTGGTCATGGTCCTTTGCGCGAACCTGCTGGCGCTCAGACACCCGATCCAGCGGGTGAGCTTATGGTATGCGGGGCTGTTCGCATCGCTCCTGCTCGCATACCTCATACCCGTGAATTCCCTGATCTTCGGCTCCTACCTGGCGCGCGGGATTGTCGCCGGGGCCTTTTATTCGCTCCCGCTGTTTTTTGCCGGGGTGATCTTCGCATCCTCGATCAAAAAGGTGAAAGACATCGATGCCGCTTTCGCGAGCAACATGATGGGCGCCGCGCTGGGCGGCATGCTGGAAAGCGCGTCCTACCTGACCGGCCTGAAAGCGGTCTTGTTGATCGCCATGCTCCTTTATGCGGCTTCCTGGCTGGCGCTGCGAAGAGTGCCGCTCGCCGCGCCGGGAAACGGCCGGGACGGTTGATTCTAAAAAGCGCGGTTTTTACCGCTCACGGCTTTTGACTTTATGCCCGGATTTGCTATAGCTAAGCTGTGAAAGTCCTTATCCTCAGCGACACTCACAGGAGCGTGGAGCTTTGCGCGCAGAGTTTGAAAGCCGAGGAACCGGCAGACCTGCTGGTCCACCTCGGCGACTATGTTGAGGACGGGCTTGAGCTTTCTGAAAGGCTGGGCGTGGAACTGGTCTCGGTGCGGGGTGACAACGATTTTTGCGCGGGGTTGACCGAGCGCGAGCTGGAAATCTCGGGCTTGAAAATATTTCTGGCCCACGGACACAGCTACGACATTGACGAGGGGCTGGATGAGATTTATGATGAGTCGGTCCGGCGGGGCGCGCGCGTGGTCCTGTTCGGGCACAGCCATCGTCCCGGGATCCATGAAAGGAACGGCGTTGTGCTTTTCAACCCGGGCAGCTTGTACCTGGCGGAGAAGGAACAAAGTTACGGGGTGATGCGGTTGGAATATCCCCGGATTTTCCTGGGCATCTACAACCTCAACCGGAAAGGATACATGGATGTTCGAGAAATATCGCTTGGCGCTGGACAAGACGCTCACCATGTCCAATGTCCACGATAAAATCTTTCAGGTATACGGTAGAAGAGTAAGCGCGTACCTGGACGAGGGCGACGATATGCGCTACCGGGCGTTCAACGGCTCGGTGATGACCTACGAACTGGGCTTCAAGTTCGTGAACCGGGTGTGCAACGCGCTGAAAGAGATCGGGGTCAAGAAAGGCGACCGGGTCGCGATCTGCACCTCCAACAAGGTCGACTTCCCGCTCATCGTGTTCGCCGCGATGCGCGTGGGCGCGGTCGCGGTGCCCCTCAACTACCAGCTCAAGCAGGAGGAGCTGGCATATATAATTGACAACTGCGGCGCGAAATATTTCGTGGTTGACCGGGAGGTCTTTACGCGCTCGGTCAAGGACAAGAAAGCCATCGAGGGTATCGAGAGCTGGGTGATGTCCGGCCCGCAGGAAGAATGTCTGGAGAATTTTTTAAGCCTGGATGTTTTGACCGCCAAGGTCAAGGACGAGACCGAGGCCGCGGACATCGACCCCAGAGAAGGGGTTGCGATTTTTTACACCTCGGGCACCACCGGGTTCCCCAAAGGCGCCATGATGTCCAGCAACGCCCTGCTCACCGGGCAGAAGATCGCGACCGCGCTCCTCCCCACCAACGCCAGCAAGGACTTCGGGATCCTCGCGCTCCCCATCTCCCACATCATGGGCTTCTGCACCTCGCTGATGGGAATGCTCTCGGGCGTGCGCGGGCTGTTCATGAGCAAGTTCCACCCTAGGCGCGTGCTGGAGGCGATCCAGAAATACCACGGCACTTTTTTCGTGGGCGTGCCCGCGATGTACGCGATGCTCCTGGAGGAAGGCATCGACAAGTATGACCTGTCTTCCATGAAGGCCTGGTGCTCGGCCGCGGACGCCATGCCCAAGGAGCACATCGACATATTCCGCAAAAAGGGCGGCATGATCCATCTTTTTGGAAAGCCGATCGGGAGCGCGCTGTTCGTGGAGGCTTACGGGATGGTGGAGCTTGCCGGGATCGCCATGATCAAGTTCGACCTGCCGGGGATAAATTTCGCCAAGGGCTGCGTGGGCATCCCGGTCTATCCGTTCAAGGTCAAGGTGATGAAGCCGGAGGGGGACCGCGCCAAGCCCAACCAGGTCGGGGACATCTGGATCAAAGGCCCGGGGGTCACCAACGGCTATTACAACAACCCGGAGGCGAGCAAGGAACTGATCAACGACGGCTGGCTCAACACCGGGGACCTGGGCAAGAAGAACCGGCTCGGGCTGATTTATTTCGTGGACCGGAAAAAGGATGTGATCAAGTCCGGGGGCTACTCGATCTTCTCGGTGGAGGTCGAGCACAAACTCTTGGAGCATCCCAAGATCGCGCGCGCCTGCGTGTTCGGGATCGACCATCCGACCAAGAAGGAAGTGCCGGTGGCGGTGGTGGTCTTGAAGGAAGGCGAGAGCGCGACCGAGCAGGAAATCTATGAATGGTCCCGCCAGCACATGGCCAATTACAAGGCGCCGCGCTCGGTCAAGATTGTTGAGGAAAAAGACATCCCGATGGGCATGACCCTGAAGGTGTTGAAGAAGGACTTGCGGGTGAAGTATAAGGACGAATTTGCCTCAAGGATTGAAAAAACCGACCATAAATGATCCCTCATCGCGGAAAATAAAAAGCGAGCAATAATGGAATCCAATTCAGGGACCAGGGGCTTGGGGAATTACCTGTTTTTATTTTTCGTCAGTTTTTTGTCATTGTTCCTGGAAGTGCTCCTGATCCGATGGATCGGCACCGAGATCCGGATCTTCGCGTACTTCCGGAACCTGGTCCTGATCTCGTGCTTTCTGGGACTGGGAATCGGCTTCAGCCTGAAAAAATTCAAGACCGGTCTTTTGACCTCACTGATATTGACCGCGGCCCTGGTTGCGGTCGTCAATCCCAACGCCGAACTTTTCGGAGTGTCGATGCGTAGGATCCCCGAATACCTGGTCTTCCCGGAAATGCACGTTTGGTACAGCACGAAGAGTAAAACTTCATTGCTCAAATTGGTCGGCGGTTTTGCAATGGTCTCCGGGCTGATGACGGTCCTGTCCGGCATTTTCATACCGTTCGGACAGATCCTGGG